>Ga0315331_10000198_pt1 | contig 38325 bp, 25 predicted proteins | sample M160m34915metaG_FD_203456 | JGI IMG/M metagenome (GOLD analysis project Ga0315331, IMG submission 203456) | Ammonia-oxidizing marine archaeal communities from Monterey Bay, California, United States - M1 60m 34915 | ecosystem: Environmental > Aquatic > Marine > Intertidal zone | place: USA...
GTCGCCTACAATGTAAACCCCCTCCCCGCAACCATCTCATTCTCGGCAGCTGCTAGCACTGACTTCATTCTCACCGTGGTTGCCGCACACGATGTTCGATCGCTGGGAAACTTCAGGGTCGAGGGCACCGGCGGAACTGGAGGCACTGCAGAGTCGCCTAGTGACACTGTTGCTGGTGGTCTTCGTGTCCTTTTCTTCGAAGTCACGGGCGTCTCGGCTGGTGACACGTTCAAAATGTCATCCGGGCCGCATTGCTGTTTCCACGGGATTGCTTTTGAGGCGATCTCCGGTGGTGGTGGTGGTGGAGCAACCTTCTGTTCCGACGTCGCCGTGACCGACATGATCGAGGTCAAGGGCAACTCGATCGTGACCCCGATCAGCGGCACGGCCGTCATGTCGACCAACTCGACCAGCAGCAACAAGATCAAGCTGATGAACAGCGCCGCGGTCACGTCCGACCTCTACGTCGGTGTCGGCGGAAACACCTCGAGCGGAATCAGTGTGGCGAGCAACGCCACCCACACCGGAACCAAGGCCGTCCTCCCCGCGGCCGAGGCCATCACGACTCCGAGCACGCCGAACGTCGACTGCACGTCGTCGGGCGGCGGCGGAAAGAAGAAGAAGAAAAAGAAGAAGAAGAAGAAATCGAGCGGCGGAAATTCTTGCAGCGACCTCATCTACAACAACGCCACCGTCACCATCTCGAGCAATCAGCACACGAACAGATGGGAGGCCAAGGGGAATTCCGTCATCACGATCAGCGGCGACGTCTCGATCGTCGCCGACCATGAATTCAAGGTCAAAGACAACGCCCAGATCCGCTTGGCAAACGCTTCGACTCTCAAGGTCTTCACGACCGCCCACGCCATGAAATTCGAATCCAACGCGAAATTGAACCAGAACAAAGCCGACCCGTCGCTCGTGACGCTCGTGATGGCCGCCAGCAACAAGAACATCGAAGTCAAATCCAACTCGATCGTCTACGCAAATGCCATCAACGCCAGCAAGGAACTCAAGATCAACTCGAACGGGAAGTTCTACGGGACCTTCCGCGGCAAGAAACTCAAGCTCGAGAACAACGGACGCGTCTACGTCGACACGAGCGTTTGCGCGGCACTCACCGATACCCTCGATCACTTCGTGATCGCGCACGACGGGGCGGGCATCCACTGCCTGGGAGAGACCGTCAGCGTGACCGCGAAGGACGCGGACGGGGATACCCTGACGGACTACACCGGCTCGATCGTGCTCGACACGCAAAGTGGAAAAGGGACGTGGGCACTCGACACCGGAAACGGCACGTTCGCGGACGCCACCGCAGACGACGGGCTCGCCACCTACACCTTCGTGGCCGGAGATTCCGGCGTCGCGACGTTTTCTCTCACCTACACGAATGGCGCCGCCACGATCAACGTGGACGCCTATGAAGGCTCGATTCGCGACGACGACACGGAGGGGGACATGACCTTCACGCCGAGCGGCCTCACCCTGACCGCCGCCGCCCTCTCGAACCCGCCGCCCTCCTCCATCGACACGTCGATCCCGACCCAAACCGCCGGGACGGCCTTCAACCTCCACCTGGCCGCCTACGGCACGACGGCGAACGACTCGCAATGCGGGGTCATCGAGACCTATACCGGCAACAAATCCCTGCGCTTCTGGGTCTCTCACAGCAACCCGGCGAGCGGGACGCTCACCCCGACGGTCGACGGCACCTCGATCGCCGCGAGCGCGGGAGCCGCAGTCAACCAGACCGTCGGCTTCAGCTCCGGCCAGGCGACGGTCGCCGTCAAATACAAGGACGTGGGACAGATCTCCATCGGCGCCAAGGACGACACCACGACATCACCGACGATCGCGGGCGCCACACCGAACTTCGTCTCCAAACCTGCCGACTTCGTGATCGTCTCGATCACGAATGCGTCGAACGTCGCGAATCCCGGCGCCTCGACACCGACGGGGACCCTCTTCGCGCGCTCCGGAGAGGCCTTCTCCGTCTCCGTCGAGGCGAGAGATTCCGAAGGGAGCCGAACGCCCGCCTACGCAACGGAGAGCCCGGCCGAAGGGATTCGCCTCGTCTCCTCGTCGCTCGTCGCGCCGGCGGGGGGCCGCAACGGAACCGCGAACGACGGCGCGATCGAAAACGCTACGTCCTTCGCCACGACCACGCCTGCGGGAACCCTCACGGGCTCGACCTTCAGCTGGGACGAGGTGGGGGCCATCCAGTTGCGCGCGAGCGTCGCCGACGGAAATTATCTCGGCACCGGCGACGTGACGGGCAGCGTATCGGGCACCGTCGGCCGGTTCGCGCCCCACCACTTCGAGGCCACCAAGAACGCACCCATCTTCGACACGGCTTGCGCAGTGGGCACCTTCACCTGGCTCGACCAGCCCTTCGGCTTCGTCGGCGCGAGCGTCCCCGTCATCACGGTCACGGCGCTGAACCTGACCGGCACACGAACGGAAAACTACAGCGGGTCCTGGTGGCGTCTCACCAACGCTTCGCTCACGGGCCGCAACTACGCGGCCAACATCACGATCAACCAGGCGGGCCTTCCCTCGACCGCCTCGGACCCCTCGATTGCCGTCGGCGGGGACGGAACCGGGACCCTGACCTTTTCCTCGGGTTCCGGATTGAAGCTGGTACGCGGTAGCCCGATCAACCACTTCAACGCGGAGATCTCCCTCTCGATCAACGTTCTCGATCTCGATGCGACGGCCTATCCGCTCAACCCCGTGGTCTTCGGCGGGACGACCAGCGGCACCGGGATTGCGTTCGACGCGACCAAGCGATTCCAATACGGCCGAATCGCGGTGGACAACGCATCGGGCTCCGAGCTCCAGAACATCGCCATGCCGTTGCGGACCCAACGCTACGACGGCCTGGCCTGGGTCGACGACACCCTGGACAGCTGTAGCTCCGTTTCGACCGGTACGTTCACGACCACGCCCACACCGGGCTCCCTCTCCTCGACGCCGACCATCGCCAACTCGCCCTTCTCCTCCGGCGACGCGGGACTCGTCTGGGGCGCTCCCTCCGTCGTCGGAACCATGGACGTCTCGGTCGACCTCGGCAGCGCGGGCCTCCCCTGGCTCCTCTACGATTGGGACCTCGACGGCAGCAACGACGACAACCCGTCGGGCCGAGTCACCTTCGGCATCGCCGAAGGTCAGGAGCGACTGATCTACACGCGTGAGGTTTATTGAGGGGGGCGCCCACAAGGCGATCGGCGCTACAGCTCGGCGTACTCGAAGTTGCGGATCGGATCCCGCCCATCCCACGCGCTCGCGGCCGCGATCCCTTGATCGAAGATGTCGTGGAGCGCCGGGTAGGATTCCAGCAATTCGATCCACACGTCGGGCATCGCGCTCGACTGACAGTAGTAGTAGCGATAGCCGGACTTGTCGCGCATCGCGCAGTGGCGATCGAAGCCCTGCCGTTTTGCTCGTTCGACCGCGGCCTCGATGTCGTCGGCGAAGAAGGCGACGTGATGGACCCCCCAGCGGCCAGCCTCGACGAAGGGCTGGTAGGGCGTGACGACCTCGGGTCCATCGAGGGACTGTACCAGTTGGATCTGGAGTTCCCCGGTATAGGCCAGCGCCTCATGGATATGCATCGTGAACGTGTTTGCGTCGAACTCGGTCTCGAGCTCGATGTTGCGGAAGCAGGTCCAGGGCCCGAGCCCCGCCTGGCGCAACCAATGCTCCATCGCAGCATCGATGTCGGAGACCAGGTAGGCCACCTGAACGATTCGGCCGAAGCCCTCGCCGATCGGGAGCATGATGTTCTCCTTCTAAGTCGCATGGGGTAACGAACGCCGTCGAGCGTAGACACGCTCAGCCGCCCATGCTCGTCAGAGATCAGTGGTTCCACCAGGCCCGATCCGAGAAAGCGCGCAGGTCGATCTCGTGGGTCCAGGCGGAACGGTGCTGCTGCGCCACGTGAAAATAGGTCTCCGCGATCTCGGCGGGCAGCATCAGGCCGTCCTTCTCGAGTCCCCTGGCCTCCCGCAACTTTTGAAAGCCCTCGGGTCCGAGCATGCGGCCGAGGGTATCCGGCGCGTCGACCGCGCCGTCGACGACGACGTGGGCGACATGGATCCCCTGCGAAGCGAACTCGGCGTTGAGCGTCTGGCAGAGCATGCGCCGCCCCCCCATCGCTGCGGCGTGAGAATGTTGACCGGCGTTACCGCGAACGGCGGCGGTCGCCGAGGTCACCAGGAGGGTGCCCTGGCCGCGCCCGACCATCCTGGGGCAGACCGCCAAGGCCAGGCGGAAAAGCCCAAAGGTCGCGAGGCGCCAGCCCGTCTCGAAGTCTTTCAACCGAGTCTCCGCCAAGGACCGATTTCCAATCTGGGCGCCCAGATTGAAGACCGCGACCTCGATCGGACCCAGCTCGGCCTCGACCTGTTCCACACGGTCTTCGATCGCGCCGTCCTCGATCGCGTTCATCAGGTAGCCCGTGGCCGTGCCCCCCTCCGCCTCGATCCCCTCGACGAGGCGCTGCAGCCCCGCCTCGTCGCTCCGCCGGCACAAAACGGCGTGGTAGCCGGCTCGGGAGAAGCGCCTCGCGACGTTCCCTCCGATCCCTGCTCCCGCGCCGATGACGAGACAAACACGCTCCATGATCTGCTCCCTCCTTATGCAACGCCCTCCCGAGGAGGCCGAGGATCCCCTCAGAGAAGCCCCGCGTACGAGCCCCCATCGATCTGCAGATTCTGACCGGAGATGTAGCCAGCCTGAGCGCTGCATAGAAACGCACAGGCGTCTGCCAGCTCGGAGGCCTCTCCGAGCCGACCCGCCGCGATGCTGTCGACCTGCTGCTGGCGAGCTTCCTCGCGGGTCACGCCCGATACTTTCATCACGACCTGCGCCATCTGCTCCTGCCGAGGGGTGTCGATCCGCTCGGGGAGGACGTTGTTGATCGTCACATTATGACGGACCGCCTCCTTCGAGATCGACTTACAAAAGGCGGTCAGTCCCGTGCGCGCCGTCGTCGAGAGTGCCATCGGTCCGAGGGGCGTCTTCACCATCGCGCTCGTGATGTTCACGATGCGACCGAAGCCGCGCTCCTGCATCCCGGGGAGGAGACCACGGATCATCATCACCGGCGCGATCAGATTCGCCTCGAGCGCGGCGAGCCACTGCGCGTGATCCCAGTCCTCGAGGCGCCCCGGCGGCGGCCCCGCATTATTAGTCACCAGGATATCGGCGCGCGGGCAAGCCTCTATCAAACGCCCGCGGCCTGCCTCCGTATCGAGGTCGGCAACGACGGGCGTCACCGTCACGCGGCTCGTCCGCTCGATCGAACGGGCCGTCGCCTCGAGCTTGGCCGCGTCGCGCCCATTGACGAAGACCTCGACCCCTTCGCGCGCCAGCGCTCGCGCACAGGCTTCCCCGAGCCCCTGGCTCGACGCACAGACGATCGCCACCCGACCCGTGATGCCCAGATCCATGAAACGCTCTCCTCTCCGGCTCAACGCGGGGTTCGAAACGAAAACCTCGATGACCCACGACTCAGTCCGCCGCAGGATCCAACGCCCGGCGCCGAGCAACATCCGCCCAGGGCTCCCGATCCTCGGACCCACCGAAGGTATCCGGATCCATCAACAGCTCCAGCACCGAAGTCTGCTCGCGCCTCCCCCTCGGCCGGGCTTCCGCGACCGCCCGGAGCCGCATCGATCTCGTAGAGCTGAGGGGGATCGCCGTTGACGCGCTTCCAGGGCCAGCGGCAGAGGGCCATGCCGTCGAAGCCCTGCGTGGCGTAGTCCGGCGTCGCACGCTCGCCCGCCCCCGTCGCGATGTTCATGCCCCCTCCAGCAGGATCCGAACGCGCTCGCTCTCCGCCTTGGCCTCGAGGATCCGGGCCTGGCCGGATTCGATCAACGGATGCGAGTATTCCAGGATCGCCTCTCGATAGGCCGGGCGCGAACGCAGTCGCTCCCAATAGGCCGCGAGCTGCGGCCGTTCGGCCCGGTCCAGGAAAACGTTCTCGCAGCTCGCCTGGCGCAGGCGCTCGAAGATCGCGAGCCAGCTCACGTCCGCGAGGGTGAACTGCACGCCCATGATCCAGGGACCCCCACGCGCCTCGAAGCTCGCCTCGAGTTCGTCGAGGAAAGCCGCGAGGATCACCCGGCTCTGCCCGATCGCCTCGGCCACGGGCGGGATCCGGTCCAGCCCCTCGAGTCCTCTGAGCTTGAGCATCGTGAAGAGCAGCGGACGGAAGCGATCGAAGTGGAAGAGGAAGCCTTCAAAGATCCGGAGGTAGGGAATCTGCTCGATCATCGCGCAGAAGAGCGGCAGGGTCTGACCCGGGATCGCGTTGCCCGCCGAAGCGTCGGGATGCGCGACCGGATTCCCGACCAGCGACGATCGATCGACCCAGGCCTCCATCTCCTCGCGCGCGGCCGCCTCCTCCGGAACCAGCGACGCCACGCCGGACGGCGTAAAACGAGCCGCATAGCGGATCTGCTCGTGGGATTCGTAGACGGGATGGCCATCGTGGACGAGAACGGGAACCGTGCCCGCCGGGTTCACCGCGAGCAATCGCGGGCGGATATTCTCGTAACACCCGGTCTCGATCAGGTCGATCGGGTGACTCGCATACGGAATCTCGAGCTCCGCGAGACAAAAGCGAACCTTCATCGAACACAGCGAGAGCGCGTTGTGATAGAGCTCGAACGCACGTTCGTGCGGGAGTTCGATCTCTTCGTGCAGTCCGGGCGAAACGGGGTGTATCACACGGCGCCGCTTCTCCCGCAGCCAGGCGACGAGGAGGGACCCGAACGACAAGATCACGATGAGACGAGTCACGACTGGGCATCCTTTGTAGGCGATCGAAGTCCGGCTAACCGTGGTCGCGGTTGAAACCGTCGATTACGTCCTGGATATCCGCAGGCTGAAAGAAGACCTCCGGCTGGTTCTTCTCACCCCAGATCGACCAGCTGTCCTCGAGACCCCACTCGCCCGGCTCCCAGGCCGCGTCGTCCGCGATCCAGTCCATGTCGGCGAATTGCTCGAAGAAGGTCCCGCTCGGATCCTTCAAGTACCAGAATACGTTGCCCCCGATCATGTGGCGGCCCGGTCCCGCGATCTGAACGCCTTCGTGCGCGGCGAGGTACTCCGTCGCGGCCTTCATGACAGCGTCCATGTCGTCCCGCTCGATTGCATAATGATTCAGATAAGGGACGGGGCCCGGCGTGATCAGCAGGTTGTGGTGGTCGGGCGAGCAGCGCGTGAAGAAGCCCAAGCCACCCACGACGTCGGAGATTCGGAATCCCAGGCCCTTCACGTAGAGATCGTGGGTCGCGATCACGTCGTTCGTCCCGATCACGACATGCCCGAGCCGCCGCGGCGGTCGCACGTCGGACTCGGTCCAGATCCCGGGCCGCGCGTCCTGGCGGCTCCGTTCGCCGGGGCGGTTCATCGGGCGAGCGGGCGCGGGCGCGACGTCCTCGACGGAGCGCGGCTCGACGACCACCCGCCACTTATTGACGGGGTCCACGACCTCGAGCCCTCCGTCTTGTCGCGCGTGCCCGACCCCCAACGCGTCGAGGCGGGCCTCGATCTCCGCGAGGTCCTGCTCCGAGTGACAGGCCACCCTCAGCTCCGTGAGCTGCCGATACGCTGCGTGCTCGATGCGGATCTGATCCGGGTCGCCTTCCGGCCCCCAACGTCTCGCCCCGCCCACGAAGCCGATCTCACGGTAGAAGCCGTCGAGGGTCTCCGGATCCGGCACCCCCATGGTCATCCCGAGCAGACGATGCAGAGCCATTCGACGCGAGCCTCCTGGGTCGGCGCCGAAGCGCTTGCCGGCCGCCGGTTGAGTGAGTACTGTAATTCTAGTCAATTGTCTAGAAATTCCCAGCGGGCCCGCTCGCGCCCTCAGGAGAGATCGATGGCCTCGGACCCCGCCAATCCGCCCTCGTCCCAGCCCCGCGGAGGCGACCACGTCAAGGCCGCCCTCATCGAGGCCGCGGCCGAGCGCCTGGGCGAGGTGGGGCCCAAGAACCTCTCGGTCCGGGACGTCGCCGCCCGGGCAGGCGTGAACCACGGCCAGGTCCACCACTACTTTGGGGGCAAGCGCGGCCTCCTCGAGGCGGCCATCCGCTCCCTCGCGAAGGCCCACTACGAACGCTCCCTCGCGCTCGCCGGCGGGCGCGCCATCCCGCGTGCGCTCTCCTTGACCGAGGACCGCCCCTACTTCCGCGCTCTCTGCCAAGCCGTCATGGACGATGATCTCGCCCTCGTGACAGGGGTCGACCGGGACGAAGAGATCTCGGTCCCCCTGCGTGTCCTCGGAGCGCTCCGCGACCGCTATCCCGATCGCGACGATCTGCAGATCCGCGTCCGATTCGCCGCGATGGCGGCCATGCAGCTGGGCTGGGTGGCCTTCGACAAGCTACTGCTCGAGAGCGCCGAGGTCGCTCCAGAAGAAGCCGAGATCTTCGAGCAATCGCTGCGGGACGCGATGGAGCGAATGTTCGACCAGGCCTTCGAAGAGTTGGAAGCCGTGCCCCTCGCCCCTCGCTCGGCCCGAACCCCACCCCAGGTTTGAGGAACCCCCTATGACCCTCGACGACGACCGCACGCCCCTCCGCATCGAAGCGATCGAGCGAAGCATCGACGACCTCGCCGCCGAGTTCGAGGCCGAGGCACCCCGCTGCGAGCAGGCCCGGCGCCCCACCGACGCGCTCGCGGACCTGATGCGGAGAGCGCGTATCCCGATGTCGAAGGTCGCGCGTGAGGTCGGCGGCTGTGAGATCTCTCCCGCTCGACAGATCGACTTTTTCGCGCGCCTCGCGTACCTGAACCCGACGGCGGGCTGGATCGGCTTCAACTACAGCGGGGTGCTCGGGATCCTCTCGGCCACGCTCCCCGAGGCCGGGCTCGAGGCGCTCTTCTCCGGTTCGACCTGCCCACTCGTCGCCGCGGTCTCCGCGCCGACCGGCCGATCCGAGGCGGTCGTGGGCGGTTATGTCGTGAAGGGACGCTGGGCCTACGCCAGCGGCGTGACCTGCGCCGACTACGTCTTCCTCACCACGATCGGTGGAGATCCGCCGCGCCCGATCGGGGTCCTCCTCCCCACGAACGAGATCTGCCTGCACGACGACTGGCATACGGCCGCGCTCCAGGGAACCGGCAGCGTCGACGTCTCCGTCGAGGGCGTCTTCGTACCCAAGTCCATGACCTGCTCGCCCTTCGAGCCGATCCGCGGGGGCGCGCAATACAGAGGCCTCGGCTACCGGGGCTACGTCGGCGGCGAAAATTTCGGGTTCAGCCTGGGCGTCGCGAGACGGCTCGTCGACGAGACCGCGGAGCTCACTCGAACGAAGCGGCGGGTCCTCGACCCAACGCCTGTCGCGGACCGGGGGGCCTTCCAGCAAGCGCTCGGTCGCACCGACGCCAGCCTGCGCGCCGCGCGCGCGTACTTGATGGACGAGTTTGATCGCGCGATGGCCCTTGCCGAGCAGAGCGACGCACCGCTCTCCCCACACGAAACCGCGCGCCTCGGGGCAGCCGTGGGCTGGGCGACCGAAACCGTCGTACAGGCCGCCACACAGCTCTTTCCCTACGCCGGAGCGGGGGCGCTCCACGTATCGAGCCCGATCCAGCGCGCGCTCCGCGACGTGATCGGCTCGGGCCAACACATCGTCGCCACCAACGAGACGCTCGACGCCTGGGGTCGGGCCCTCCTCGAAAAGGCGGACTAGTCCCCTCCCCCCGAGCCTCTATTCGATGGGTTGCAACGTGCGGTCCACGTACTCGAAGAGCGCGGGACGATGGAGTTCATGGGCCCGCAGGGTGCGCCGATAGAAATAACGTAGGAACTCCGCGTCGCGCTCGGGCCCCGCCTCGAGCACGAGCGTCTCCAGCTCCGCGTCGGCCTCGGCCAGGCCCTCCACCCGGTGACCTAACAAAGCCCCGATCTCTTCGCGTTCGATCGCGTCGAAGACCGGGCCCAGCGCGTCCGCCCGCTCGAGCGCCCGCGCCTGACGCAGCGGCCGATCGAACTCGTAGGCGCGTGCCTCATCGTCGGCGACCTCCGCCTTCAAGTCCTCGATCTGCCGTACGAGGCTCTCATAGGCCGGCCCACGGACCGACACCGGAACCTCGTAGGCTTCGATTTCAGGCAGCTCGATCCGCATCAGCTCTGCCATGCCGGCAAGCGCCGCGCGGCCCCAGACGATCGACCACGCCACGTACATGGCATGATCGACCTCGGGCTGGGCACCCGCGACGAAATGAGCCATCACCAGGGGCGTGCAGATGTTGAAGCGCAGGCCATGGAAACGCACGACATCCAGGTCGAATTCCCGGCCCGAGAGTTCCTTGTAGCGTTGGATCGCCGGCGCGAGTTCGCCCAGGGGCTCCCCCAGATCGCGGCAGAGCAGGCCCCCGAGATCGGCGAGCGGGTCTCCGAGATAGCCCGTCTCCATGTCGAGCAGCGCCGTCACCCGGTCGCCCTCGAAGAGGAACTGGCCGGAGTCCGCCTGCACGAAGGTGACCTCCGATCGGCCCTTGGGAATATTTCGATAGACCCATTGGACGGCGAACTCGAGCATCGGCTCCGGGCGCCGTTTCGCCGCGCGATATTGTTCCACCCATTGGTCGAAGTCGCCGAGCGCCAGCTCGCGCTCACCCTCGGTGCGCTGGAGCCCCCGGTCTTCGAAGTCGCTCGCGGGGATCGCGTGCATGTCCACCATATGCTTGATGTAGTCGTCGAGGATCCGCGCCGCGCGGGCGGGGTCCTCCACCGTCCCGAGATTGAAATCGCCGGGTAGGCGCTCCATCACGAGCCCGCGCGGTTCAGGACAGAGCCCATGGACGTGGGGCACGGGTAAGCCGTGCGCCTCCATCACGCGAAAGATATTCGCCTCGTGGAGCAACACGTCCGCGACCCGTTCGCCCTGCGCGTGCCCCCGGTCGCCTCGGAAATAGAGCGGTAGGACCGTCCCGTCTGGACGCTCGAGGTCGAAGAAATAGGCGGGCCGCCAGCGCCCCTGGCGCCGCAGGCCGGAGACCCGGCCCTCCAGCTCGCTTTCGACCCAATCAAAAGCGCGTCGCCATTCAGGGGTCAGTTCCGCGGGATTCTCGTCGACGTCGGACATAGATCACCTCCGGGCGCGACGTTCGCCGCCTCGCCGACCCGCGTCAAGCCGAAACGAACCCCGAGCCGACCCACGCCGATGACTGGCGGAGGGCCCCCCTTACGCCAGCGAAGCCACGGGTCAAGCGAGCGGCTGGAGCGTCGAACGCTGGAGTCGGCGCAGCGAGTGCGCCAGCAGGCACTCGGCGCGACGGCTCCGTCGCAGGAAGAACGTGAGCAACTCCACGTCCCGATCCGGCCCGGCCTCGAGCACCACACGCTCCAGCGCCGCTTCCGCCGACTCCGGATCGCTGGGGCGCTTGCCCAGAATCGCGGCGGCCTCGTCGAGGTCCGCCGCATCCAGCTCCGCCCCGATCCGGTCGACCTCGCGCAGGTAGCGCGCCATCCGCAGCGGGACGTCCTGCTCGTAGACCTCGGCCCTCTCCTCACCGCCGAGCAGGCCGACCAGCGTCTCGTAGGCCGAAGCCCGCTGGCTCGGCCGCGGCCGGGGCGGCTCGATCGCAGGGACGTCGAGCCCGATCGCGGCGGCGATCGATTCGAGCGAGACGCGTCCAACCAGCACGGACCACTCTTTGTAGAGACACCAGTCCACCCCAGCCGGCGGGGCAGCCAGCAGGGCGGCGACGCTCATCGGCGTATAGAGCGCGAAGCGCGCCGTATGGTAGTGGATCGCCGCCTCGTCCAGATCCTCGCCGCGCGCCAACGCATAACGCCGGAAAGCGCGCGGCAAGGCCCCCAGCGGCTCGAAGAGGTCCCGCACCCGCATGGCGGCCAGGTCGGCGAGTGGATCCCCGAGATAGGCGAGCTCGAAGTCGAGCAGGGCCGTCACCCGTCCGTCCTCGAAGATGAGCTGGCCCGAGTCGCCATGTAGCAGCGAAACCTTTTCGCGGTGGGTCGGGACGTTGCGCCGTACCCAGCCCAGAATGAACTCGATCAGGGGCTCGGGCCCCGACTTCGCCTCGCGGAAGGTGCGCTCATAATGCGGCAAATCCCCCAGCGCGATCTCCTCGACCGTGTCGGGCATCGTCATCGTCTCGCTCACACAGTCTTGCGCTGGAATGCCGTGGATCGCGGTGAGCTGGTCGATGTAGTGGTCGAGGATCGACTCCTGCTCCGCCGTCGTCTCTGCCGTCCCCACATCCGGGCGACCCGGCTTACGATCCAAAACGATGCCACGCGGCTCCGGACAGAAGCCGTGCACGTGTGGGACGATCAGGCCGTGGCGCTCGAGGAGCTCGAAGACCCGCATCTCATGCTCGAGCGGGTATACACCATGATCCGTGAGGCCCCGATCGCCGCGGAAATAGAGCGGCACGACCTCGCCCTCCCGCTCGAGGTCCAGGAACCAGGAGGGCCGCCAACGCTCCTGACGCTCTACCGACACGAGACGCCCGCCGAGCGTCTCTTCGACCCAGGCGAAGCCGCGCCGCCACGCCTCGTCCAGCTCGACATCGTCTCGCCAATTCTTGGTCGCCATCACGTGCCTCCCCGCCGAGACCATCGAAGGACGCCTCGCCTCTACGGACTGTGCACCCTCGGCCAAGGCAGCGCAAAGTCGCTCCCCGAGCTCAAAAAGCGGCTGGACGGCCGGGGCCTGGCGGGCGATGCTGGTCGTTATGGGCTCCCCCGGTTACCGGATCGGTGTCGACATTGGCGGCACCTTCACGGACGCGGTCGTCGTCACGCCAGAAGGTCGACTGGTCGTGGGCAAGGTCTCGACCACCCCGCCCGATTTCGCGACGGGCTTCTTCGGCGCGATCGAAGCGGCGGCCCGCTCCCTCGACCTCGACCTCGAACCCGAGGCGCTGCTCCGCGAGACCCGACTCCTCGCCCACGGGACCACAGTCGGGATCAACGCGCTCGTAACGGGCGACGTCGCGCGAGTGGCCCTGCTCACCACCAAGGGCCACGGCGACGCGATTCGCATCATGGCGGGGGGGGGCCGAATCCTCGGCGCCTCTCTCGAGGAGCTCCTCGACTATCAGCTCTCGAGCCGCGCGGACCCCGTCGTCCCGAAACAGTACGTCTACGAGGTCAACGAGCGCATCGACCGACAAGGCGAGGTCGTCGTCGCGATCCGCGATGACGAGATCGACGCCGTGGTCGACCAACTCCGCGCGGACGCCATCGAGGCCGTCGCGATCGCCTATCTGTGGAGCTTCGCCAATCCCGCCCACGAGATCCGCACGGCGGAGCGCATCCGCGAGCGTGCACCCGATCTCTTCCTCTCGACGAGCCACGAGCTCGCCCCTCGGATCGGCGAATACCCCCGCATCGTCTCGACGGTCCTCAACGCGCAGATCGGACCGCTCATGCGCGGCTATGTCCACGAGATCCTGAGCGGAGCGCGGAGTCGCGGCTTCTCGGGCGAAGTCCTCTTCGGTCAGGCCGAAGGCGCGCTCTCGAGCGCCGAGCAGGCCGAACGCTTCCCCCTCTTCACGCTCCAGAGCGGCCCCGTCGCCGGCGTCGTCGGCGCCGCCCGCGCGGGGGCCGAAATGGGACAGAATCATGTCATCGTCACCGACATGGGCGGGACCACCCTGGACGTGTCGACGGTCGAGGCCGGCGGGGTCGTCTTCCGCCACGAGAACGAGCTCGTCCGACAACTCGCCTATCTGCGCAAGGTCGACGTCGAGTCCGTCGGCGCCGGCGGCGGCAGCATCGCCTGGGTCCACCAGGACTCGGGCTCTCTACGCGTTGGGCCCCGCAGCGCCGGCGCGCAGCCGGGCCCGATCTGTTACGGGCGAGGCGGACGCGAAGTCACCGTCACCGACGCCGACCTCGTGCTCGGCCTGCTCTCCCCCGAGCGCGCGCTCGCCGGCGGCCTGAGGCTCGACCTCGACGCGGCGGAACGAGGCCTCATGGCCCTCGGTGCGCCGCTCGATCTCTCGGCAGAAGAATGCGCCGCGGGCGTCGTCGAGATCGTCGATAGCCGCATGGAAGATTTGATTCGGCGGGTCACGGTTCAGCGAGGGGCCGACCCCCGCTCCTTCGTGCTCTGGGCCTTCGGCGGCGCGAGCGGCGCCCACGCGGGCTTCTATGGCAAGGGCATCGGGGTCCGGGAGGTCGTCTTCCCTCTGAACGACATCGCCTCGGTCTGGTCGGCCTACGCCCTCACCCGGCTCGACCACGCGCGCACCTTCGAGGCGAACGCCGCACTCCGCACGCCGATCGATCCCGCTGCGCTCGCCACCGCCCTGGGCGCGCTCGAGCGCGAAGCACGCGACTACGCGGAGCGGGTCGGGCTCGGTCCGGTCGAGCTCGTCCGGCGCGCGGGGATGAAATACCCGCTCCAGGTCCATGAGGTCGAGATCGAATGCCCGAACGGAAAGGTCGACGAAGCCCTCGTCGCCAGTCTGGTCCAAGGCTTCCACACGGCCTACGAGGCCCGTTACGGGCAGGGAACCGCCTATGCCGCCGCCGGCGCCGAGATCACCTCACTCCGCGTGACGGTCCGAGCCCCCGCCGAAGTGCCCCCACTCGTCCACGAAGCGACACGCGAGGCCCGCGCCCAGCCGGCGAGCCAGCGCGGCGTCTACTGGCACGAACCCGCGGCACGGATCGACACCCCCATCTACGACGGACGCACACTCACACCGGGCGCCTTCCTCGAGGGGCCAGGCGTCATCGAATACCCCAACACGACGATCGCCGTCCGACCGGGACAACACCTGCGCAGCGACGCCTTCGGAAACCTCGTCCTCGACCTCTTCCCCGAGGACGCGGGCGAGCCTCGGTCCGGGGCAGGAGGAGCCCGATGAGCACGGAGACCCCGAGCCTCGCCAACGAGCGGGTGCGCCGCAGCGAGAGTTTCCTGCACGGCTACGTCCCCCCCGAAAACCCCGTGATCGACCCCTCGGTCGAGTTCCACACCGAAGCGGAGGCCGTCGGCGGCGTCTCCTTCGAGGTCATCCGCTCGAAGCTCTGGAACCTGAACGTCGACCACGGCGACACGATCCGCCGCGTCTCGGGCTCCAATATCGTCGTGGAGGGGTACGACTTCAACTGCGCCGTCACGACGGAGCTGGGCGATGCCGTGACGCTCTGTCCCTATTCGATGTTCTTCGCGGCCTTCGCCGACGAGGTCATCAAGTGGACCCTCGAACACCGCTCGATGAACGTCGGCATCCGCGACGGCGACGTATTCATCCAGGACGACCCCTGGGTCGGCTCGAACCACCAGATGGACACCTCGGTCTTTGGGCCCGTCTTCGTCGGGGGCAAGCTCTTCGGCTGGCTCTTCAACTGTGTCCACCAGCGCGAGATCGGCGGCTCGCGGCCCGGCGGCTTCGTCCAGGAAGCGACCGACTGTCACTCCGAGCCGACCTTCATGCCCCCGATCAAGCTCGTCGAGGGGGGCGTGATGCGCGAGGATGTCGCCGACGTCTGGACGCGTCGGTCACGACTGCCGGAGCTGATGGCCCTCGAGCTGAAGAGCCAGGTCGCCGGCATCCACACGGCCCGCGAGCGACTCGGCGCGCTGATCGAGCGCTACGGCGCCCCGGCCGTGAAGGGCACGATGAACAAGATGGTCGACGACACCGCTCGGGTCGTGGGCCAGCGGCTCGAGAGCCTGCCCGACGCCGAGTGGCGCGATGAACGATATATCTCCGGCGCCAATCCGACGGACTTACGGCTGCGCAAGCTCGCTCTCTCGTTCACCAAACGCGGCGACCGACTCCACGTGTCGAACGAGGGGACGGATCCCTCGGCGGGCTCCTTCAACATCACGCGAGGCGTCTTCCGTGCCTCCGTGCTGAACGGGATGCTGCCCTTCCTCGCCTACGATCAGCATCTCTGCGCGGCCGGTGTGCTGCGCCAGCTCGACTTCGAGTACGCCGACGGCGCGATCACGACCGCCTCCCACCCCTCCGCAGTGAGCACCTCCCTCGGCTCGGTCGCGACGGTGAACCACGCCCACCTCCTGACGGCAAAGATGGTGAGCGGCCACCCGGAGCTCTCCGAACACGCCTTCGCGTCTTCCGCGCTCCATACCATGTCGGCGACGGGACCCGTCTGGCAGGACGAGGCCGGCAACCTCGTTTCGGATTCGATCCTCGATATGCTCGCCGGCGGGACCGGCGCCTTCTCCCACCGCGACGGCATCGACTACGGCGGCTGCTCCTTCTCGATCGCGAACCACGTCTCGAACGTCGAGAAATTCGAGCAGGTCATCCCCTTTCTCTATCTCTTCCGGCGCGAGATTCCTGGCAGCGGGGGCCATGGGCGCTTTCGAGGCGGCGTGACCTACTCGGCGGGCTGGGTCGGTCATGGCTCCGAGACCGTCGCGATGCACGCGACGGGAAACTCGAAGAGCGTCACGATGGGACTCGGGCTGGCCGGCGGCTTCCCGGGGACGGCGGGCTATCACTGGCACGCGACGCAGACCCGCATCCAGAGCGAGTTCGCCGCGGGCCGTGTCCCCGGCTCCCATGAGGAGCTCGAGGCCATGGCCCCCCACGGCGCCTATCTCGGCGTCCGCTCCGACAATCGACTCACGCCGGACGACGTCTTCGAACTGCTCCCGAATCCTGGTGCGGGCTGGGGCGACACACTCGAGCGGGACCCCGCCCTCGTCGCGGAAGACCTGCGTACGGGACGGATCGACCCCCGGGAGACCGAAGCGCTCTATGGCGTCATGCTCGACGCCTCGGGCGGGGCCGATCCCCAGGCGACCCAGACACGCCGCGAAGCATTGCGCCAAGCTCGCCTCTCTTCCGCCCGCGTCCCCAGACGTCCGGTGGGCACACCGGTCGAGGGAACGAGCCTGAAAGGCGCCGGGACGCCAGCCGACACTCGGGTCATCGAAGCCGTCGCGATCCGCGAGACCGGCGCCGAGCGCCATTTTGCCTGCGCCCGCTGCGGCCACGGCCTGGGCCCGGGCGAACGGGGCTATCGCGAGGGCTGTTGCGAGCTCGATCTCCCGCTCGAGAAGATCTCGGAGCTCTTCCTCTCGCCCGCAGACGACATCGGCGAAGCGCTGTGTTTCCGGCGCTTCCTGTGCCCGGGCTGCGGCCGCGTCCTCGACGCGCAGATCTGCCGACCGGAGGACGAACCCTTCGCCGACGTCCGCCTGATCGACTGAAACGCCCGCGACGGCTACCAGCGTTCCAGCCAGGGGCGCATCACCGCCTCGAAGGTCCAGGTCGACCGGTGCTGTCGGTGGAGATGGAGATAGGTCTCGGCGATATGGTCCGGATCCAGCATGTTGTCGTCGACCACCTCACCGCCGATCCAATGGGCCCGGGTGCCGTCCTCGCGTCGGTAGGCGATGCCCCCATCGATCGGACAGTGGACGACATGGACACCTTGGGGCATCAGCTCGCGAGCCATGCTCTGGGCGAGACCCGCTTTGCCCTGGGACGCGATCGCGAAGGCACCGCTTTTCGGATAACCCTTCAGGGCCGCGCTCGCGTTCGTGAAGAGAATCGTCCCCCGATGGCCGTCTTCGGGCAAAGGTTGCGCCAGAAGCATCCGAGCGGCCTGCTGACCGACAAGGAAGGCGCTGAACGCGGAGTTCAGGATCGTGCGGCGGGCCAGCTCGGGATCCGCCTCCGTGATCTCCTTGCGAAAGATGTCGCCTGAGCGCCCGTCGATGTTATGGACGATCAGACGCGGCGCGCCCAGGTCTCGCTCCACGGCCGCGAAGAGCGCGGCGACCGACTCCGGGTCCCCTGCATCGGCAACGTAGGGCCGAACGCCATGCGTCTCCTGGAGCTCGAGCAGTTCGGGCTTGTCCGCCGTCCGCGCGACGATCGCCACCGACATGCCTTCTCGGGCGAAGCACCGGGCACAGCTCGCGCTCACCCCGGGCCCCCCTCCCACGATCAGGGCAGTTTCTTTCGATCCCGTCATGCCGAAGCGCCTCCCTTTGCTGGATGGCCGCAGCGATATTGAGCATCTGCTCCGCCGGCCCACCCGGGCGAGGGTCTCACGAACCGAGTCTCGGCGCCAAACCCTCCGATCCGGGACTGCGAGGGAGATGACTCTCCCCCCCAAAACGCGTCTGGTCACCCAGGCGCCCGGTCTGTTACATATTGCGCCCTTAGAGCCGTGGGCCGGCATACGGATCAACGAGGGGAAACGACGATGGGATTATTGGACGGCAAGGTGGCAATCGTGACGGGCGCGGGCGGCGGATTGGGCAAATCCCACGCACTCCTGCTGGCAAAAGAGGGGGCAGCGGTCGTGATCAACGACCTCGGCGGCTCCGTCGACGGATCGGGTGAGGGCTCACGCGTCGCGGACCAGGTCGTCCAGGAAATCCAGGCCGCGGGCGGCCGCGCGGTCGCCGACTTCGGGTCGGTCACGAGCGCAGAAGACGCCTCTTCAATGGTCGACCGGGCCTTCGGCGAGTTCGGTCGCCTCGACATTTTGATCAACAACGCGGGCATCCTCCGCGACAAATCCTTCAAGAACATGGGCGAGGACCTCTGGGACCCGGTCGTCGAGGTCCACCTGAAAGGCACGTATCACCCGACCCGCGCCGCCTATACGCGCATGATCGAGCAGGGAGAGGGTGGCCGGATCATCATGACGAGTTCGACCTCTGGCCTGATCGGGAATTTCGGGCAAAGCAATTACGGCGCCGCCAAAGCCGGTATCGCGGGATTCATGCGCTGTCTCGCGATCGAGGCGAAGAAGGCCAACATCACGGTGAACGTGCTCGCGCCGAACGCCTACTCGCGCATGACGGCCAGCCTCTTCCCGGAGGGCTCCGAGAAGAAATACGCACCCGAAAAGGTCTCACCCGCGATCGCCTGGCTCTGTTCGGACGAGGCCGAGGACATCACGGGACGCCAGTTCGTGATCTCCGGCAACCGGATCTCCCTCCTCTATCCTGCGGCCTACTCGATCGCCGATGACGACGACGTCGACGCGACCTGGTCCGCGGACGCCATCGGCCAGAAGATTCGCGAGTCGATGAAGGATTGGCCCTCGGCCGCGACCGTCCCGGAGCTCATCTTCTAACAACCGGGGCGTCGTGCGCCCCTCGAAAGGCAGAACACCATGGAAACCGAAGCCAGCCGGCAACTCGTTCTCGACTACCTGGCCGCCCAGGGCAGCGGCGAAGGAGAGAAGATGACCGCCCTGCTCGCCGACGACGTCGTCTGGCGACCGCCCCTCGCCGCGGGTCTCGGCCAGCCCGCCGGCCGCGACGCGGTCTTGCAGGCGATGGCGGAGGCCGGTCCGAAATTTTTCGACCTCTCGACCATACAGGTTGAAGTCAAGTGGATCCTCGCCGAGGGAGACAAGGTGGTGATCCGCCAGGCGGTGCAGGCCAAGGCCGCCAACGGACGCGACTACTCGAACGAATACGTCTGGGTCTACATTTGCCGTGACGGCCGAATCGCCGAGATCGAAGAACACGTCGACTCCCAGCGCTTCAAGGAGATCGTCCTCGCGGACGACTGAAAACGGCCGAGGGGGGGCGGCATCTAAAACGAGCGGGTCAGCGAGGCGGCTCTTGGCCCGCTGCGTCTCGTTCGGAGACCGCGGCTCGCAGCAACGGGATCAGCTCCTTGCCGTACTCCAGGGTGTCGGCGTAGGCATCGAACCCCCGAATCAGTAGCGCCGTGATCCCCGCGTCGTAGTAGTCGAGAAGCGAGTCGACGACCTGCTCGGGCGTGCCGACGAGCGCCGTGCTGTTGCCCGGCGCCGTCGTCGCCCGTGCGATCCCGGTCCAGAGCCGCTTGTCGTGAACTTCCCGCTCGGCAGCGATGGCGCGCAGCCGCGCCGACCCCTCCGATTGCGGCATGACCGGCGCACGCTCCCCTTCTGCCCCGGCGAAGCGATCCTCGACGTCGTCGAGGATCGCCCTCGCTCTCTTCCAAGCCTCTTCTTCCGTCGCGCCGAGAATCGGACGCAGAGAAACGCTGAAACGAATCGTCCGGCCGTAACGCGCGGCGGCCTTTCGAACCAGCCGGGCACGCTCGGCCAGGACCGCGACCGGCTCGCCCCAGAACATGAAGAGCTCACAATGTTTCGCGCAGAGGTCGACCGAGAGCTGGGAGCCACCTCCACCCCAGAGTGGCACGTGGGGCTCTCGCCAACTCCGAACGCCTGAAAACCCCCCGTCCACCCGGTAATGCTCACCCTCGAACTCGACCGGCGCGTCTCCGGCCCAAGTCCGCCGCAGGAGCTCGAGATACTCGTCGGCCCGCGCATAGCGCGTATCGTGGTCGAGCCAATCGCCGTCGCGACGCTGGTCTTCGTCGTTGCCCCCGACCAGAACGTGCAGCTTGAGGCGGCCTTGACAGAAATTGTCCGTCGTCGCGATCAGCCGCGCCGCCATGGTCGGCGCAATGAAGCCCGTACGATGCGACACCAACAGATTGAGGCGCTCGGTCACGGCTGCCGAGCGCTGGGCGATCTGGAATCCGTCGGGCGCCGCGGAGGAGGAGCCGATCAAAGCGGTATCGAACCCGGCCTCTTCATGGGCCTTCGCAAAGAGATCGACCGCGTCAAGGTCGACACCGCGGGCACGACCGCCCGCCGCGTCCCGCCCGCCGATCCTCGACGGCATCGCCGCCGAGTTTTCCATGACGGGAAGCAGCATTCCGCAGATCTCGATCGGCATCTCGCGCCCCTTTTATTCCGCCTTGGTCTTCCAGGCCGAGGCGGCCGTCGGCCTCACGCTCCCCCCCGCCGGCGTCCGTCCGCGCGCGGGACGAACGCGGAGATCAAGGCTCGCTCCGACTCGTGGGATCCGCCTCCAAGGCCCCACCAGTGTCGCGCAGTTCCGAGAGCGGAGCCGGCCCTGGATCGCTCGCGGAAGGCGCCAGGCGGTCCAGCCGCTCGAGCCATCTGCGCGCCTCCAGGTGCCCGGGCTGGAGATGGAGCGCGCGTTGGAAAGCCCTACGCGCCGACGCGACATCACCCGCCTTGTGCTGGGCCTTCCCAAGCAGCATCTGCGCCGTTGGAAAATCCGGGAAATCCGCCGCCAGCCGGTGAGCGGATTCGAGCGCCGCTTCGTCGCGGCCGAGATGATCGAGCAGGATGACCCGGGTCATCCTGGACCGGCGCAGCCCTCTGCGCGCCCGAATGTATTCGGGATCGAGAGCGAGAGAGAGTTCGAACTGCTCCTCCGCGTCCGTCCGGTATGCAAAGGACGCGGCATAAGCGGATTCCGCCGCGGCCTCATCCCCGGAAGCACGCGCGTCCTCCCCCGCCTGCCAACGCACCTCGCTCTCCGCAATAAAGCCGATGCCCATGTTCACATAACGCACGTTGAGGCTCTGCCGACCCAGGTCGAGCTGCGAAAGAGGCAGCATCACGAGGACCGCCAACGCCGGAATCATCAGCGCGCGCCGTGGCCCCGCGCGCGCGATCGCCCCCCCCGCCACGAGCGCGTGGGCGGAAAAGACGATCAGGACCGGGACGATCGGCAAGCGCAGACGCGAAAGGTTGAAGAAGAGCAGGATCCCCGCCGAGTAGGAAACGACGAAGAGTCCGAGCACGACGGCGAGTGGACGTCGGCGGGCCAGCAGAAAACCACCCACCGAAAGGGGCAGAACGAGCGCATAGCTCGCGAGCGGCCAGGTCAGTACGCCCCCCACCTCCCGGCGAAAATAATCGTAGCTCGCATTATCCGGAACCTCGTACTCGTTCAGGAGTACCAGCACCTTGCGCGCGCTGTGGCGAACGAAACGCGCCGGATCCTGCCGGATCTCATCGAGCCCTTCCCCCAGCCAGAAGCTCGAGATCTCGCTGGGCTTCATGGCGCGGCCCGCGCGTCGGCGTGCCTCCGCTGCGAAATCCGCCTCTTCGAAGGCCGGGTTCGGCCGCAGAAAAGGCGGCGCCCGATAGACCCCCGTCTCGTTGCCCTCGAAATGCCCGATGTAGAAGTTCTGCCCGCCCTGGCTGTTCAAGAGGACCAGATCATCCCCCACGACATAGTTGCGGATCGAAACAGGCAGAATCGCGCCGGCGACTCCGATCCCCAGGGCGAGTCCACAGAGCACGCGCCGACGCAGATCCCCCCGACCGAAGCCGAGCAGCCAGAGACCGAGCACGGGCACGAAGAGCAGGGAGTTACCGCGGGTGAGCGCGGCGAGTCCGAGCAGAATGCCCGCCCCGAGCCAGCTTCCGGGACGCTCTGTCGCGGCAGCCCGCGTGACGAGATAGAGGGCCAGGACGATCAAGAAGATCATCAAGGGCGCCTTCAGCAACAGGGCGTCGTAGTACAGAAAGGGGCGATAGCTGGCGGCCAGCAGCCCCGCCACGAGCGCGGTCCGCGCGTCGAAGACCCTGCCCGCGATCAGCGCGATCAGCACGACCGAAACCGAATCGAGCAGGGCTTGGGCGACCAGAGCGCCGATCGAGTCCGGCGGCACGATTGCGTATACCAGGGCGAGGAAAAAGGGGTAGAGCGGATCCAGATAATAGACGGCCCCGCCCAGCCAGTCTCCGTCGAGGATCGCCAGCGCGCGGTCGCGATAGGCCGCGGCGTCGATCACGGGGAGACGAATGGCCGGATGCCTCCACGCCTGCCAGAGATAGGTGAGGCGCAGGGCGAGGGCGAGCCCAAAGACCGAGGCGAGCACACCACGCGAGAGGGGCTCCGGCACCGCGTCCGACCCACTCCCCAACGGCCCCCCCTCGGCGCCGACCTCCTTCACATCCACTTCATGACTCACGTGATTCGCCTTGGCTCGCGAGCCCTTCATACTACCCCAGGACCGACGTACGCCGGCGGCCCGCCTGGGTTCGGGGAGACAGGCCCGGTAGACTGCGTGGTCAACGCCCGGTGTTCGCGGGCCTCGTATGCGTGAGGAGAGAAATCAGTCTCCATGACGAGTCGCGCCGATATCGTCTCGCTCGGCGTCCTGCTCTCGATCGGCGCGGCCTATCAACTGCCACTGCTCTTCGAGGGCGTGGGGCTGATCGACGAGGGCCACCTCGCAAACGCCGCGCTCCGCGTGCATCGCGGCGAAGTGCTCTATCGAGACGTCTACAGCGTTTATCCACCCGGGAGCTTCTACGTCGTCGCCGGACTCTTCGACGTGTTCACTCCCAGCCTGATCGTCATCCGAGCCTTCCACATCGCCCTCACCCTGGCCCTCGCGACAGCGGTCTACGGACTGGCGCGGCGACTCATGGAGGCGCCCGGCGCGCTGCTGGCCGGCCTGCTGGTCGTTGCGACGGGCTGGGAGGCGATCCTCGAGCGCTGCCATTACGGCTATCTCTACGGCGTCTTCCCAATCAGCGCGCTCTGGCTCCTGGCGGTCCTGGACGAGCGCGAGGGGACCAAACGGCATCGGCTCGGGCTGCTCGCGGTCGGCGCCCTCGCGGGCGTCACCCTGGCCTTCCGACTGGTTCCCTTCCTCGCCCTGGCCTGCGCCGTCCCCGCCTTTTTGCTGGCCCGCGGCCAGCCCTTCCGAGCGACACTCGAGCGACTCGGTTGGATCATCGCGGGCGGGCTCGGGGTACTCGCTCCCATCGCGGCCGGCTTCGCCCTCGCCTCCGCAGGGGCAGCGCTGGCCGAGGCCGTCTTCTGGACGTCCATCGAGCAATACCTCGGCGGAGGTCAGTTCAACCTGCCTTTCCCGGCTCTCCAGTTCTTCCCCTCGGAAGGCTCTCCCACGGGCTTCCACCGGCTCTTCATGAATTGGGAGTTTTACCTGCCCATCCTGATCTACGGCGTATCGCTCCTCGACTTCGCCCTTACGATCCACGCCGACCGACACGCGCCACGCAAAGACCCGCGCATCGCGCTGCGCATCGCCGTCACGGCCTTCGGCGCGATCCTCTTTCTGCGCGTGACCGGGCGATCCGACTACTACCACCTCGCTCCAGTGCTGATGCCCGCCTACGTGCTGGGAGCTGACCTGCTCACCCGACTAGGGAGACAGCTGAGCCCGACGCCGCGACCCACTCTGGCATGGATCGCGGTCGCCGCGCTGATGATCGCCTCTTTCCTCCTCCACGACGTTCCCCGCACGATGCGAGGCGCGCTCGACGACGCAGACGAGGTCGCACTCTCACCTGGCGGTCCACGCATCCCAGCAACGAGCCCGGTCCACGACCTGATCTTCGCGCTGCGCACCCGCCCCGACCAGGAGCAGACTCTCCTCGTCCTACCCTTCTATCCCGTCGTCTACTTCCTGGCCGACCGGAAGAACCCCACCCGGTACGATTGGATCTTTCCCGGCTACTTGAAGACGGACGACGAGCGGGCCGCGCTGATCCGTCAAATCGAAGACAGTGGAGTCGAGACTCTGGTCTATGCACCTGGGGCCATCGACGGCGATCCCGCGCGTCGGATGTCGAGCTTCGAGCCCCGGCTCGACCGGTTTCTGCGACGACGATTCGTGCCAAAGGAGCGCTTCGGACGCTTCGTGGTGATGCGTCGCCGAGAGCGCTGACGGGCGGAGCGGAGCTTGCGGCGGCGGACGCCGACCCGAACTCCGTTGGCGAACTCGCAGACGGCGAGCGTCCTCAGCGTCTCGGGACGACGCCCCGCTCACGGAGCGCCTCGCGACCCGCCGTGTCGATCCCCAACTCTTCCAGGATCGAATCCGCGTCCTCGGAGTAGAGCGGAGCGGCTTTGGACAGCTCGAAATTCGTCTCCGAAAAGCGCGCCGCCGGCCGCACGCGGCGATAGCGGCCATAGACGGGATGCTCGGCCTCGACGAGCGCGCCGTTATGCGTGATCTGCGGATCGACGAGCACTTCGGGATGCGAGAGGATCGGTGCGACGGGAATCTCGTGATCGACCAGGCGCTCGTAAGCGTCCCGGGTCGTCATCCGCGCGAGCCCCTCGGCCACCGCCTCCACCCGCTCGGACATATTCTGTGGCTCGATCAGGGCACGGCCCTGATGACGGGGGCTGTCCGCAAGGTCCCCACGCCCAACCGCGCGCAGGGTCCCGCGCATCTGCTCGGCCGTGCTCGCCCAGAAGACCAGCTGCCCGTCACGGGTGGGCGTGAGTGTGTAGCGCTCGCCGGGGGTCATGGGCTTCTCGACGTCCTCACCCACCAGCGAATGGCGCAGCATCCCATCGGGCCAGAAGAAGGCGAGCCCCGCGTCGAGCATCGTGACCCGCACGTTCTGACCCGGTGCGCCGCGCTCACGCGCCAGCAGAGCGGCCGTGATCGCCTGGGCCAAGGTATAGGCGGTGGCCTTGTCCACGACCGCGTTGCGGATCAGGTCGGGGATCGGGACCTCCGGGTTCAACTGAGCCGCCACGTAGCCCGTGAGCGCCTGAAAGATCGGGTCGTAACCGCGACGGTTCGCGTAAGGGCCATCGTCTCCAAAACCCACGACCGAGGCATAGACGATGTCCGGACGAACCTCACGCACATCATCCTCTCCGAGCCCCAAACGCTCGGCCGTGCCGGGCCGCCAATTCGAGACGAAGACGTCCGCCGTCCCGAGCAGCTGGCGGATCAAGCCCTTGCCCTCCTCGCTCTTGAGATCGATCCCGATCGAGCGCTTCTCGTGGTTCGAGTTGAGATAAAGACCGGCCATGCCCGCGCGATAATTGGTGAGCTGACGCCCCTCGTCGCCATGCCCGGGCGGCTCGACCTTGATGACCTCGGCTCCCTGCTCAGCCAGCATCATGACGCCGAGCGGAGCCGAGATCAGCTCACTGACCTCGATGATCCGAAACCCTTCCAGGGGACCCCTCATCTAAGCTTCCTCCGCGTGTGCTTCACGCGCCGCGATCAAGCGGCGTCGTCGGGTCGCCAGATCTGGACGCCGCGAGGGGCTCGCCCCGTCTCGACCATCGACCGGGCCAGTGTACGCCGCAGGTCGAAATAGCTCCCGAGGAGCATGTCGAGGGTGTGGATCCGCTTCTGGAAGAGATGATGGACGTGTTCCGCCGTGAAGCCGATCGCGCCGAAACATTGGAGTGCGTTCTGCGCGATCGTGACACCACTGCGACCCGCCAGCGCCTTGGCGGCCTGGGCCATATGGGTCGCGTCGCCCGCGCTCCACTCCTCGAGGGCCGCTGTGCAGGTTTCGGCGAGCGCCGAGAGCTCGATCTGGGTCTGGGCCAGGATGTGTTGGATGGCCTGAAACTGGGAGATCGGCTGGCCGAATTGCTCCCGCTCGTTGGTATGCGCAATCGCCGCTTCGAGCAGCCCCGCACCGGCACCGGCGATCTGATGAGCCGCAGCGATCCGGGCGAGATCGAGCGCCCGGGCATCCTCCGCGGTATCCACTTCAACGGTCGTCGCGCCCCCCGGCGCCACGATCCGCGCCAGCAGGCCAGGGTCGAGCGCGGCCGAAGGCTCCGCCGAGAGCCCTTCGGCGGCGTAGGCTTCGTACTTGCCGTCGCCCCGCTCGACGGCCAGCCAACGCGTACCTTCATCGAAACCATAAGCGAGGACGTCTTCGCCCGTCGGAACGCCCATCGCGACGTGCTCGGCGGACACGCCGATCGCCGCGGCAATCGCGCTCGCGCGAACGCCGCCCAGCGCGGGGCTCGTCGTCGTCGCTCGGCCCTCCCCCTCGAACCAGCCCGCGAACGCGGCGCGCCCGAAAGCGTCCGCAGGGCTCGCCGCAAAGGACCACCAGTCGAGACCGTCGAGGGCTTCGCGACCGCGCTCGTTCTGCGCGATCGCCTCGGCGATGCTCTGGCGAACAGCCGCCTCCTCGTCGTCGACCCGCCTGGCCTCCCCCCCCTGCTTGATCAACAGCTTGGCGATCACGTTGTACTGGATCTGCTGGGATCCGCCGTAAACGCTCGCGGCCCGGGAGTAGAGGTAATGCTCCTGCCAGAAAGGCCAGTGCGGGTCTGTCGCTAGATCGACCCCGCCGTTCAGCACCTCGCGCACGACGGAGTAGAAATGCTGCTCCGCGTCGATCGCCAGGACCTTCGTGACGGAGGACTCCGGACCCGGCGCCTCCCCGGCCGCGAGAATCTCGACGACCGCCCGCGAGCGGCAGCGCAGGCTCAACATGCGCAGCAGGGAATCCCCGATCGCGGAGAGGTTTTCTCGCGCAGCCGGGCGCTGCGCGAGGATCTCGAGCCGCGGCAACATCTCCGCCTGGCGCAGCCAGGTATAGGCCCCACGCTCACAGGCCAGAATATGCATCGCGATGGCCCAGCCCTGACCTTCATCGCCCAGACGAGCCGTCTCGGGCACGAACGCACCGTCGAAGAAGATCTCGGCGAGCTCATCGTGTCCATTGCTCTGTTTGATCGGCCCGACCTGCAGGCCCTCGGTCTCGATCGGGACGACGAAAGCGGTCAGGCCGCGATGGCGGTCTTCGAGGGTCCCCGTGCGCGCGAGAAAGAGCAGGTGGGTCGACCACTTCGCCCAGCTGGTCCAGATTTTATGCCCTTCGATGCGGTAGCCCCCGTCAGCGGGGACCGCCTTGCATTTCAACGCCGCCAGATCCGAACCCGCCGTCGGCTCCGAGAAGCCCTGGCACCAGATGATGTCGCCGCGCAGGGTCGGCAGAAAGAGCTCTTCGATCTGCGACGGCGTCGCATAGCGCTCGAGGGCGGGCAGCAGCACCTCGAGGTGTTCGAAGACGTGTCGGGGCGGATAGCCGTATTCCTCGATCAAATCGACGCAAAGCGCGCGATGTCGCACGTCGCCGCCAAGCCCACCCAGCGCCTCTGGCCAACCGTATCGCGCCCACCCCTCATCGAAGAAGCGTGCCTGGAGCGCCCGCAGCTGAACGAGGTTGTCGTCGAAATCGACGGGCTCCTCGCGGAAGTGTTCGAGCTCAGTCGCGTGCTCGTCGAGCCACGAGCGAAAGTGGGAAGAGAGTTCTCGTAGGGTCGGATTCACGCCGATCATGGGGTTCTCGCCTGGGGTTTCAGAGGTCGGGCGCAACGGTAGACCAGTTGAGCAGGCGAAGAGAAGACCCCCGAGGTTTACTCCTCCAGGAGCATTTCCGAGCACGGAAAAGCCGACTACGGTTCTCCTCACCGCGCACCCACCAGGAGATCCCCCATGGCTGACGCACTCATCATCGACGCCGCCCGCAGTCCGCGCGGCATCGGCAAGCAGGGCAAGGGCGCCCTCTCCCACCTCCACCCCCAGCGGCTACTGGCCCAGGTCCTCGAGGCGATCGGCGATCGGAACGATCTGGAGACGAGCGATATCGACGACGTCGCGATCGCCTGCAGCACTCAGGTCGGCAAGCAGGGTTCCTGCGTGGGCCGGATGGCCGTGCTCGACGCCGGCTGGGACCGCAACGCCTCGGCGTTCACCCTCGACCGCTTCTGTGGCTCCGGCATCACGTCGGTGAACCTGGCCGCGATGGGCGTCATGAGCGGCATGCAGGACCTGGTCGTCGCCGGGGGCGTCGAGATGATGTCCTACTCCTCCCAGGTCAAGACGAACGAGGGTCGTAACCTCACCGTCGACGGCAGCAATCCACACCTCAGGGAGCTGCACCCCCAGCCCCACCAGGGCATCTGCGCCGACATGATCGCGACCCTCGAAGGCGTCGGTCGTGACGAGGTCGACGCACTGGCCGTCGAGAGCCAGCAGCGCGCTCAGGTTGCGATCGAGAATGGCCACTTCGACAAGAGCGTCGTCCCGATCAAGAACGAGGACGGCTCGGTCGCGCTGGACCACGAGGAGTTCCCGCGCCCCGGCACGACGCTCGAGAGCCTGGCCCAGCTACCGACGGTCTTCTCTCAGTTCATGGACAAGCCGATCGACGACACGGGCGAGACCTTCGACCAGCTCGTGAAGCGCGCGTACCCGGACCTCCAAATCAACCATGTCCACCACGCCGGCAACAGCTCGGGCGTCGTCGACGGCGCCGCGGCCCTGGTCCTCGCCTCTCCGGACTATGCACGCGACCATGGACTGAAGCCCCGCGCGCGGGTCGTCGCCACGGCCACCACCGGCGGTAGCCCGACCCTGATGCTGGACGAGCCCGTACCCGCCGCAAAGGCCGTCCTCGACAAGGCGGGCATGACGCTCTCCGACATCGACCTCTTCGAGGTGAACGAGGCCTTCTCCGTCGTCGCTCTCAAGTTCATCCGCGATCTCGGGCTGGATCCCGCGATCGTGAACGTGAACGGCGGCGCGATGGCGCTCGGCCACCCGATCGGCGCGACGGGTTCGATCCTGATCGGGACCGTGCTCGACGAGCTCGAGCGCCGCGATCTCGAGCGCGGACTCGTCACGATGTGCACTGGCGGCGGCATGGCGCCGGCGATCATCATCGAGCGGATCTAGCTCCTTTCGCGGGCAACCGAGCCTATTTTTCTTCGCCGGGACTAGTCCTCTTCGCCGGTATAAGGCGCCCAGTTGGGCTCGCGCTTCTCGAAGAAAGCGGTCGGCCCCTCGATCATGTCCGGGTGGCCCGTATGCTCGTCGAGAATCTCGTGCGTCACCTCGAGCCCCTCGTCGAGGCCGTGATCAAGGCTCGTCCACACGGCCTTCTTCGAGCGGGCGACCGAGGTCGGGGACCAGCGGCAGACGATCTCCGCGATCTCGCGGGCTCGGTCCATCAGACGCTCCGCCGGCACGATCTCACCGATCAGCCCTACGCGGAGCGCGTCCTCGGCGCTCATCCGCTCGACCGCTCCGAGATAGATCAGCCGGAAGACCGCGTCGAGGGGGATGCGCCGCGCGAGTCCGACCATCTCGACGACCGCGGCAAGGCCGTTGGCACAATGAGTGTCGAAGAAGGTCGCGCCGTCGGCGGCGATCGCGATGTCGGTGTCCGCGAGGAAGTGGAGCCCACCGCCATTGCACATCCCGTTCACCGCGGTGATCACCGGCGTCCAGCACTGGTTCTGAACCGCGGTGATGTTGTTGTAGGGGGCGGCCTTACGGCCGTGTTGGGCGAATTCCTGCGCCTCCCCGGTCACGTTGGAGCTGATGTCCCAACCCGTACAAAAAGCCTTATCGCCCGCACCCGTGACGATCACGCAGCGGACCTCCGGGTCGGCTTCGATCTCCTGCCAAAGCCGCTTCAGCTCGAGGCTCATCTCGTAGTCGAAGGCGTTGCGCGCCTTTGGGTTGTCGAGCGTGATGGTCGCAATCCGGTCCGCGACTTCGTAGTGGACAGTGCCGGGCATGAGAAGGGTTCTCCTGACGAGGGCGGGCTCTTGGGAAGCCATTGATAGCCGATCAGCCGGGCCCTGACCGGCTCGCCTCAGTCCTTTCGAGAGATGCGGAAGGGCGTGCCCTGATACTCCACCCGAGCCCTCTCGATCCGCCCACTCTCGTCTTCTTCGAAGAAGAGCATCATGCCCTCCCCGGCGAAGGTGTGGCGACCGAGCTCGTCGAGTTCCATCGCAGCGCCCCCCCGACCGAGCGTCAGCTGCCCACCCACCCGCCCGACGTCGAAGGAAACGGGCATCAACGACACCGCGAAGGTGCCGACATAGCGATCGAGCCGATGACCGACGTCGAGGGCCCGGAGCGTCTCGACGGTCCAGGGCTGGGAGCGTCCCGCCTCGGTGTCCCGAATCGCCGCGACCGTCTCGGGCGCGACCGGATCTTCGCCGTGCCCCCACGACCGGCGCAGGAAAGTGAGGACCGAGGCCACCCCCGCGTCATCGAAGCGTGGATCATGCGCGTGGCCGGGCATCGTGAGGTCCCAGTCCACCCCGTCCAATCGCAGGGGACCCGTCAATCCGTGGAGCACGATTCGAACCGCCCAGTCATCGGCATCCCGGACCCAGGGTGAACCGACCAGCGAGGGCGCGAGTCCCGCCGCGCCGACCCCCTTGGCGCCGTGGCAGCTCGCGCAGGTCGCCGCATAGAGGTCCTCGCCCCGCCGACGCAGCGCTTCCTCCTCCGGCGTAAGCGCCCGCGCCCCGCCCGGTCGAAGGTCTCCCGGCCAGGTCAAATGCGTCCGCACCCGAGCGAGCGCCCCGTCCTCGCCGGCGTCGGTCTCGAAGATCGGGTGCGGACGCTCGAGCTCCACGCGCCGAGCGCCCGGGGCGCGCTGCGCCCGCACGATGCCCTCGAGCATGACCTCCCGAGCCTCTGCATCGGCCCCAGCGATTCGATCCAGCAACGCGACGACCTCCGACGCCGCGTCGGGCCGTAGCTGAGCGGCGCGATGCACCGCTCCGGCCAGCTCGCCCAGCCAGGCGCGCGAAGCGTCGTCGAGGGGAGCCCCCTCGAGCTGCGCCCGGCTCTCATCGAGCGCCTCGGCCTCGAGACCCGCGAGGCTCGAAATCGCGGCCTGGCGCTCGAGCGCGCCCCCCGCCCATCCGGCCCGCACGAGCTCCGCAAGCGGTCGACCGGGCATGGGGACCGCGCCGAGTGAATGGAGCGCCTGCAAACGAACCAGCGCGTCCGCGTCCTGCATCCGGTCCAGCACGAGCGGAAGCGCAGCAGGCTCGGAGGCCAGGCGGGGCTCTCCGGCGCGCAAGGCCGCCCGGCGCACTCGGGCGTCCGGGTCGGCGAGCGCCCGCTCCCAGGTCGCCGTATCGAGCTCCCCGCGAAGCGCGAGCGTCCAGATTCCGTGCAGACGACCCAGCGGCGACGCGAAGCCCAGGGCGCGCAGGGGCGCGAGCGCCGCCGGGTCCGCCTCGGCAATGAGCCGCCGCTGGGCGCGGTCACGCACCCAGCCATTGGGATGATCCAGCGCGGCGAGCTGGTCCGCCCGCGTCTGGAGCGGCGGGGGACGATGGGCGATCGGGCGGTCCTCCCGGACGATGCGCCAGATGCGACCGTGGGCGCCGGGAGGCGCGAGGTCGTGGGCCTCGACGTAGTCGTGCAGATAATCCGAGACGTAGTCGACGTGCTGGATCAGCCCGCGGTACATGTCGATCAACCAGATTGCGCCGTCGGGCCCGACCCGCGCATCGACGGGCCGGAAGCGCTCATCGGTCGAGGCGAGAAATTCGCGCTGCTCCCAGTCCGCATCCGGGTAGAGTCGATGCACACCGCGGAGCGTGCTGTCCTCCGATTCGACCTCGAAGAGCGCGACCACGTTGCTGCCGGGCTCGGGCACGAAGGCCGCGCCGCGGAACGCTTCGCCGTATTGGTCGCCGCGTTGGATCGCGAGCCCGCTTACGGCGGTCGGCCCGTTCTGGCGACCGTCCCGACGTAGCGTGCCCGAGACGTAGGCGCGGTTGAGCCCCGGGGCCACGCGAACGCCCCAGACCTGCTCTGCCCCCCAGAGTGAGACATTGAGGCCGGGCTTGGCCGAACGCGCCGCCGTCGCCGCCTGCCGCATCGCGTATTCGCCGGGGAAGACCTCGCCGTAGAGGAACCCGGAGTTGTGGTTATAGAAGAGCCGGCCTTCGTCGTCCTGGGCGATCCCCCATTGTCCCCGGAAAGGCGCGGCCTCGATCTCCAGCCCGTCCTCGGCGAGCCGAATCCGACGTTCGGATTTCGCGTTGTAGAGCCAGCCGTCGAGGCCTGGGAGCAGTCCGTTCTCCATGTGTTCGACGTTCGGCCCCTCGTCGGCGTAGGCACCCACCCGGCGCTTCTCGTCACAGCGCCCATCGCCCGTCGTGTCCCGACAGCGCCAGAGATTCGGAGGCTCCGCAATCAGGACACCTTCGGGCAGCACCGCCACCGCGCGCGGCAGCACGAGCCCGTCCGCGAAGACCCGACTCGTGTCCATCCGACCGTCGCCATCCTCGTCCTCGAGGACCACGACGCGCCCGCTCGGGCGCTCCTCCTCGGCGGCATCCAGGTCACGCATGTAGCCGCGCATCTCGACGACGTAGAGGCGACCCGCATCATCCCAGTCCATCGCCACCGGATCCACCACGAGCGGCTCCGCCGCGACGAGTTCGATGCGAAATCCCGGCGCGACGCGAAACGCCTCCAGCGCTTCCAGCGGATCCAGCAGCGGAGACGGAGGCCGCTCGATCGCAGCGAGAATTTTATCGGCCGAGAGCCCGCGCAGGGCCAGGAACGCGACACCGGCCACGACGACGAGACAGAGCAGCCCTCCCAGGGCATAGATGGCGAATCGCTTCATGACCGGACCGCCCCCTTCTTGATCGTCGTCAGCGCCTCGGCCTCGGCGCGACGCTTGTAGAAGGAATCGATCGGATAGCAGCCCGAGACGAGTCCATTGCGCGGGGCCGTCGTGCAGTCGCTGAAAGTCCGACACACCTGCGAACGCTCGAGCGGACGGCCCGTGAGCACGTCCCGCGGCAGCTCCGGATACGACAGCATCATGCGACCGAGCCCGACCGAGTGGGCGCGCCCGGACCGCACGACGGCCTGTGCCACCTGGGGCAACCACTCCTGGAGATAGGTATAGGCGGAACCCACGAAGACGAGCCGGGGATGACGCGCGACCAGCGTCGCCGTGGCGTCGATCTGTCGCGCGACGCCGACCAGGGGGTCTTCGGGAGGGAGATAGCCGTCGCTTGGCGGATAGAAAGCGGGACGCTGGAGATGCGGGTTGTAGTAGGGACTGCCCGCCGTCGTGCAGAGAAGCCGCACCCCGGCATCAGCCAGCCGGTCGAGCAAAGCGTGGGTCTCGTCGAGGTCGAGCCCGAGGCCGTCGGGCGCAGCGCCGAAGGGTCGGTGGTCGCTCGGCTGGGGAATCCCCACCCCGGCGTCGCCCGGGGCGAAGGGGTGGCGATCGAAGATCGAGAGTCGCACGCCGATCTCGAGGCCGGGCGCCGCCGCGCGGACGGCCTCGATCGCGCCTAATAAGAATCGGGATCGACCTTCCAGATCACCGCCATAGGCCCCGGGCCGCTCCCGCGCGGAGAGCAGCTCGTGGCCCAGGTAGCCATGGCAGGCCTTCACGTCGACGAAGCCAAAACCCGCCGCCTCAGCGGCGGCGGCGACGCGCGCGTAGTCACCGATCAAATCGTCGAGCTCCGCGTCCGAGAGCAGCGCGCGGTCGTCCTCGATGCCGACCCGCGCATCGAGGACCGGGTGGCGAAACGCCGTCCGCGGCGCCGGCGCGCCCTGCGGCCGGGAGAAACGGCCGGAGTGGGTCAGCTGGAGCCCGACCAACAGGTCGTCGCTGCGCTCCCCCCGACCCTCGTGGCCCGCGACCAGCGCGCTGCGCAGGACGGCGAGGTCCGCCTCGGTCTCGGACTGATGGCAGAGCTGGCGAGGGTTCGCGCGGGCCTCGGCGCGGACGGCATAGGCCTCCCCACCCCAGATGAGCTTCGCGCCGCTCTCCCCGAAGCGGCCCCAGCGCCGCTCGACCAACTCCGTCGGCCGCCCGTCGGCCGTCGCGTCCCAACCCTCCATCGGCAGGACCGTGAAGCGATTCCCGATGCGAGCACGACCGACCTCGAGCGGCTTGGCCAGGGGACCCTCCGCGAGGACTGCGTCGTCCAGGGGCAGCGCGATGTCGAGTTCGGCGAGCCGTGCCTCGAGCTTCTCTCGCGTGCCGAGTCGCGTCATCTTGGCCGCCACCGCCCCAGTCCGCGTCACAGCAGCCCCTCCAGCTGGCGGGCGAGCTCCGCCAACGTGGCCCGATCACTCTCCGGACGCACGGGCGCCCCCGGATGCGTCTCGGGATGGGCAATCCGCCCCCGCAGATGCAGGAAGATCGCCGCGTCGTGCTTATAGGCCGGCACCGGTGCCCGGAAAGCGAAGCTCCCCAACGCCTGCAGCACGTCGTTCCACTCGTAGAAGCGGGGGTCGTCCGCTGCCCAGAGCGCATCGCGCCGGGCGAAGGCCTCCGGCGCAAAGGCGGAGAGCCCGAGCAGGTAGTCGCTGCCGTACATCACCATGTCGATGGCGAGGTCGTTGCCGGTCAGCACCAGGAAATCAGGCCGCTCGGCGTCGCGCAGCGCGAGGCGCTGCCACTCGAGCTCTCGGGAGAGCGAGGAATGCTTGGCCCCCACACATTGCGGGATCGCCAGCAGCCCGCGATAAGCGTCGAGGTCATAGATGCGCCCATAGGGGACGAACATCGGACCGAGCTCGAAGGCCACGAAACGATCGCTGGTCTCCGCGAGCCGCGCGTGGGCGCCCGCCCAATCCGCACCCTCGAGCGCGCTCAATCCGTAGGACGGGAAGACGACGGGCGTGCCCCCCCGCGCCTGGATCGACTCCATCGCACGAACCGTCGCGTCTCGGTTCCAGGCATCCCCCTCCGCGTCTGCGACGTGGGCCCCGGCCAGGAATTCCCCGGCCACGACCGCCCGCGTCGCGTCGAGCACGGCCCCGCGCGTCGCGTCGTCGAGCAGCTGCACGTAGCCCGTATCCATGTTGACCGCCGGGACCAGACCCGCGGCGACGGTCCCCTCGAGCAGCGCACGGAAGGAAGCCCAGTCGACCTCGCCGGAAGGGGTCATCGGGAGCAGCACGGCCGACATGCCCCGGATCTTCCGACGCCGCCGGATCCGCTCCGCGGGATGCGGCTCAGCCATGCGGGTCACCCACGCTCCCCCACGACCGTACGAGCCCGCGTCGAAAGACCCGTCGCCGAGGATTTCGGAACGCGGCGACGAGACGAAAAGAAAGAGCGAGGGGCAAGGTCGACTCCGCACAGGCGGGGGATGGGACGGAAGATTAGATAAGCTCCGCCTCGACCGCCCTGATGAGCGAATCCCAGCGGGTGGCCAGGGCATGGAGGCGCGCGATCCTTGGAGGCCGAGCTCGAGATCCAATCGGTCGAGTTCGTCGCGAGCCGATGCCGAACCCGCCTGCCCTTCCGCTTCGGCCGGGTCACCCTGACCGAGGCGCCGGTGATCGTCGCGCGACTGCGAGCCCGCGTCCACGGCGCGCAATGCGAGGGCATGGCGGGCGACCTCTGCGTCCCGAAATGGTTCGAGAAGGACCCGAGCAAATCGAGCCGAGACGACGTCCTCGCTCTTTTCGCGAGCGCACGACGGGCCGGACGGGCCTTCGAAGCCGCCCGCGGCACGCCCTTCACGATCTGGCGAGCCGCCCATCAACGCGCCACCGCGGGCGACCTCGCGACGGGCATCCCGCTCGTCGACGGGTTCGGCGTCGCGCTGGTCGAGCGGGCGATGATCGACGTCACCTGCCGGGCGCTCGGATGCTCCTTCCGCGACCTGCTGTTGGGAGATCGGCTGGGTTTCGATGCGGGCGAGCTGCTCCCCGAGCTGCGGGGCAGGACGACCTCGGGGCTGGTGGCCGATCCCGCCCCCCCCCGCGTGCTCGTGCGACATACGGTGGGTGGCCTCGACCCGCTGCGCCGCTCCGAGGTTTCGATCGAGCAGCGCGGCGAGGACGGGCACCCCGTCGCGCTCGAGGAAGACATCGACCGCTTCGGCCTGCGCGCCTTCAAGCTGAAGGCGGGCGGCGAGCCCGAGGCCGACGCGACGCGCCTGGCCGCGATCGCACGGGTGGTCGCCGAACAAGGCGTACTCGAACCGCTCTATACGTTGGACGCGAACGAGAGCTATCACGACGCCCGCCAAGTCGAGGAGCTGCTCGACCGGCTCGAGGCCGACCCGGATGGGCGTGCGATCCTCGACGGACTCGCCTATCTCGAGCAACCGCTGCCCCGGGCCCGGACCCTCGACCCCGAAACCGCCGCGGCGGTGCATGCCCTGGCGCGCCGCGTCCCCCTTTTGATCGACGAGGCCGACGACACGATCGACGCCTTCGCCCGGGCCCTCGAGCTGGGCTACCGCGGCGTCTCGGTCAAGAACTGCAAGGGCGTCTTCCGCGCGCTGGCCAACCGCGCGCTCTGCCTCGCCCACGGTGACGGCGCGTTCCAGACCAGCGAGGACCTGACGAATCTCCCCGTCCTCCCGCTCCAGCAGGACCTGGCCACCGTCGCCGCCCTCGGCCTGCCCCACAGCGAGCGCAACGGGCATCATTTCTTCCCCGGACTCGACGTCGTCCCGGCGGCCGAGGCCGAGTCGGCGCTCGCCCACCACCCCGACCTCTATACACGCCAGGGCGACCGGACGGTGCTGCGGATCGAACACGGCGCGATCTCCCTCGCCTGTCAGGCGGCCAAGGGCTACGGCTACGAAGCAAGGATCGACTGGTCGGCGCGCAGCACCCTGGATGCGGTCGCCGGGGACATACCCGCATGAGTGAGACCCGCGACGGCGAACGGACCGGCGACGCGACGCCCGAGGACTGGAACGGGCTGCGGATGTCGAACCCCCCGGACCCGGACGCGCTCCGCGAGGAGCGCGAAGCCCTCCGCGTGCTGGGGACGCGGCCCTTCCCCACGCGGATGCGGGGCTACCTGCGCCTGCTCGGACCGGGCTACCTCCAGAGCGCCATGACCCTGGGCGGAGGGACCGTCTCCTCGGCGCTCTTCGCGGGCGCCATCTTCGGCACCGAGCTGCTCTGGGTCGCTCCCCTCGCGATGGCGATGGGGCTCGTGATGCTCTCCGCGATCTCCTGGCAGACGCTCTCGACGGGTGCTCGCCCCTGGCCCGCCATGCGCGCCCACGCCGGCCCCTTCTTCGCCTGGGCCTGGGCGATCGGCGCCCTGCTCTCGAGCATCATCTGGCAATTCGCGCAATACGCCCTGGCCTCGGCCGTGCTCGTCGACCTGGCCGACCTGGCCGGCTTATCGGGGGCCTCCCCGCTCGTCATGGGAGGCGGAATCGTCGTCTGGGCCCTCGTCATCAGCGGCCTCTATGGCCGCTCCCCCGCCGCCGCACGCGCCTATGAGCGCCTGCTCCAGGCGATGGTCTGGGGCATCGTGCTCTGCTTCGCCTGGGTCGTCTTTCGCACCGGCCTGCCCGATGCAGAGACCCTACTGCGCGGCTTCACCGGCTTCGCGCTGCCCGAGACCCGGAACGGCATCGCCAGCGTGACGCTGGTGCTCTCGGGCCTCTCCGCAGCGGTCGGGGTCAACATGGTCTTCCTCTATCCGTATACCCTACTGGCCCGGGGTTGGGGTCGGGACCATCGCGCGCTCTCTCAGGTCGACCTCTTGGTCGGCATGTTCGTACCCTACGTGATCGCTGTCAGCCTCGTCGTCCTCGCGACCGCGAACACCCTCCACCTCGACCCCGCCTACCAGGGCATCCGGCTCTCCCCGGTCGAGGCCGCGCAGGTCCTCGCCGGGTCGATCGGACCCGTCACGGGGCGGCTGGTCTTCGGGCTCGGCGTCCTCGGGATGGCCCTCTCCTCGATCACCCTCCAGATGTTGACCTGCGGTTTCGTCGCCGCCGAGCTCTTCGACCTCCCGGTCGGCGGCCGCGCCCATCGCCTCGCGACCTGGCTACCGGTCCCCGGCGTGCTCGGCTGTGCCTACTGGAGCGACATCGCGGTCTGGGTCGCCATCCCGACCAACATCGTCTGCGGCGTCTTCCTGCCCGCCAGCTACCTGGGCTTCTGCCTGCTTCAACGCAGCTCCGCCTACCTCGGGGCCGACCGACCCACCGGCTTGATCGG
>Ga0315331_10000199_pt1 | contig 38214 bp, 30 predicted proteins | sample M160m34915metaG_FD_203456 | JGI IMG/M metagenome (GOLD analysis project Ga0315331, IMG submission 203456) | Ammonia-oxidizing marine archaeal communities from Monterey Bay, California, United States - M1 60m 34915 | ecosystem: Environmental > Aquatic > Marine > Intertidal zone | place: USA...
TGTCGCCAGACCGAGAGCGGCACCTCCACGACGCCCGCTTCGGGCGGCTCCTCTCCTGCGGATCGACGGTCTCGCAGCCAACGCGCGAGCAGCTCGACGTCAAACGTCCACCCCGTTCGAAACGGGTCGCGAAAGAGCGCGCGGGTCCGCGGCGTCACGCGAAAGAGCTTCGCGCCGCACTGCGTGTCATACACGGGCACACCCAGGGCCTGCGCCGCGAGCGTGGCGACCACCCGTCCGAGATAGTGACGCGTCGCCAGCCGATCGATCGAACGGCCGAGCAGCGCCACCCGCGCGCCGAGCGCGACCTCGACCGCAGGCTGCGACTCGAGCGCGGCCCGGAGCGCGGGGAGTTCACCGAGCGGCGCTGCGAGGTCCGCGTCCCAGTACCCCACGAACGCGGGCTCGAACGCGAAGGCCGTCTGGACCCCCGCGCGAACCGCCTCGGCCTTCCCGACGTTCTCCGGGAGCGTCACGACGCGAACCCGCTCGGGCCGCCCCTTGGCGAAGGCGCCCAGCTGCTGTGGGGTCGCGTCCCGACTCCCATCATCGACGAAGCACAAGTGAAGAGAGGGGTCTGCGGACAACGCGTCACCAAACGCCTCGAGGTCGAGCCGCTCCGCTTCGTCGAAGCAGGGTACGACGAGCCAGACGGCGTCCCCGCTGCTCACGTCGACCCCTCCCGTGTTCGGCACCAGTCCACCCAACGAGTCTAGCCAGCCGCGCGGCAATGCGAGCCCCCGCTTCGTCCCGGCCTGGACGCTGGTACCATACGGGCTCGACCGCGGAGGCTCGACAATCGGCTCCATGCCCGTCAACCGGACCGTTCGCGCCCTCTCCCTGCTGGCCTTGCTCCTGCTCGTGCTCTCAACGGGGATCTCACGACTCCGGACCAACGACCTGTTCATCCATCTCGTGACAGGCGGGATCGTCCTCGACGAAGGAGCCATCCCCACCACGGACCGGTACTCCTTCACCGCGCCCGGCGCTCGCTACGTCACCCACGAGTGGCTGGCGGCGGCCTGGTACGCGCTGGGCGAGCGGCTCGCCGGGACCGCCGGCGTCATCGTCGCGTCGAAGCTGATCCCAGGCCTCGCCATCCTCGCCGCCCTGCTCGCGGCGCTCCGGGCCACGCGGGCCCACCCAGCGATCGCGGTCGGTGTCACCACGCTCGCGCTCGCGGTCGGTAGGAACCGGCTCACACAGGACCGGCCCGAGCTGCTGGCGCTCGTCGCGCTGCTGACGCTGCTGTGGCTCCTGCTGCGTGACGCTGCGAGGCGCCACGCAGGCCGACCCGACCGGCTCCTGTACTGGGCGATACCGCTCACGGCGGTCTGGGCCAACCTCCACGCGTCCTTCCCGCTCGGTCTCGCCCTCGTCGCGGCATTCTTCATCGCCGAGAGCCTCGACGCGCTCTTCCGCCCGGGCGCCCCGAGCCGGCGCGCGCGGGCGCTCGCGTTGTTTGGCCTGTCCGTGGCGGTCGCGCTCGCCGTCGACGCGCTGCCACCGCCTTCGTTTGCGCGCGCCGCGGCGATCGCCATCGCGCTGACGGGCGCGCTGTTTGCGCTCGACGGCTGGGCGGCGCTGTTCACTGGCCCGAGCGCGCCCCCCCCCCACGGCGCTCCCAAACACCTCCTCGGCTTGCTGGCGGGGATGCTCGCCGCGATCGCGCTCAACCCACAGGGGGTTGGGATCTACCTGTTTCCCTTCGAGTTCACCGCCGCGGTCAACCCGGTGACGGAGCGGATCGGCGAGTGGCGCCCGATGCTCGAGATGCTCCCTGCGCTCAACGTCTCATTCGAGTTCGGGGCGTATACGCTGTACCTCGCCACCTGGGCGATCGCGCTCAGCCTCGCGGCGGCCCGGGGCACGCTCGCGCGCCGCGACCTGGGGATCCTGCTGCTCTTCGGCCTCCTCCCGCTGCGTCACATCCGCTGGATCGGGCTCTTCGCCCTCGTCACCGCGCCCGCGCTCGCCGCGACGCTCACTCGCGCCCACGCCGCGCCCCCCGCGCTCCGAAGCGCCAACCCCGCCCGCGCGCTCGTCGTCGTCGCGTTCGCGGGCGCCGCGCTCGCGTTGGCTTACTTCGCGTCCACCCAGAACGTGTTCGGCCCGCTGCCCTTCGATCCGGCCTTCACTGCGACGCTCACGCTCGGCGCGCTGGCGGGCGCCTGCGCCTGCGGAGTCGCCATGAGCCGGGCTCGGGACACATCACGAAGCACCGCGACCGTCGCGACGATCTGCGCGCTGCTGGCCGTCTTCGCCATCGCGCAAGGCATCCCCAGTCGCCGCGGGAGCGACCTGCACCGTGGCTTCCAGTGGCGCCGACTCCATGAGGTCGGCGGCACCCTCGAATCGGCCGCCCCCGCGGTCGCCTACCTCCGCGACCAGCGCGTCAGCGGCCGACTCCTGACCGAGTATTCATGGGCGGGGTACGCGATCCATCAACTCTGGCCGCAGGTCACCGTCTTCCTCGACTCACGCAGCGAGGTCTACGGGCCGACGCTGCTCACGCAGCTGCTCGACATGAAGCAAAACGCCCCGCTCGCGAAGCGGCTCCTCGAGACCCACGCGGTCGAGCTGATCCTGGTCGAATCTCGGGGGCACCCCTACAACGATCGAGAGCGACACAACGCGGGCATCCTCGACACCGTCGAAGACAACGCCGACTGGGGGCTCCTCTACTTCGACGATGGCGCCATCCTCTACGGGCGTCGGAGCGCGGAGCACAGCAGCCAGCTGCCCCCCTTCCTCGACGGGATCAGCCCGAGGAAGCTCACCCCCCGGACCCTGAGACGCGCCGACCCCGAGGCCGAGGGCACGCTCCGCGAGGCCATCCGCCGGGCGCCTGGCGCGTCGCTGCCGCGCTTCGCGCTCGCGTCCCTGCTCGAAGCCCGCGGCGAACGGGGCGAAGCGCGAAGCCTCGTCGAGGACGCGTGGCGAGCCAACGCCAGACAACCCGCCGCGCCGGAGCTCGCGGCGCGACTCGCGGCCCAGGACGGCGACCGGACGGCAACACGGCTCTGGCTGGAGAGGACGTTGCGCGTAGCCCCCCAATGGAAGTCGGCGCGCGCACGGCTGGAGGCCCTGACGCCGTGAAGAGCGGACGTTCCCGCGCCGCGACAGGCCTGCTCTTGCTCGGCTGTCTGCTCTATCTGCCGGTCGCCTGGAACGCCGCGCTGCCCTTCGCTCCACACTCCGACGTGATATTCGCCGCACAATCGGTGCGCGGGTTCTCCGCGGGGCTCAGTGAGGGCGTCGCCTATCCGCGCTGGATCGGGGAGGCGAACCGAGGACACGGCGCCCCGACCTTTCTGTACTACTCGCCAGCGGCCTACTATGTGACCGGACTCGCCCACCTCATCACGCAAAGCACCGTCCCGGCCATCCGCCTCGCGTGCGTGGTGCTCGCGCTCCTGTCCGGCCTGAGCTTCTACCGGGCGATGCGGCGCTGGTCGAGCAACGACACGGCCAACGCGATCGGTGCGGCGCTGTACATCGCGATGCCCTACCACGTCCTCGACCTCTACGAGCGGCTCGCGATCGCCGAGTTCGCGGCCTTCGTCTTGTATCCGGTCGTCTTCGCGACTGCGGACAGGCTGATCGAAGGCCCGTCCCGGCGCGCGTGGATCGGCCTAGCGCTCGCGTATGGCGCACTCGTCTTCACCCACCTCGTGAGCGCCTTCATGCTCGCCTTCGTCCTCACCCCGTATCTGGTCATCCGTGCCACCACGCTGCGACGCCCGGCGCGGCTTGCGATTGCCGCCGCGGCAGTGGCCATGGGCCTCTTGTGCAGCAGCGCCTTCTTGCTCCCGGTCCTGTTTGAGCGTGGTGCTGTGCACATCGAGCACCTCGACCAGATGCATCGCTTCGACTGGCGACGCAGCATGCTCTTCGTCGATGAGGTCGCCGCGGGGTACCCCGAGGCGACGGTCAAACCGATCACCGAGTGGTCGACCGTCAGCCAGGCCATCCTGGCGATCGGCAGCCTCGCCGTGCTCCTCGCGCGGCGACGCCGACTAGGCCCCACAGCGGCCACGGGCGGCGTCATCCTCGGCTGGGGAGTGCTCGCGATCTGGGCGGTCGTGCTGCAGACCCCCCTGAGCGCCCCCCTCTGGTCTGCTACCCCCGGGCTCCCGACCGTTCAGTTCCCGTGGCGTTTCGCCGGCTTCCAGGCGCTCGCGGCTTGCGTCCTCGCAGCCCTGGCGATCGCGAGCCCTGCGCCGCTGCGGCGGCGGGCGGGGTCGTGGATTTGTATCGCCGCTTCGGCCCCGGCCCTCGGCGTCGCGACCTTCATCGCGACACAAGCCGACTTCCGCTTCGACACCGACATGGCAGGCCGGGAGACGGTCCGGAGCCGCCCCGCGTATGCCTACATGCCCCGCCTCGTCGAGCGCCACAAGGCGATCCGGGACGAAGCGGCGGACCTGCGTCCTCGGGCACAGCTCCTGGCTCCGGGACGTGTCACGTTCGAGGTCTGGACACCGCACGAGCGACGGCTCCGCTATGAGGCGGCGACCCACACGTCTCTCGTCCTCCGGACCTTCGACTTCCCGGGTTGGCGCGCGACGCTGGACGGCCGCCCCGTTCCCGTCACCGCGACCGGCCGTTGGCGTAGCTTGACCCTCGACGCGCCCGCAGGAGAACACGAGGTGTCCTTCCAATTCGTAACCACGCCGCTGCGCGGGGCCGCCAGCGCCATCACCGTCCTGTCCTTGCTGGCGCTCGCCTGGGCCGCGGCATCGCGCGGCGGACGGCGCGGAGCGCGCGCGGGCAACGTGGCGCTGCTCGCGGTGCTAGCGCTCGCTTCGGGCACCCACTGCAGCGAGCCCTCACGACCGGCCGCGAAGAACCTCGTGGTCCTGACACTCGACACCGTTCGTCAAGACCACCTGTCGGTCCACGCGTACGAGAGGCCGACCACCCCCTCTCTCGAGGCGTTTGCGGAGCGGTCCGTCGTGTTCTCCAACGCGTTCACGCAGGAGACGAACACCAACCCTTCGCACGCGTCGATGTTCACCGGTCAATATCCACACGAACACGGAAACCGGGTCAACGGAGACATCCTGGAAGGCAGCGTCCCCACGCTCGCTGAGATCCTGCGCCACGCGGGCTTCTCGACGGGGGGCTTCGTCAGCAGCTCCGTCCTGTCCCAAGACGGCTCGGGTCTGGCGCGCGGTTTCGACGCGTACAACGACAACTTCGCGGGCGCACGGCGAACCGGGGTTCAGACGGTCCGGCGCGCCCTCGCGTGGCTCCGCGGGCGCGCACCGGACGAACGCTTCTTCCTCTTCGTCCATCTGTACGATGCGCACGGCCCCTACCGCCCGCCGTCACGGCACGCGACTCGGTTTCGCGCGGCACAACCCCACGGCCAACTCCCGCTCGTGCCGCGGCACATGATGAGCTTCGACGACCAAGGGAAACACTTCCGACACCTCAGCCAGTTCGTCGACCAATACGATGGCACCCTGCGACACACCGATGACTTGTTCCGCATGCTGAGTGGAGCGCTCGACATGAACGAGACTGCGGTGTTCGTCCTCGCCGACCATGGCGAGACCCTCGGCGAACGCCACCACGGGCTGGACCACGGGGGACAGGTCTTCGACGAGCAAATTCGCATCCCGTTCCTGCTCCACGCGCCAGGCCTCCCAGCGGGTCGCGTCGAGGCGCTGGTCGAGACGGTCGACCTCCTCCCCACCGCGCTCGATGTCGTTGGGGTCACCGCCAAGCCGCCGCTTTCGCTCCCGGGCACGAGCCTGCTCGCCCTCGCGCAAGACGGCGCGAAAAACAACGCGACGGAGGACTTCATCTTCTCGAGCGCGCGCGCGGTCGAAGCCCGCCACGCCGACCGCGGCTATGCCCTCGACCCCAACCGCCGGATCCAAGCGATCCGATCGCATGACTGGAAGCTCATCCGATACCCGCGGCTCCCCGGCGAGGACGGACCGACCGAGGACTACTTCGAGCTGTATGACCTGCGGTCCGACCCGGACGAGCGTCAAGACGTCGCAGGGGTCTACCCCGAGCGCCTTCGGGACTACCGAGTACGACTCGAAGCCTGGGACCCCGAACGAGGGGCGCGCCACACCCCCTCAACGCCGCTCGATCCTCAGCTAGAAGGGCAACTACGCGAGCTGGGCTACATCGAGGAAGCGGGCCCAGGGCCGCGTTGAAGCGCACGAAACCGACGTGCGCGGCCCCGCGCCGCGACCTGGGATTTGAGTGCACACCCCCGCTTGGCAAGACGTAGACTGCGCGGCGAACCGGAAGATCGCGAGGAGGAACCAGTGGCTGAAGCACTCAAGAACATCCGCATCTGCGACTTCACCGGGCAGCTCGCCGGCGCGGGCGCGACCAAGTGGCTCGCAGCCATGGGCGCGGAGGTGATCCGCATCGAGGACCCGGTTCGGCAGGGCCAGTGGGACGTGCTGCGCGCGACACCGCCGTTCATCGACGAGCGTCGAGGGTTCAACCTCGGAGGCGGCTTCAACAACCACAACACGGAGAAGCTCGGGATCACGCTGAACCTCCGAACCGACCGTGGGAAGGAGATCCTCGCGGAGATCGTCCAACACAGCGACGTGGTCTCCGAGAACTTCGCGGCGGGCGTCCTCGACAGCTGGGGCTTTGGCTACGAGCAGCTGAAGGCACTGAAGTCCGACATCATCTACGTCAGCAACTGCGGTTTTGGCCACACCGGCCCCTATAAAGAGTTCAAGACGTGGGGGCCGATCGTCCAGGCCATCTCGGGGCTGACCTTCACCTCGGGGCTCGCGGGAGAAGAGCCGGCCGGGTGGGGCTACTCCTACATGGACCACACGGGTGGCTATTACATGGCGATCGCGATCCTCCTCGCCCTCATCCACCGCAACCGCACCGGCGAGGGGCAGTGGGTCGACATGGCGTGCACGGAGGCCGGCGCGACGCTGAACGGCCCCGCGCAACTCGACTACTCGGCCAACGGGCGCTCGTTGCGGCGCCCAGACTCCCCCCACAGCAACCGAAACGAATGGCCCGCGATGGCACCACATGGCATCTACCCCTCGCAGGGAGAAGACGAGTGGATCGCCATCAGCGTTCGAGACGATGCGGACTGGCGCCGCTTTCGCGAGGTCGTGCAAGAAGAGTGGTCCTCGAACGCACGCTTCACGGACCGGAGCGCGAGGCTGGCGGCCCAAGACGAGCTCGACGAACACCTCGCCACCTGGACCGCGGGACAAGACAAGTTCGCGCTCGCCAAGAAGCTGCAGGCGGCCGGAGTGCCCGCCGCCCCGGTCCAGCGTCCCGAAGAGCGAATCGAGCACGACCCCGAGACGAAGCGCCTCGGACTCTGGCCGCGCGTACAACACGGAGAGATGGGCGAAGTCCGAGTCGATGGACTGCCCGTGACGTTCTCGAAGACGCCCTGGAAGATCGAGGCCGGCGGTCCCTGTTTGAGCCAACACACCGACAGCGTCCTCGGCGGACTGCTCGGTTATTCCCAGGGTGAGCTCGACGCGCTCCGCGAGGAGGGCGTGATATGAGCGGTGAAGCAGCCAACCCGCCGGGCGCGCTCGAGGGCGTCCGGGTCATCGAGATCGCCCATGAGCGCGCGTGCTTCGCGGGGAAACTCCTCGCTGATATGGGCGCTGACGTCATCGTCGTCGAGCCCCCGGCGGGGAGCGTGACACGCCAGTACGAGCCCTTCGTCGACGACCAGCCAGACCCCGAGCGCAGCCTGTACTGGTGGCACTACAACACCAGCAAGCGGGGAGTCAGCCTCGACCTGGGTTCCGAAGCCGGTCGCGAGCTCTTTCTCCGGCTGGTGGCGACGGCGGACTTCGTGATCGAAGCAGAGGACCCCGGACGGATGGCCGAGCTCGCGCTCGACTACCCCGACCTCGCCGCGGTCAAGCCGGACCTGATCGTCGCGTCGATCACGCCCTACGGACGACAGACCGCCCTGCCCGACGCCCAAGCCACCGACCTGACCGTGCTCGCGGGCGGCGGGCCCGTCTGGAGTTGCGGGTACGACGACCACACGATCCCGCCGGTCCGCGGCGGAGGCGGCCAAGGGTTCCACACCGCCTGCCACTACGCCGTGCTCTCGCTGCTCACCGCCCTGCTCTACCGAGACGCCGGCGGCGAAGGGCAACACCTCGACGTGAGCATGCACGCCGCCGCCAACGTGACGACGGAGATGGCGTCCTATGTCTGGACCGTCGCGCAGGGGACGGTCCAGCGACAGACCGGTCGACACGCGATGGACATCGAGACCATGCCGGTCCAGCGGCGCTGCACTGACGGCCGTTATGTCACGACGGGGATGCCCCCTCGAACCCCCGGGGAGTACGCCGGTCTCCACGGGTGGCTCGTTGACCTTGGATTGGAACCCAAGCTCCCCGAGGCTGTCTTCCTCCAACGAGGCGCCGAGCTCGAGCGGATCGACTTCGCGCTCATCGGCCAGGACGACGAGGTCACGGCGATCGTCGCGGCGGGCCGCGAAGCCCTGATGCTCATCGCAGACTCGATCCCCGCCTACGACTTCTTCATCGGGGCAGAGCGGCTCGGGCTGACAGCGGGCATCATCTACGCCCCCGAGGAGGTCATGGAGGACCCCCACTTCCAGGACCGCGGGTTCCCGACGGAGGTCGAGCACCCTGAGCTCGGTCGCTCGTTGACTTATCCCGGCGCTCCCTACCGCTTCGAAAAATCGCCGTGGCGTATCAGCCGCCGCGCTCCGCGGCTCGGCCAGCACAACGAAGAGGTGATCCGTGAGCTCGGTGCGACCGACTCGGAGCTCGAGGCGCTTCGCGGGGCCGGAGTCATCCCGGCATAACACGCGAAGCCCCCATCGGATCGCGACGCGTGCGTGACCACAAACACGAGGACACATGACGATTCAATCGATGAAGTGCCTGCTCCAGTTCGGGCTCGCGCTGGCCACGCTCTCCACGCTTGGCTGCGCAGCCCTGCCCGACCGCCTCGAGGGGAAGAACTACCCCGCGAGCGAACCCCCGTTCATCGCGCCCCAGGTGACACAGGCCCAGGGGCCGGGGCTCCAGCCCGCCACGGGCGTACTCCGCCACCGTCTGCTCCTCGTGGGCGACGCCGGGGTGCCGCGTGAGAGCGAACCCGTGCTCGAGGCCGTCCGGCGGTGGGGCGACGCGCAGCCCGAACGGACCACCGTCCTCTACCTCGGCGACAACCTCTACCCCGCAGGCCTCGAAGCAGACGACCGCGAGCGCGGAGAGGCCGTCTTGCGGGCGCAGGTCGAGGCGACGACCGCGCGCAAGATCTTCCTGCCCGGCAACCACGACTGGGGATTCCCTCACCAGGGCCCGAGCCGTGTCGTCGCCCAGCAACGCTTCATCGAGGCAAACGGCGCCGAGTTCGTGCCTCGGGAAGGCTGCCCCGGCCCGTCCTATCGCCAACTCGCCGCTCCACACGAAGACGGAGGACGCGCCCTGGGTGCGATCCTGATCGACATCGACCCGTGGTTCGTCGACGCGAGCCTCCGGCCGACTTGCCCCGGCGTCTCGACCCCCGCAGACCTCGGCCGCGCCCTGAGCGCCCTGCTCGCAGAACATTCCGAGGAGTGGTTGGTCGTCGCCGCCCATCACCCGCTTCGGACCGGCGGGCCCCACGGCGGATTCAGCCGGGGGATGATCGCCGACGCGGTGACCGGCACGATCTTCTTGATCTACGGCTCCCTGCAGGACTCCTATGAAGAGGGCTATCGCGCGATCATGCGCCCGATCGAGGCGGCGCTTACGAAGTCACCGCCGCTGCTGTTCGCGGCGGGCCACGATCACAACCTGCAGGTCCTCGAAGGCGGACCTCACGCGACCTGGCTCGCGGTCAGCGGTGCCGGCGCGACCGAGCGCGTTCGAAGCGGCTACGTCACCTCGATCGAGGGGACGCTCTTTGCGCACGGCCACCCGGGTTTCATGGTCCTCGACATCGTGCAGACCGCAGACGGCGACCGCGCCTTCTTGAGCGTGATCGAAACAGGAAGCGAGGCCCCCGTCTTCGAGCTGGAAGCAGCGCACCCGTAAGGCGCGGGGGGGCAGCCCGCGCAGCCTTCGCCAGCGAGGGCTGCGGCCGTCAGAACGCGGCGACCACCGGGAGGATCTCTTCTGCCGCGCGCTCGAGGGCGTCGACGGTTGCGGCGAAGCTGTACTGACCAGCGACGCTCACGCCCGCGGCGATGTGCTGGAGCCCCGCATCCGAGTACGCTCTCAGCCCGTCCAGGATCTGCGGCGTGCTCCCCGACAGCGAGGCGCCCTCGTCACCCCGCGATTCCTCACCAAACACGATCCCATCGATGTGTCCCACCGTGAGCGTCTCGGGGGATCGCCCCGCGCGCTCGGCCAGCTCACGCAAGCGCGTCACCTCGCCTCGTAGCCGCTCCGGGTTCGACGAGATCGCCAGGTACCCGTCGCCGAGCTCGACGGCGCGACGCAACGCGCGGTCTCCTTGCCCCCCAACCCAGATCGGAGGGTGAGGCGCGCGAACCGGGTGCGGCCGCGTCCCGATGTCTTTGAACGCCACGTACGGGCCTTGATAGGACGCCGGTGACTCCGTCCAAGCCACCTTCATCGCGCGCAGGAAGTCCACCGTGACGGCGCCACGCTTCTCATACTGTTCGGGAGGGATCCCGAGCGCCTCGAACTCGTCCCTCAGCCAGCCGACCCCTGCGCCGAGGACGACGCGGCCGGCCGAGAGCTGGTCTGCGGTGGCGAGCATCTTGGCTGTGGTCAACGGGTGTCGATAGGGGATGACCAGCACCGATACGCCGATCTCCACCCGCTCCGTCACCTGCGCGATCGCAGCCATCAGCGTCAGAGGCTCGTGGATCTCCTGCTCCCACGTGTACGGGAAGTGTCCGGAGTCGTTGTGGGGATAATCGGTACGGCGGGAGACGGGGAGCACCACATGATCGGTGACCCAGACCGACGCGAAGCCGAGTCGCTCGGCGTGCAGCGCGAGGTCGACGCACGCCGCCGCCCCGCGGCCGGTCTCGGGGAACCCACCGAAGTTGTTGACGAGCACTCCGATCTTCACGGGCCCCTCCGCGGTCGCGCGTGTCGCGGCGGAGCCGCTATGCCGGCCGCGCCTTGAACCGGATGGGGAGTCGCTTGATCCCGCCAATCAGGTTGGAGCGAAGCCGGTCCGGCTCACCCACGAGCTCGACCCCTTCGAGCCGAGGCAGCAGATACTTGAACGCCATCTCCAGCTCGAGCCGGGCCACGTGGGCGCCCGCACAGAAGTGCTCGCCCACCCCAAACGCCAGGTGGCGGTTCGGCTTGCGATCGACTCGGAAGGCGTAGGGATCGTCGAAGATCTCCTCATCGCGGTTGGCAGAAGGGTAGTAGAGAGCGACGGCATCACCCTGCTTGAGCGCATGACCGTTGAACACGGTGTCCTGAGCGAGCGTTCGCGCGAAGTGGATGACCGGCGAACTCCAGCGCAAGATCTCCTCGACCCCCGTGCGCAGGTTGGCCGGGTCCGCGAGCTTGCACATCTGCTCGGGGTCTTGCACGAGGGCCAGCATGCCGCCGCTCGTCGCGTTGCGGGTCGTCTCGTTCCCGGCGCCGACGATGATCTGGCAGTACGACAGCACATCCAGCAGGGGCAGCTTCTTGCCGTCCACATCCGCGTGGGTGAACAACGAGATCAGATCGTCCTGGGGCTTCGCCCGGCGCTCTTCCACCAGCTCGGTGAAGTAGGTGAAGAGCTCGATCATGGCCCGGGCGCCCTCGTTCTCGAGGTCCGTCGGATTGAACTCCGGGTCGTCGAAGCCGATCATTCGGTTGGTCCAGTCATAGAGACTGGGCCAATCGTCCTCGGGTACTCCCAGCAGCCAGCCAATCACCGCGATCGGGAGCGGCGCCGCGACCGCCTCGACGAAGTCGACCTCTCCTTCGCCCACCGCGAGCAGGTCGTCCACGATCTTTCGGGCGATCCGGTCCACGTCGGCGTGAATCTTCTTGAGCGCGGCAGGGGTGAACCGTGAGCTGATGATCTTGCGGTACGCCCGGTGCTGGGGATTGTCCATCTCGATCAACGTGGGCGGGCGCTCGAAGTCAGACGACTCTGCCTGCATCTCCTCCGCACGCGGGTTCACGAAGAGCCGCGGACCGTTCAGGAAGAGGTCCGGCTGCTTGCTGATCGTCGTGATGTCCGCGTGTCGGGTGATCGCCCAGAACGGAACTTCCGCGTCGCCAAAGAAATGGACGGGCGACTCCCGGCGAAGCCGAGCCCAGGCCTCGTGGGGGTAGCCGTGGTTCTGGAATGAATCCGGTGTGATGACATCGAGTTGATCGAGCGGAAGCTCGGCGGCGGCTGACATGGCGGTTCCTCTGCTGGTGGGCTCGCGCAACCGATCGGTTCGATCGGGCGGCCGTGGGCGCCAAGCAGTCTACTCGATCCAACAGCCCGATTGGACTCTGAGAGCCGCAGAGTCTAATCGGGCCCGGAGCCTCGGCCGGGCTCATCCCTCGGAGAGGTCGATGTCGGGCCTCTCCATCATCTCGCGCACATCCAGAACGCCGCCCGCCGCTTCGGCGGCCGCCGGATCATCGACCATCCACGCGATCGCGGCACCGGGCACCTCCGGCTCGAGGAAGGCATAGAGGTCGCGCGCCGCCTGCGCGGCCTCGGGCGTCGGATACGCGGCCCGGACCGAATCCGTCCACACGGAGCCAGGCATGAAACCGTACGCGCGCAGACCCCACGGCCCCTCCTCGACCTGCAGGACTCCAGACAGGCGCTGCAGCGCCGCCTTCACGGCGGCGTAGCCGAACCCCCAGCCGCCCGCTTCCACCGGCCCCGACGGGTCCATGTTCGCGACCTCGGACAACACGTTGACGATCACGCCCTCGCCTCGCTCCCTCATCCCAGGCAGCACGGCTTGGATGAGGCGGACCGGCCCGGCCACGTTGACCGCCAGCACGCGCTCGAGGTCGTGCGGATCCGCCTCCGCGACGCGTTGCACCGATGCGGGGAACACCGCGATCGCGTTGTTGACCAACGCGTCGACCCTCCCCCACTCCCCCAGCACGCGGTCGACCGCCTGTTCGATCGACCCGAGGTCGCCGAGGTCCAACGGGACGGGGAGCACCTGGATCCCCTCCGCCGACAGCGCGAAGGCCGCTTCGTGCAGGCCGTCCGGGCCCCCCGGCTCCGCATCCAGGGTTCGAGCTGCGATCGCGACCGCGTAGCCGCGGCGCCCGAGTGAATGCGCAGCCGCCCGCCCGATCCCCCGACTCGCCCCGGTCACGAGAGCGACCTTCACGGGCGACGGCGCGGAGCCAATCGACATCTCAGGCGGGGGTCCATTGCAGCAAACGGATCATCTCGCCGCCGTCTGCGTCGGGGACCTCTTCCCAGACCGCTCGCACCGCGAGACCGACGCGAACGTCCTCAGGCGCGACCTCGAGCAGGTTGCCGGTCACCCGTACCGACGGGTAGTCATCGAGGCTGACCACCGCGATGGTGTAGGGAACACGCTCCGCGAGGACCGGGTGCAGTGGATGCCGAACGACCGTGTAGCTGTACAACGTGCCGGTGCCCGTGGCCCCACGCCCTGCAAACGACGTCCCACCGCATGAATGACAGACATCCTCTGGGGGGTGCTGAATCGTCTGACAGTCAGCGCACTCCCGTAGGATGATTCGGCCGCTCGTGAAGAATTCACGATTCGTGTCGTCGAGCGTGGGCAACACCCACCCGTCCATGAAACGTCCCATGGTTCCCCTCAATCCTTACAGAAGAGCACGGCGCTACCGGGCGCGTACCCAGGGCCGGCGACCATCAAGCTGAGCTCGGGCTCTCCGACCTGGCTCGTCGATTCACCCCGAATCTGGCGGACCGCCTCGGTCACCAACCCGAAGCCGTGGATATAGGCCTCGCCGAGGTTGCCACCGCTGGTATTGATCGGGAGCCCGCCGTGGGGCCACCGCAGCGCCCCGCCGGTGACCCACTGATCCAGCTCTTCCGGTGGGCTAAAACCCATCTCGGTAATCGCCATGAGCACCGGGCCCGTGAAGTTCTCGTAGAACTGTGCCACGGGGACATCTTGTGGCCCGACCCCAGCACGCGCCCAGAGGCTCTCCGCGACGTGACGGAAGTGCGCCGTGGGAAACGGCGCCTCATTGAAGGCGTCGACACCCCCGCGATGCTCGAGCCCCTGCGCCCCTGCCAGGATCGGCACGCCCCCCTTGCGGAGGTCACGCGCCTGCTCCGGACTGCTCACCACGATCGCGGCGGCACCGTCGTTCTCCGGGCAGCAGTCGAACAGATGAAACGGCTCGGCGATCCACCGCGACTCGTCGTAGTCCTCGCGGGTCAGCGGTGTCCCGTTGCGCAGCGCGCGCGGGTTTCGTTGCGCGTTGTCATAGGAGGTAAAGGCGACCTCAAACAGCGAGTCCTGGGTCACACCGTACTCGTGCATGAAGCGGGTCGTCTGCACGGCGTTGATATGCGCCGCGCTCAGGAGGCCGTAAGGGGCGGTATAGGCCGCCGAACCGGAGACGCCAGCACCAGCGCCGACCCGGGCCTGACCGAACCGACCAAACTGCCCCTGCGCGAGCGCTCGGAACACGACGACATTGCGCGCGTAGCCCGCCGTGACCGCCGCATCTGCGATCAGGACCGCCGAAGCCGCCCCGTTGCCGCCGCCACCAAAGGTCTGCGCCGTGAACTCCAACCGCGGGAGACCCAAAGCGGCCGCGAGACGGACCGGGTTGTTGCGCGTATCCATATAGGAGACGATGCCGTCGACATCGCTGAGGTCGAGGCCCGCGTCCTCGACCGCTCGCCGGATCGCCGTACACGCCAGCTGGAACTCCGTGTCGGGCGATCCGCCCCGCCTGTAGAATTGGGACTCACCGACTCCGACGACTGCTGACGACCGCTGCATCGTTCTCCTCCAATCACCCTTCTTCGCCCCAGCGCGAGGCGTAGGCCGCTCCCGTGACTCGGCTAGCGGAGCTCATACTCGTGCAAACCGGTCTCGGAGTGCAGATTTTCATAGAGCGCGAAGTTGCCCGGGAACAGGAACGGCGCGCGCCCCGCCGCGTCGCGGTAATAGCTGTTGCAGGAGGACGCACCCCACGAATACTTGGGGAACTCACCGAGCAGCCAATCGTTGTACTCGCGGTGCACCTGCTCCTTGACACACAGGCTCGTCGCGCCCGCCGCCTGCTTTTCGCGCAGCAACCGAACGATCGTCTCGACATTCTTCTCGACCGTCACGAAGTAAGGCACGTTGAGCACCAACCCGTTCGGCCCCACCGCGAAGAAGTAATTCGGGAAATGAGGTGCCGCGATCCCCTTGTGCGCCTCCGGCGCCTTTTCCATGAAGCCCGCGAGGCTCTGCTCTTCCGTACCCACGACATCGATGCGATCGAAGTCGAGGATTCGATAACCCGTGCAGTAGATGATCACGTCGACGTCGATCTCTCGCCCGCTCGCCGTCGTGATCCCCTGCGGGCGTACCGCCGAGAGCGCCTCGGGGACCAGCTCCACGTGATCGCGCAAGAGCGTCGGGTAGAAGTCGTCCGAGACGAGCCCCCGCTTGCAGGCGTAGTGGCTGTCGGGCGTGAGTGCCGCGCGCAACTCGGGGTCCGAGATGGACTTGTCGATGAAGGCCTTCGCCCGCTTCTCGAAGTCTTCCATCCGTTTGTTTCCCAGCGTGGACGCCTGATGGACCATCCCCATCATGAGCCCTTGGACCCTGCGAGTCAGGCCGATGAGCGCAGGCAGACGCTTGAACCAGGCTCGGCGCCCCTCCGAGTACCGCTTCCGCCCACGCGGCATGATCCAGTTCGGCGTGCGCTGCAGGACGGTCAAGTGCGCCACATCCTTCGCGATCTCAGGGACGATCTGCACCGCGCTCGCCGCCGACCCAATGACCGCGACGCGCTTCCCCTTGATGTCGACGCCGTGGTCCCAACGGGTGCCGTGAAACGTCGGCCCCTCGAAGGTGTCCATGCCTGGCACCTCGGGGTACAGCGGCGTGTGCTGGTTCCCCATCGCGTTGATGACGACATCGAACTCGAAGGACTCACCCGCGTCACTGGTCAGCGCCCACGTGCCGCCCTCCTGGAAACGAGCGCTCGCGATCCGTGTGTTCAGCCGAATATGCGGCTCGAGACCGAACTCCTTCGCGCACTGCTGGAGGTAGCCCTCGATCTCCGGCTGCTCGACGAAGCTGTGAGTCCAATCCGGGTTCGGTCGATAGGTGAAGGTGTACGAGTGCGCCCAGACATCACACGCGAGGCCCGGGTAGGTGTGGATGTGCCACGTCCCACCGACCGCGTCGGTCGCCTCGAAGAGCGTAAATTCCGTGAAGCCCTGCGCGAGCAGCTCGTGGCCCGCCGCGATGCCCGAAGGCCCCGCGCCGATGACCGCGACGCGGAGAGAAGCGTGATCTGACAACTCGATCTCCTGATATGCAAGCGATCGCGCCGGGGCCATTCGGCCTGGCGGGACCCCAGCAGGGTGAGGCTCCAGGGGGGAGCGCACCTCTCGACGAAGCGCATCGGGCGGGTCGCGTGCCGGCGATGGTGAGACACGCGGCCCCCGACCGAGAGGACGGGAGCCGCGGGAACGGAAAAACCGCGAGTGAGCGCGGCGGCCGCGCCGCTCAGCGTGTGCGCGTCGGACCACCCATCTGGCCGACCCAACGGGAGCCGCCGATCGTGTCCGAATGCGGCCAGAACGCGTCAGGGTCGAGCCGGCCCTCGAGCGTGATCTCGCGACCCAGCCAGCCGTCCGTCACGAGCTGGGACGTCACGGGCCCCTGCACGGGCAGGCGCTCGGCGATCGGGTCCCACGGGCTGTCCCGCAGGCTGAGCTCTCCCTCTACGGTCTCGCGGTACAGAGGCTGGTAGGTGCTCTTCACCCGGACAGCGTGCGGCGGAAAGTCATAACTCTTCTCCGCGCCTCCCACGGCGCGCGACACCTTGACCCACCACTCGTTCTCTTCGTACTGGTCCGGAACGGCGGCCGCGCCCTGCACCTCGCCTTCGAACTCGACGAAGGTGTAGCCCTGATGGCTGCAACGGGCGGACACGCGGTCGCCCATCCGGTAGTAGGTGACGTCGCAGGGGAACTTCGGCTGGCCGTTCATGTCGCGGCTGATGAAGATCGCCGACTCCTGATCGATCCCGTACCCGAGGCAGTAGACGCCCTTCGTGCCTTGATAGGCTGCGTCCACCGTGATCCAGATGCCGAACTCGGGCTCATCGGGAACCGGAACGCAGTAGATCGAGAGGTGGACGTTGGACTCGTCCGTCGGCTCGATACCGGGCGGCAACACCGCCGCGATGTTCGTCGGATCGGTCGGATAGTCCACTTTGAGGATCGGCCAACCGGCGATCTCACCGGGGCTGGTACTGGGGGCCTGCGGTTCGCTCATCTTGAGTCTCCTTGAATGGAAGTGGCGGGAGTCTAGCGCCCCGCGCCGGACCCGTGGGAGGCGATATGCCCGGCGCCCTCAGCCCGAGACGAACCCGGTCGCGGTGATCAGCGGCAGGTCGGCGTACGTACGGATCCCTGGGGGAGCCGCGCACACCGCGGGGATCGCCTGCACGGCGGGCAAACCGGTCATGATCATCCCCAGTTGCATGAAGTCCTCGAAGGATTTTGCCTCGAAATCACGCGGCGGACGGATCTCGAGCTTCGTGCGTACACAAGGGCGTCCCTCGATCTCCACGAGGTACCCATGCTCGAGCGGCCAATCGGGCTCGAGGTGCTGCCCCTTGCGCCACCGCACCTTGAGGTCGATCACCTTTCGGCCCCCGACCCGCCCCTGCCAGCTCGCCTCGACCCCCGCGACGCAACCCTCCGGGATCTTCATGATGCCGAGGTCGAGGTCCTGGGTCGCGACGGCGAAGTCCGACTCGCAGACGACCTCGTCGAGCTCCACACCGAGCGCGTCCGCCATCAGCACGACTCCATCGCCGAAGACCGCCGTCCCGCGGCGAACCATCTCGGGGAGCTCCGGGTTCGTGATCGGTTGCGCGTAGCCGACGGAGAGCTCCGTGTCTGCCGAGGCGTAACCAGTCGAGTCCACAGACTCGAGGACGGAGATCGAGTCCACACGATCGCAGATCCCAGCAGACACCAGCCCCAACAAGTTGGCGAAGCCCGGGTTCATCCCCGAGCCAAACATCGACGCCCCCCCTCGCGCGCACGCCTGCTCGATCCTCTCCCGGCCCTGCTCACCCAGCGAGTGCCCGGTGATGAACGCCGACGTCGAACACACGTTGACTCCCGCCTCCAGGATCCGGACCAGTTCGTCGACGTTCGGCCAGAGCGGGTTGTAGCTGACACAGTCCGGCCGGAGCCCAAGGAGCGCCTCGACATCGTTGGTGGCCTCGACCCCGACCGGGTCCAGCCCCGCCAGAACACCCGCGTCAACGCCTGCCTTCTCCTCACTCCAGGCATAACACCCAACAAGCTCGAGACCCGGGTTCCCCAGGATCGCCTTGAGTGTCTGCCTGCCGACATTGCCGGTGGTCCACTGAACGACACGAATCGCCATCACTTTCCTCTTCTTTCAGCCGTGGATACGGCGGGTCTCTTCTCCCCAAAATGGCTCGCGCAGATCTCGCTTACGGATCTTCCCTGCTGCAGTGCGGGGCAAGGGTTCGTCGCGCACGTCGACGCGCTTCGGAAGCTTGTACCCTGCGAGCTCCTCCCGACACAAGGAGATCAGCGCATCCACGTCGAGCGCCGCACCCGCTCGCGGCACCACGACCGCATGCACCGTCTCGCCCCATTTCGGATCGGGCACCCCGAACACCGAGCACTCGAGGACATCGGGGTGTCCCGAGAGCACCTCCTCGACCTCCGTCGAGTACACGTTCTCACCGCCCGAAATGATCATGTCCTTCTTGCGATCGACCAGGAAGAGGCAGCCAGCGTCGTCGAAGTACCCCAGGTCACCCGTGCGATAAGCCCCATCGCGCAGCACCTCGGCGGTGGCCTCGGGCTTGTTCCAGTAGCCCTGCATGACGTTCGGCCCGCGGACCACCACTTCCCCGACGACACCGCTCGGGGCCACCTCGCCTGGGGACAACTCGACCCAAACCCTGACGCCCGGCACGGCGCGCCCTGCGCTGCGGACACGCGGGCTCCCGATCCAACGCTCCATGTGTCGCAAGCAGGTCCCCATCGGCGCAAGCTCCGTAGCACCGTACATCGAGACCAGTTCGGCCTCGGGCAAGACCTGCCGAAAGCGAGACAGCAGGCCCGAAGACGCCGGCGCCGCGCCATACCCCATAAAACGAAGGCTCGAGACGGATCGTGGCCGAACGGCCTGCTCCTCCGCGAGCTCACGCAACATCAACGGCACACCAAACGCCACGGACGCGCGCTCCTGCTCGACCAGGTCCAAGACCTCCGCAGGGTCGAAGGCGGGTAACAGGATCTGGCATGCTCCCTGCCAAACGCATAACAAAGACTGGAAGATCCCCGAAGCGTGATACATCGGCCCCAGGACGATCCAGGCGTCGTCACCGGAGATGCCGAGGGCCAGCCCCAGGTGCTGCGTATCCGCGATACGATTCGCGTGACTGAGCATTACGCCCTTGGATCGACCCGTCGTCCCACCCGTATAGAACAAGCCCGCGAGTGACTCGGGCTCAGCCGGAGAGGCGTCGAACGGCATCGGGGTCGCGTCCGCCAACCAGGCCTCGTAGCCCTCGCCATAGGACAACACCCGGCCCACGTGATGCGCGAGCGGGGCGACCGCCTCCTCCGAGCGGTCCGTGATGAGCAGCCGGGGCGCCGCGTCAGCGAGGATGTATTCGACCTCTGCGTGGGCGAGCCGCGTGTTGATGGGGACGACGGCACGCCCCGCGGCGGGGATCCCGAGGTGGAGCTCGAGGGTCTCGTGGGCGTTCGCGGCGAGGACCGCCACACGATCGCCTGGGCTCGTCTCGGCGAGGACCGCGCCGGCGACCCGCTCCACCCGCGCCATGAAGGCGCCGAAATCGAGGCGTACCGAGCCATCGACGACCGCCGGTCGGTCGGGGAAACAGCGCTGGGCGTGGAGCAGCGGGTCACAAAACGTCAACATCGCAGCGGCCCTCTCCGGCGCGTCACGCCCCCAACGGGGCGGAGCAGCCGGTCTCAGCGACAAACCGCCTCATGAGACCGCGGCCCCCGAAGCGCCTCCGAGCGCCTTCGCTGCCTGCCGTTCCATGCGCTCCCGGACGAACGTGATACAGGTGGAATCCGCGGGGATCTCGTCGAGCGGCTCCTCCACGAGGTCGGGCGTGATGCCAAGCGCTTCCCCCTCGCGCTGCAACACCCCGAGGTCGAAGCCGTAGAGAGCGGCGGCGTTCTCTCCCAGCATCATCCGGACCTCTTCCTCACGGACGCCCTCGAAGGCCCAGCGCATGTTCTCGCGGGAGTGCGGATAACACCCCTCGTAGTGCGGGTAGTCGTTGCCCCAGAGCACGCGGTCGACGCCGACGACGTCTCGGCCCTGGATGTCTCGGGGCGACGGAAAACTCGCGCCATACCAGCAGTTCCGCTTCGCGTAGAAGCTGGGAGGCTCCGACAGGATCTTGGACTTCGAGTAGTCGACCTCGCCCATCATGCCCATCTTCATCCCGGCGAAGATGCCGTCGAGAGACTTCATCAGACCGGGCGCCCAGGCGCACCCGGACTCGGTCAGGATGTAACGCAGACCAGGGAAGCGCTCGAAGACGCCGCCCATGATCAACTGGCAGAAACCGCGCTGGACATAGAAGGGCATCTCGAGGACCCACAGGGCATCTGCCCCCTGCGCGTCGCCATAGTTCGGGCTGCCCTGACCGGAGTGCTGGTTCAAGACCAGACCACAATCCTGGATGACGGCCCATAGCCTGTCGTAGTCCGGGTGATACAGCGGCTTGAGGTGCACATCTGACGGGGACGGCAACGGGAGCAACACGCCACCCCGCAGGCCGTTCTTGGCGATCCACTGCACATCCTCGATCGCGTCGTCTACATCGTTGAGGTGGATCAGCCCAATCCCGGCGCGACGCGTGGGCGCCTCGGCGCAAAAGTCAGCGAGCCAACGGTTGTGGGCCTGGGTACCGGCACGCCAGCGCGCGTACTGATCGGGCTGTGGCGGCGGCGAGACGTGGAACGCGCGCTTGTAGAAGGGCGGGACCGTGTTCGGGAAGATGACCTCGGCCACGACCCCGTCAGCCTCGAGATCGGCCTGGCGCTCCGCCGAGTCCCAGTTCTTGGTCTTCTTCCCGCCGATGTGACCCCGGGACGGGTTCGAATAGCCAGCGCGCCACTCGTCGAATTCGGCCTGGGCCTTCGCATCGAGATATTCGCGATACGCCTGGACAGACGCTCCAGCATGGGTGTCAGCGGTGATCGTGATGTAGGGACGGGACACGGGGATCGCCCTCCTTGGCGCGCTCGCACCCTACTGGGGATCGGCGCGGCAAAGCAAGCCTGGGCTCAGCCGTCTACGAGCTGCTTCCGCAGCTCGTTCTTCTTGACCTTCCCTGCCGCGGTCCGAGGGAACTCGTCCATCACCACGAGCCGCTCCGGAGTCTTCTGCTTGGCAGCGCCCAGCGCGGTGAAGTGTCCGACGAGGTCGGGGAGACCCGGAGCCTCCGCGCCGGGAGCGAGGATGACGAAGGCACAGACTCGCTCGCCGTAACGCGGATCCGGCATCCCCACCGCCGCCGCCTCCGAGAGGGCCGGGTGACGCTGCAAGAGGTCCTCGATCTCGAGGGAGGAGAGGTTCTCTCCCCCCCGGATGATGATGTCCTTCAGTCGGTCGGTGATCGTGACGTTGCCGTCCGCGTCGCGGACACCCACGTCCCCGGAGCGGAACCAGCCACCCGCCGCGAACGCATCTTGGTTCCGGTCGGGGTCCGTATAGCCGAGGAACTGCTCGGGCCCGCGGAGCCAGATCTCGCCCTCGACCCCAACCGGTACGTCGTCTCCCTCGGAGCCGACGAGCCGGAGCTCGGTCCCCTCACACAAGCCACCATCGGTCTGCGCCCTCGGCGCCAGTGGCCCCGAGCGGGAACCCGACGTCGCGGTGGGGTGTTCCGACGACCCGTAGGAACGACGCATCGCCCAACCGGAGCGTTCGGCGCGCTCAACGAGCGAGGCGGGGACGCCAGCACCGCCGCTCACCACCTCACGGATGGTCGCGAGCCGTGGATCGCCGGCCTCGCACAGATCGAGCAACGCGGTGACATGAAAGGGCGTCCCCCCAATCGCGTTCACGGCGTGGGCCGCGATCTGTTCCGCGGCGTCCTCGGGGTCCCATCGGTCGATGATCACGACCCGAGAGCGTGTGACGATCGGCCCCAGCAAAGAGCAGAGCCCCCCGATGTGACCGGCCGGCCACGGGTGCAACGTCACCAGCGCGCGGTCCGCCATCGGCATCTGCGGCATGTTGCGCAGCTCTGCCATGAACGTCTGGTGGCTGTGCACGACCCCCTTCGGCTCGGCGGTCGTCCCGGACGTATAGACGACGAGCAGGGGGTCGGTCGCTTCGATGGCGGGCGGGACGAAGTCCGGGCGGGCTTGCGCGGCGACCGCGTCCCACCCGACGGCCCCCTCGGGCACCTCATCCCCCACGATCACGACCTCGAGGTCTGTCGCCGCCGGCATGCGCGACAGTCGATCGAGGAAGTCCAGGTTCCCCCAACGGTCCGGGCAGACCAGCATCTTCGCGCCCGACGCGCGCAGGATCCAATCCGTCTCCCTTGGACCGTAGATATGCACGATCGGCACGAAGACGGCGCCGAGCGTCGCGAGCGCCATGTAGGTGACTGCGGTTTCCGACCAGTTCGGCAGCTGCACCGCGACGACGTCACCTCGCCTGACCCCGCGCGCAGCGAAGGCACTCGCCATCGCGCAAGCGCGCTCGTGAAGCCCCCCGAGGGTCAGGCTGCCCGGCCGCTCCACCGAGTGCAGCACGATCGGCAGGTCGGCGTCTTCGCTCGCGGCGAGCTCGAGAGAGCCCGGCAACGTCAGGTCATCGTGCCACCCCTGGCGCTGCCATTTCTCCGCCAGGGCGCGCCGCTCGCGCGCCATCGCGGGGTCAGGGAACAGTCGGTCCGGATCGAAGGGGAAGTCCAGCATGGTTCAGACCGGTGTCCTCAGGACGCTGTCGTCGAACGAGAAGAGGTCTACCGCGGTCCCTCCCACGATCTGCTCCGCGTCCGGCAGGGAGATATCCCCGAGCAGCCGGCGCACCGTCTCCCGGGAGTGCGGGAACGTGCCTTCGGCGTGCGGGAAGTCGGACCCCCACAACAACGGCGATACGCCGGTGAGTGGCAGGTTTCGCAGCGCAACCGGGTCATCTTGGAAGGTGGCGTGGATCTGCCGCGCGATGTACTCGCTCGGCTTTCCCGCCAGGTCGGGCCAGACCCAGCCCTCATACTGCTGAAACGCCTCCTGGTAGTAGTCGACCGTGTTCATCAGCCACGAGAGCCAACCCGCATTCGTCTCGACGAAGATGAAGTGCAAGCCGGGGTGCGCCGCCAGGACCCCCGAGGTCGCCAGTAGCGCGACAGTACGCGGCGCCATGGACTGGGTCGCAAGCAGGTTCGAGACCGAGGCGCCCGGGCCGCGATAGAACAACATGTCGTGACCACTCCCCTGGTGCATCACGACGGGGAGGCCCGCCTCCTCGATCACGGACCAGAGCGGCGCCCACTGACGGTGGTTGTACTCCGGCGTCCCCACCAGGGGGAGCATCGCCGCCGCGAGCCCCAGCTGGGCGACGCGTTCGACCTCGGCGATCGCGGCCGCGACGTCCCAGGTCGGGATCATCCCGGCGCACCGGAAGCGGGCCGACCGCCGCTCGAGGCGATCGTGGATCCAGTCGTTGTAGACCCGACAGCAGGCTTCGCCCAGGGCGCGATCCTCGATGTTCCACACGTACAGCCCCGACGTCGGGTAGATGCACTCCGCTACAAGGCCGTCATCTCGCATGATCGCGTAGCGGCGCTCGACATCCACCGTCATCTCGCGCAGCTCATCGAGGTCCTCTGCCCCGGCCTCGGTCGCGCCGTCGCTCAACGCCCGCGCCTCGAAGAAGTCCGCGACACCGATCCGCTGCGCAAACTGAGAGGCCGCATGGAAGTCGGGGCCCAGCTCCGCGGGCAACGCGGCGCGCAACCGCGAAGGCACCCCGTCGCGCCACAGCGAACTCGGCTCTTCCACGTGACTGTCCGCGGAGACGAGGGGTAGTTCATCGAGCTCCATCCGGCCCTCCTTATCGCTCGACGATACCGCCCCGCTCGGCGCCACGTCACGGGGAAGATCGAAGCGTCCCCGCGGGCAGCGAAATGCGTATGCTGGGAGATCACCGTGGCCGGGCCGGCCGGGAGCGCAGCGCGCGAGGAGGAGCGAAATGGAGCCGTGGGAGCTTGTCGCGAGAGAGAGCGTTCGAGATCTGGTCGCCCGCTACAACGCAAACGGGGACTCTGGCCGGTTCGACCCCCTGCTCGAACTCTTCGCAGAGGACGCGGTCATGGAGCTTCCCAACGGGCGACACGAGGGCAAGGCCGCGATCCGTGCCATGTTCACGTCCGTCGCCGCGGGCACCGGCGAGGGCGGCGAGGCGCGGGCGCGCTTCATCCGGCACTTCACGGCGACGCTCCAGATCGACGTACAAGACGAACAGAACGCCAGCAGCCGCTGCTACTACGCGGTCCTCACCGACCAGGGGCTCGACCACTGGGGGCGATACATCGACCGCTATCGCCGCATCGACGGGCGGTGGCGGTTCGCCCACCGGAAGGTCACGCTCGACGCTGGCGTCGAGGGCGGCTGGGGCGACAACGACTAACGCGCGACCCTGAACCGACGACGAGATGGGAGCGAACCCAAGGCACCCCGACGAGGGAGACAACATGACTGAACGAAACTACGACCCGGAATTCGCGGAGCTGATCCCCGCGCTGCCCACCGTGACGGACTTTTCATCCATCGAGTCGATCCGCGCGATGCGTGAAGCGCGTGCCTCGCTCTTCGACAGCGACACACCGGACCGCGAGGACATCGAAAAGGAGGACCGGCAGGTCCCGGGACACGAAGGCGACCCCGACGTCCCAGTCCGGATCTATCGACCAACCGGGGCGGCGGAAACGCCGCGCCCTTGCATCCTGGAGATCCACGGTGGCGGCTTCATGACGGGGAGCATCGAGATGATGGATGGGTGGTGCCAGAGCGTCGCCGCGCAGCTCGACGTCGCCATCGTCTCGGTCGAGTATCGCTTGGCACCCGAGGACCCCTACCCTGCTGGTCTCGAAGATTGTTATGCTGCGCTGTGCTGGACCGTCAAGAACGCAGACGCACTCGACATCGACGCTGCTCGCGTCGCCGTGGCTGGACAGAGCGCGGGCGGCGGGCTCGCGGCGGCCACCGCGCTGCTCGCGCGCGACCGCGGTGGCCCCGCGCTGTGCTTCCAGCTCCTCGAGATCCCCGAGCTCGACGACCGGCTCGACACCCCGTCGATGCGGGCGTTCCAGGACACGCCGCTGTGGAACCGGCCGAACGCGGTCTGGAGCTGGCGTCACTACCTGGGGCCTGACCACAGCGGGGACGTATCCCCGTACGCAGCCCCCGCTCGGGCACAAGACCTCACGGGCTTACCACCCGCCTACGTCTCGACGATGGAGTTCGACCCGCTCCGCGACGAAGGGATCCAGTACGCCCTGCGCCTGATGCAAGCGGGTGTCTCGGTCGAGCTGCACGCCTACCCCGGCACCTTCCACGGCTCGGGGCTGCTTCCAACCGCGAGCGTCTCGAAGCGCGGCGCCAAAGAGGTCCTCGAGAGCCTCGCGCGCGCCCTGGGGCGGTAGTCCAAAAGCGGTTCAGTAGGACCGCGGCAAGCCCAGCCAGCGCTCGCCGAGGAAGTTGCGGCACATCTCGTCCGAAGCGGGCGCGAACGTCCACAGCCGAATGTCGCGGAACCAGCGCTGGACGGGGACCTCCCGGCTGAAGCCCAGCCCGGCCAGGACGTTCATCGCGTCCTGCGTCGCGCGGGTCGCCGCCTGGGACGCGGCTAGCTTCGCGAGCGTCGAGAGCGTGTCCGCCTCGCCCCCAGCCGCCTCGACCTCCGCGGCGCGCACGACGAAGGAACGCGCGCCCTCGAGCGCGAGTGCGGCGTCGACGAGCGCGTGCTGAATCGACTGAAAGGCCCCGATCGGACGCTCGAAGGCCTCTCGCTCCTTGGCGTAGGCGACCGCCCAGGCGAGCGCCGCGCGCCCGCCCCCGATCGTGGCGGCCGCCGCGTTGAGGCGCTCCCGATTCAGCGTCCCGAAGGTGTTTCGAAAGCCGCGACCCACCGTCCCCACAATGGACTCAGCCGGCGCGTAGACGTCGTCGAAGTGCACTTCACAGGTCGGCACCGCGTGGAGGCCAAAGGTCGGGATGTCACGCCGCTCGATCCCCGGGCTGTCTGCGGGGAGCATGAACATCGTGACGCCGTCGACCGGCGTCCGCTCCCAGTCGCTCGTCCGCGCGAGCACCAGGAGGTGGTCCGCGATCGTCGCGGCCGTGATCCAGGTCTTCTGCCCACGAATCCGCCAGCCCTCCCCGTCGCGCGCGGCCCGCGTCTTCATCGCGCGCGCAACGTCCGTGCCGCCATCCGGTTCACTCATACAAAACGAGACGATCACGCGCGCCTGCAGCAGATCTCGCAGCACGCTCCGCTGGGGGTCGCTCGCGAAGCTCGCCAAGACCTGAATCGCCATGTACTGGAGGATCGCGAACGCGGCCATCGAGGTCGGTCCGGCCGCGAGTTCCTCGACGACGACCACCTGGTCCCGCACGTCCCCCGTGCCGCCGAGCTCCGCCGGACCGCCGATCGACATCACCCCCAGCTCTCCCAAGCGCGCGTGCAGGGGGCGGTCGAACGCCCCGGATTCGTCGAGCGCGCGGACGTGGTCGGGCGGGGACTCCTCGGCGAGCAGCCGCCTCAGCTGTGCACGCAGCTGCGCGCGTTCGGGGGAGTCCCCGAGCGGATCTCCGGTCGGCGACGCTCCATCGGACGAGAACAACACGGCGATCCCTCCACCGCTCCAACGCGCGGTCCGGCAGCCGCCCCGCGGAGGGAGAGCACGCGTCGCACCGACGCGCTGCGCTCCGCGGAGCAAAGAAAGACTTGCAGCCGGCGCGAACCTCTCGCACCGTGGGACCCATGATACTCGTGAGTTTCGACATCGATGGCACGCTCGAAGTCGGCGACCCCCCGGGCCCGATCGAGCTCTCGGTCGTCCGCCGCGCCAAAGCCCTCGGCTACATCGTGGGGAGCGCATCCGATCGCGTTCGCAGCGACCAGAGCGCCCTGTGGACCACGCATGAGGTCGACATGGACTTCGTGGGCCACAAACACATGCTCGACCGCGTACGCGAGCAGTTCACCGACGCGACCCGGTTCATTCACATCGGCGATACCGACGTGGACCGTCACTACGCCAAGGTCCATGGGTTCGAGTTCTACCTGCCCGATGGCCTCCCGCCGGACGGCTCCGAAGGGTGGATCTTCTAGGCGTCCCGTCTCGAGCGGTCGGGCCTACCAGTCGACCGCGATGTACTTGGTCTCGAGGAATTCGAGCATCCCCTCGTGCGCGCCCTCACGCCCGATCCCGGACTGCTTGACGCCACCAAACGGCGCGGCCGGGTCCGAGATGAGCCCACGATTGACGCCGACCATCCCCGCCTCGATCGCCTCCGCGACGCGAAGCGCGCGGGAGAGGTCCCCCGCGTAGAGATACGAGGCGAGGCCATAGGGCGTATCGTTCGCCAACTGGATCGCCTCCTCGTCCGTCGCGAACGAGGTGATGGGCGCGACGGGGCCGAACACCTCTCGCTCGAGGATCGGGTCGTCGGGCGTCACATCGGAGAGGACCGTCGGCTCGAAGAAGAACCCCGGGCGATCGGGCGCGTGGCCGCCTGTCAGCAAGTGCGCCCCTGCGCCCAACGACAGCTCGACCGACTCGCGCATCTCTTCCTGCGCCGAGCGGTTGATCAGCGGCCCCAACTCGACACCTGCCTCCAAGCCAGGCCCCACCCGCAGCGCCGCCATCGCGGCAGAAAGCTTGCGGCCAAACGGCTTCGCGACCGACTCGTGGGCGAGGAAGCGGTTGGCGGCGATACAGGACTGCCCACCGTTGCGCATCTTCGCGATCATCGCGCCTTCCACCGCGGCGTCGACATCGGCGTCCTCGAGGACGATGAACGGCGCGTTGCCGCCGAGCTCCATCGAAGTGTTGACGACGGTCTTGGCGGCCTCTGCCAACAAGCCCCGGCCGACCTCAGTCGACCCCGTGAACGAGACCAACCGGACGCGATCATCAGCGAGGATCACAGGCACCACGCGGGAGGACCGGCTGGAAGGAAACACGTTGAGCACACCGTCGGGCAGCCCGGCCTCCCGAAGCAGCTCCGCCATCGCCAACGCGGTCAGCGGGGTATCCGACGCGGGCTTCAAGATCATCGTGCAACCCGCCGCGACCGCGGGTCCGATCTTCCGCGTCGCCATCGCGGCGGGGAAGTTCCAGGGCGTGATCAACAGTGAGATACCCACCGGCTGGTGGACCGACAGGATCCGCTTGTCCCCACCGGGCGCGGTGAGGATCCCGCCCATGTTGCGGACCGCCTCACCGGAGTACCAGCGAAAGAACTCCGCGGCGTAGAGCACCTCGGCCCGCGCCTCTCCGAGCGCCTTCCCCATCTCGAGCACGACCAACTCTGCGAGTGCGTCCGCCCGCGCGACCATCAGCTCGAACGCGCGCCGCAGGATCTCGCTGCGATCGCGGGGAGCCGTCCGAGCCCAAGCCGGAGCCGCGGCCGCCGCAGCCTCTACCGCCGAGCGCGCGTCGTCCTCACTCCCGCTGGAGACGCGCGTGAGGCATTCGCCAGTGGCGGGGTCGAGAACGTCGATCTCCGCGCCGTCGCTCGCCGCTGCCCAGCTGCCACCGATCGACAGCCGGGTGTGCCCTGCCTGAACGAGTCGTTCCAATAACTCCATAATCGGATCGCAGTGTCCTTGCCTGCTCTCGGCGTCGCGGCTTCGCCCGCAGACCGATCAGGTGTTTTCGGGTTCCGCGCCATACGTGGCGAGGTAGTGCGTCGAGAAACCGGGGTTGTCTTCGATCGCCTTATTGATCTCGTAGATGCGGCGGTAACGCGTCTCACGGATCCGCCAACGCCCGTCCTCTTTGACGTACCGGTCCCAGTACAGGGCCGTCCCCGTCGTGAAGAAAGACGCGTTGAGCATCCACATGTTGTCCGTCAGGTACCAGATCCCGGTCGCCTCGGTCTCGGACAGGATCTGGATCTCGGGGTGATGCCCGTTGTGATGACCAATAGCCTGGTTGTGGAAGGACTTCCGGATCGACTCGAGGTACTCGTCACGCCCCTGGAGCTTCCATTCGTAGTTCCCACCCACGAAATGGACCGAGACGTCCTCGTGGAAGACCGTCGCGAGCTCTTCGATGTTCGCGGTGTCGATACAGCGGAAATAAGACCCCTTGAGCTGTCGGATCGCCTCGATGTCCATCATCCGCTGGAGGTCTCGCCGCAGCTCGTCGATCCCACCCTCGGTGACGTTCAACGGCAGCCCCGGCTCGATCCCCATCTCCGCCTTGGTCAGTCTCATCGGATCACTCGTACTCATCGCGCGTTGTCTCCCTCCCCGGACACCCGAGGTCGAAGTCGCAGTCTACAACGACACAGCCGGAGTCGGCGCCTCCTTGTGCGAGGGTGGCGCCGCGTCCGGGGCATCCCCCGCGCAACCAAACCATCGCACGACCGCCCGGCGGCCTAGCGCACCACAGTGCGATAACGCTCGACCAGTCGCGCTGCGAAGTAACGATTCCCTTCGCGGTTGAAGTGGATGTCCCCCGGGATGAAATACCGCTCGACAGCGCGACGGTTTGCCGACCCTTCGCCCGCGACGAAATCAGGGAAGAAGTCGAGGAAACCCACTCCGCGCTCACTCGCCCAGGCGCGCCAGAAGCGGGCCTGACGAGAATCCCGGTCCGCCGCCAGCACCTGATCGGGCCAGGGATAGACGGCGACCGTCAGGCGAATCCCTCGCTCCTCGAGCATGCGGTGGATGCGGTCCATCCGCTGAGCCATGGCGTCGAGACCGCGCTTCCCCCACGCTTCGTAGAGCGCATCGTCGACGGTCCACATCCCCGCGTCGCTCCCCCGGGTACTCCATCCCACCGCCTCACTCCGTCGGCCACCCAAGAGACCCGCGAACCGGCTCGAGAGCTCGCTCGACAGCGGCAACCGACGGCGCAGGACATTCGCCCACTGCCGGTCCTCAGCGAAGAAGACCCGCCCCTCCGCGTCGACTCCATAATCGATCGCGTCATTCTTGACGTCAGAGATGTCGAGGAAGACCAGGACCTCGTCGACCTCCAGGCCGACCTCGACCAGCAGCCGCTCGAGTTTCCGGACGTGGATGATCGGCGAGTAGGACACGACCGCTGCGTTCAGGACGGTCACGCCCTCCTCCGCCATGACGCGACCAAAGATCCCGGCGAAGGTCTCGGGGTAGTCGTATCCGACCCCAAACGCGAAGGAGTCGCCCAACAAGAGGATGCGGCGGCCCTCGGACCGGAGCGGCACCTCTCGCGGCGCGAGATCCCGGAAACCGAGTGAGTTCGTGTGAACCCGGAAGGACAGCGGTCCCCACTGATCCGGGCTGTCGAGGACGTTCGGCGCGAGCGCGTGGTGATAGACGGGGTCAGCGACCGCGTGGCGCGAGGCGGGATCGGAGGAACGAAGCATCCACTGCCCGAGCGCCAGATCGAACCCGAGGAAGACCACGACGTAGAAGGTCGCCATCACCAGGATTCGCCAGGCGCCGAGTCCGTTGCGTGCCACACCCAGAGAGTCGCTCAGGCCCCAGCCATCGCGCCAGCCAGCCCGCGCGGCGGAGCCGCAAGCACCCGCAAGCTGCCTTCCGATTGCTCACGCGCGGAGTCCAGCTGCCGTCGTGCTGCGTCTTCGCAACCGACCCGCCGAGGTGAACGTCAAGTACCCGGCAAAGCGCGCCGAAAGTCATTGCATTCAAGGAGGTCCCCCCGGATGAAGTTGCTGGTTCCGTTGATCGCCGCGTTTTTCGGAGCGGCGGCGCTCTACACCTCGCCCTCATGGACGACGGCAGCCGGCCTCCTCGCGCTGGGCTTGATCGCGGATGGAACCCGACGCGCGATCCGAGCGCGAATCATTCACCGCCAGATCGCGGTCGAGAGCCTTATCGTCGAACGGGCGTACGCGCGGGTTCATCGCATCCGCGCCGCAAACGCACCCAAGCGTCACGCGAGGATCGCGCACGGCGACTCCGCGGAGACAGGCACGGATCGACGCTGGCGCTCGATCGAGGTGACGATCCACATCCCCGATGCTCCAGCCGCAGAGGGGCCGGTGCCGCTCCCGCTCTGGACGCCAGGGCTGATCAAGCTGACCGGGCCGGGAGCACGGAACGGCGCTCCCACGAGCGACGACCGCTTTGGGACGACGTGGGGCGTCGTCGCACGGGTCGACGTGCTGCAAGGTGGAAACTGGGAGCCCATCGCGTCGGACAAGGTGCTCGGCTCGCAGCGGCTTCGGCTGCTCGTTGGCGTGCCGCCCCACCACGACGCGTTCAGGCTCCGATACGGATTCACCGTCTTCGAGAACGGAGGACAGGACCCGAGCTGACCGCCAGCCGGCGCCCCCTACTCCTCGACGAAAGTGTTCTCGCCGTCCCCGGTCAGCACGTGCTTCATCACCTTGCCGGTGGCGTTGCGGGGGAGCTTCTCGCTCCGGATCTCCACGTACGCAGGCACCTTGAAGTACGCGAGCTTCTCCGCCACGAACGCGCGTAACGCCTCCGGTTGCGGCTCCGCCCCCGCGCGCGCGACGACGATCGCCTTCACCTCCTGACCCAGCTCCACGTGGTCCACCCCCACGACCGCGACCTCGACCAGGTCCGGGTGCGCTTCCAACCGGTTCTCGATCTCGGCGGGGTAGATGTTCTCTCCCCCGCGAATGATCAGGTCCCGCTTCCTCGAGGCGAGATACAGCCGGCCACCGAGCAGATGACCCACGTCGCCAACCTTCAGCCAGCGACCCGGCAGCAACGCCTCCGCGTTCGCCTCGTCGTTGTCCCAGTACCCGAGCATGACCATCGGGCTCCGAACGCAGATGTGCCCATCTTCGCCTTCCGGGAGCACCGCGCCGTCGTCATCGACGATCTGGATCTCCACCGTCGGCAGCGGCGGCCCCACGCAGTCCGGGCTCTCGACTAGCATATTGTGGTTCGCGTATGAGACGAGCGCGCCCGTCTCCGTGCTCCCGTAGCCGGAGCCAAAGGTCCCCTTGAGGTGGGGCATCCTCTCCTCCGTTCGGCGGATCAGCTCTGGCGTCGTCGCCGAGCCACCGATCCCCACGCTGCCCAGCGTCGAGACGTCGAAGTCGGAGTCCATAACGGCATCGAGGAGCCGGAAGACGTGGGTCGAAGCGCCTCCCCACGTCGTGATGCCATACTGCTTCGAGAGTGCGATGACCTTTTGTGCGTCAAAGCGACCCGTCGTCCAGACCGCGCTGGTCCCGGCCGCGAGACCCGTGGTCGCCGAACCAAACATCCCGGACACGTGAAACAGCGGGAATGCCGCGAGACCGACGCCCCCCGCCGCGCCAGACTGGGGCTCCGTCATCCCCCGCCGCGCACCGATGAAGAAACTCGACATGACGAAACCGCAGAGGTTTCGATGGGAGAGCATCGCCGCCTTCGGCCGACCCGTCGTCCCGCTGGTAAATAGCAGTACGGCCGGGTCGTCTTCAGCGATCGGCTGCTCCGGCAGGGGCGCGTCGTGGTCTCGGTGCCATAACGCGTCGAAGTCCGTCTCGATCACGACCGTGGGGACTTCGGACGAAGCGCCATCCAAACGCTCGAGGCGTCGCTGGTCGGCGACCAGCAGTTTGGGTTTGGCGACGCCGAGCCCATAGACGATCTCGTCGCCCGCCCACCAGCCGTTCATCCCGACCGCGATCGCTCCCAGCGAGACCGTGGCCCAATACGTCACGATCCACTCGGGACAGTTGGCCGCTAGGATCGCGACGCGGTCTCCCTTCCCGATCCCGTAGTCCTCACGCAACGCGCGCGCGACGGAAGCGACGACCCGCTGGTGCGCCCCGTAGGTCAGCTCGCGCCCATCGTCGAAGATGAAGTAGGTCTTATCCCCGTGGTCGGAGGAGCGCACCAAGAGGTCACGCAGTGACCGAGCGCGGTTCGTGTACACCGCGGTCGGCTCGCCGAGCACGTCGACGACCTCGGTCGCGAACGGTGAGCCCTCAGCGGTGAGTTGGACGGCGATCTCTTCGTAAGTCGGAGCAACGGCGTTTTCGACGGACATGGGATGCAACCTAAGTCACGAGAGGGTCACCCGTCCAGCGGGCTCTGGCGGCCCACACCGAATCTCCCAAATCGCGAGCGACGACTTGTATGCTGAACCCATTCGACCCGGGAGGACACATGAGCGAGAGCGCCGACAAACTGCTCACTGGCAAGGCCTGGCATGAATTCTGTGACCGCCTCAAAGGAGTCGGCGACACCATCCTGAGCGACGACTTTCCGCAAGAGCGCCGCGAGCGGACAGAAGGCTTCCGCTACCTCACGCGCCTGCTGTCCTACGCGATGCAGATGGAAATGGAGTGCAGCGACCCGGCCTTCCCGCAGCTGTTCCGCTACGAGGAACCGCACAACCAATGGGGCGGGCCGAACCCGGACAACACGTACCTGCGCACCGCAATCCACCCCGACTACGGCTACCGGGTCTGGGGCAACCTGACCGACATGCGCCAGATCATCGTCTCCTTGCAGGAAGGTGACATGCAGCTGCGGCAGTACGGCGTGTACAGCGAACAAGGACTCGACGACTGGCAGCTCGGGCCCAACGGGGAGTTCGAGCTGTTCGTCACGAAGGAACGGCCCGAAGGCGCGGCCAACTGGATGCCGCTCCACGAGGACGCCCGCATCTTCCAGGTGAGGATCTACTTGAGTGACTGGGTCCAGGACGCCTCGCCGACGCTCCACATCGAACGGATCGGCGCCGAGGGCGTCGCGCCCCCACCGCCGGAGCCGTCGGCGGTCGCCGCCTCGCTCGAGCGCACCGTCAACTGGGTCGAGAAGTCGGCGGCGTACTGGAACGAGTACACCGGGAAGGCCTGGGATCGCGCGACGCCCAACGCGGTGGGCCCGGCGCGCTCGACGCCTGGCGGGGCCGACAACATCTTGTACGGGAGCTGCTTCTGGGAACTAGAAGAGGATGAAGCGCTGGTCTTCACGTGCGAGGAGCCCGAAGCGCAGTACTACAACTTCTGCATTCACACCCTCGGCTGGCTCGAGTCCGGCGACTACGCCAACCGGCAGGTGAGCCTCGCGGGGCACCAACTCCACCTCGACGATGACGGGCGAGTCCGCGTCGTGCTCGCGGCGCGAGACCCCGGCGTCCCGAACTGGATCGACAACGAGGGACGCAAGCGGGGGCTGTTCGCCTACCGCTGGGTCTGGGCGAGCACCAGCCCAGAGCCCACGGGGCAAGTCGTCAAGACCGAAGCGGTACGAGCCCTGATGCCGGAGGGGCACCCGGTGATCGACGAAGGCGAACGCCGGCGCAGGCTGTCGCGCCGTCGCGAAGAGTTCTGGAACCGCTTCCTCTAGCGAACCCGAACCCTTGGCCTGGAACCCACCCCAACGCCCCGGCTGGCTCGCACGCCTCAACGCCCACGGCCTGGCCGTGGGCGGCCCGGAGAACCTCGTCTCGCTCAACCCCGCGGAGCTGATACAGACGGCCATGGCGTCGACCGGCGGGCTCGACGACTTTGGCGCGACCGACCTGTCCGATTGGCAGACCTGGTTCGAGGTCCTCGCGCGCTCCCTCGACACAGAATCGCAGCTCCACGCGGTGGGACGACTCCTCGCACGGCACGACCTACTCCGCTGCCTGCGCAACCGCCTCCAACTCGCCGCGCTATGGAAGACCCGCCCCGCGGTCCTCGAGACCGAGCTGCTCCCGCCGTCCTTCGTCGTCGGAACCGCACGCAGCGGCACCTCGATCCTCTCCGAGCTACTGGCCCTCGATCCCGACGCGCGTACGCCCGCCCTGTGGGAGATGCTGCACCCGGTCGAGTCGCTCCAAGATGAAGCCCTCCGCGCCCCGGGGCATTCGGAGACCGCGTTGATGGAGGACCTGACCCCCGAGTACGCGACGATGCACGAGAACTCGGGCGATCTCCCGAACGAGTGCCTGTACATGATGATGAACACGTTCATCTCGGACATCTGGGGCGGCAGCCATTTCACCCCGAGCTACGACAAGGCGATGCTGCGGGCCGACCACCGGCCGGTCTACGCCTATCACAAAAAGATCTTGCAGACTCTCCAGCACCGGGGCGCAGAGCGCTGCTCACGCTGGGGGCTGAAGGCGCCGAGCCACCTCGCCCTGCTCGAAGAACTCTTCTCGGTCTACCCCAACGCCTGGGTCATCCGTATCCACCGCGACCCGCTCAAGTCACTGCCCTCGACCATCAGCCTGATGGGCACGCTCAAGCGGATGCGCTGCGCCGACGTCGACGTGACCCGCAACGCGGAGCGGCAGTCCGAGGGCACCGCCTACATGTTCGAGCAAGAGATCGCCAAACGATCCGACGGGCGAGTCCCCAACGATCGTTTCATCGACGTCCACTACCACGAGCTGATGCGAGACCCGCTCGCCACAGTCCAATCGATCTACGACCGAACCGGCTGGCGACTCCAGGACGAGGTCGCAGGGAAGATCGAGGCCTACGTCCGCGACCGCCCCCGCGGTACCCATGGGACCCACCAATACTCCCTCGCGTCGATGGGCTTCGATCACGACCGCGAACGAGAGCGCTTCCGCTTCTACTGCGAGCACTTCGACGTACCGGAGGAGACCTGAGGTCGCACAGGTTGGCCCGGCCTGCGAGCTACTCGCTAGCCTCGATGAGCGCTGTCGAGACCTCCCACAGGCGCTTTGCCGCCGCCGCATCACTCGCGTGGGGCTGGAGGTCACACGCCGCGGAGTCCGCGAAGTAGCGCCCGCTCACGCCATCGAGCTCGCGTGAGGTGGCGACGTAGAGGCTCGTCGACGCGCCCTCCGCGGCCGACACCGGCGGCGGGAGGTTCGAGAGGTCCGGGCCTTCGCGCTTTTTCTTCGTCGCGCTCGCCGGGGGGCTCACCTCGGCCACGAAGGTCTCCTTGTCCTCCGGTCGCCAACGCCCGAGCTCCGTCTTGACGTAGCCAGGATGCACCGCGTTCACGGTCACACCGGTCCCCGCGAGACGCTCGGCCAACTCGACCGTCCACAGGATGTTGGCGAGCTTCGAGTGCCCGTAACACTGGAAGGCCCGGTAGTCGCTCTCCATCTGCAGGTCATCGAAGCGCAGACCATCGGGGCACATCATGTACGCGTGAGACGAGAGCGAGACCACCCGAGCCGGCGCGCACGCCTTCATGCGCTCGAGCAGGAGTTCCGTGAGGAGCATGTGACCGAGATGGTTCACCGCGAAGTGCAGCTCATGGCCCTGCTTCGAGAGCTGACGCGCGCCGCGCACCAGGTTGATCCCCGCGTTGGCGACGAGGACATCCAACCGCGGCTCATCCTCGAGGAAGCGCGCGGCGCAGCGGCGCACCGACTCGAGGTCGGCGAGGTCGAGGGGCAGACAGCGCACGTCATCGCGACCCGACGCCTCACGAATCTCCGCGAGGGCCTCATCCCCCCGCGCCGCGTCGCGCGAGGTAAACACGACACGTGCGCCCCGCCGCGCGAGGTCGATCGCGGTCTCCTTGCCGATCCCCGTGTTGCCGCCGGTAATGAGCACCGTTGCGCCCGCGATGTCGAAATCAGCCATTCAAGTCCTCCGATCAGGGCCGCACGATCTGACCACCGTCAACCGCGATGATCTGACCGGTGACCCACTGTGACGCTGTCGAGCACAGATACAACGCGGTCCCAACCATGTCCTGCGGCTCGCCGAGCCGAGCGATCGGGAAGCCCGCCACCATCTGCTGCTGGAACTCGTCGGAAGTGGTCTTCCTCAGCGCCTCCGTGTTCGTCGGCCCGGGCGCGATCGCGTTGACGCGGATGTTCGAGGGGCCCAGCTCGCGCGCGAGCGACTGGGTGAGCCCATTGGTCGCCAGCTTCGACAAGCCGTAGTACCCCACTCCCATCCAGGCGGCCGTCGAGGACTGGTTCACGATGGAACCGCCGCCCCGCTCGACCATCGAGCCGTAACAGGCGCGGGTCATCAGCAAAGCGCCGTCGAGGTTCACGTTCATGAAGTGCTTGTAGTAGTCCCACTCGACCTGCAACAAGCTCGAGAGCTTCATGTCCTTGAACACCGCCGCGTTGTTCACCAAGAAGTCGATGCCCCCGAAGGCCTCCCCTGCGGCCGCGGCGGCCTGCTGCGTCGACTCTTCGGAGCCCACGTCCGTATGCACGAACGTCGCCTCGCCACCCTCCGCCCGGATCGCCTCGGCGACCCGCTCGCCTCCTTCACGGTCGAGTTCGGCGACCACGACGCGGGCGCCTTCGGCGGCGAAGCCTCGTGCGTACGCCTCGCCGATCCCACCTCCGGCCCCCGTGACGACCGCGACCTTTCCTTCGATCCCCTCAAATGCCATGAACCTTCCCTCCAGCGACCTTGTCGCTTCGATCCTACCGCGGCCCGTGCGACGGGTGTGATCCCTTCATCCCGAGGCCTCCACTTGGTACCCTGGGGAAACACTCGAGGAGGACCCAATGCAGTTGAACGACCTGATCCTGATCAGCGTGGATGATCACATCATCGAGCCGCCGGGCCTGTTCGACCAACACATCCCCTCCCAATACGCTGACCGCTGCCCCCGAATGGTGGTCGACCCGAAAACAGGGGCCCAGACGTGGGGATGGGAAGGCGGGCAATCTGCGACCGCGTTCATCAACGCCGTGATCACGCTGCCCAAGCACGAGTGGGGGTTCGATCCAGCGACGATCGCGGAGGTGCGACCAGGCTGCTGGGATGTGGCGGAGCGCGTCCGCGACATGGACCGCAACGGCATCCTCGCGTCGATGTGCTTTCCGTCCTTCCCCACGTTCAGCGGGCGCTACTTCGCGGCCGCCGACGACAAGGACCTCGCCTACGCCTCGCTCCAGGCCTACAACGACTGGG
>Ga0315331_10000202_pt1 | contig 37955 bp, 29 predicted proteins | sample M160m34915metaG_FD_203456 | JGI IMG/M metagenome (GOLD analysis project Ga0315331, IMG submission 203456) | Ammonia-oxidizing marine archaeal communities from Monterey Bay, California, United States - M1 60m 34915 | ecosystem: Environmental > Aquatic > Marine > Intertidal zone | place: USA...
CACCAATTGATTCGTCGACTGCATCCACCAAACCGCCTTTTTGGTTGGGGGCGAGGACAATGCCATCGACTTGCATGGTGATCATGTTCTTGACCACTTCAATTTGGCTACCTGTATCACTCTCAACCACAGGACCACGCCAAATGATCTCGATGTTTCCCAACTCATCCGCAGCCTTTTGCGCTCCAAAATGAACGGACTTCCAGAATTCGTGACTGGTGCCTTTCGGGATGACCGCGATTCGCAGTGGTTTTGCTTCTTCGGCACCACCACCGCTGTTGCTCGTGGTGGATTCAGCCGAGGGGCGGCATCCCATCACAAACGCAAACAGAATTACACTCAGAACAAAAACGTTAGGCTGCAGAAATCGATGCACCGTTTGGGTACTCCATCCAAGAAATCCGGAAATACAACGCTAACAGTGTAACGATTTGCTGACTCGCAGGGGTCCTTGTTGTGCATTTCCAGCATGAAATGCACGCTTTGGAAAAGGAAAAGATGGGTGCCAACGGCGGTGCTGATTGGATCAGGCATTTGCGGTACGCACTTCAGGGTATGCCTCCGCGCGGGCCGTACAAACCGTGCCGTTCAACTCGTTCATGAATCGAACTCGTTTTTTGAATCAACGTGATTTAAATTGGCATGGCGTCCAGTTTTAACTGGAACTGCTGTTGTAACGCCTGGTAGATAGGTCGTGGGCCTCCGTTGCCAATTGCGTTTTCGTTCACGCGGTTGGCAAACCACAAGCCGCCATCGGTGCCCATTAGCAGGACTTCATCTGCATCAAGCAGGTCGGTTGACGTGATAGGAGAAGTCGCCCAGCCGATTTGAAGTTCTTGCGCTAGTTGCTCAACGTAAGCTTGAGTGATGCCCCGCAGTACTCGGTCTCTTGGGGGAGATGAAATTTTTTGTGCTTTGACGATCGCGATATTTGAAATGCTGGTTTCGGTAATTGTCCCATCATTGTCGATGAGAACCCCTGAAGCAGTCGAATCTTTCTGTTGTGCCACTTGATCTGCCAGATGGTAGTGCAGACGTGAGCGGACCTTAATGGTTCTTGGCCAGCAGTCGGGGGAGGGTTGCTGAACGTCAGTGATCACCAGAGGCTGGCCGGATTCCTGACGCTGCTGGATGCTCTTCAAATTGAGACGATTGACATGCATTCCAAATGTTGCCCGTTCAGATTGCGCGGTGCCCGGCGTCGCAAAAAGCGTGACTCCCAATTCGCCTTCCGAATCGAGAGTTGCCTGATTTCGGGACAGCAGTTCCTGAAGCAGAATGTCGATCTCAGCCAAGGCAGGTAGACCTTCAATACCCATTTGCGAGGTGCTGTGTTGCCAGCGGTTCAAGTGAGGCTTGAGCTCGAAGATTGCGCGACCATAGGTGCGCAAGCGTTCGACAGCAGTAACGCCTTGCCGAAAGCCCGCATCGTCAACGCTGATTACCATTTGATTCCGGGGTACCCATTCGCCCCCCAGAAAACCAATGGTGATCAGATCAGCGGATTCACCGGTTTCGGGTGTCGTTGATTTCGGTGTCGTCGGTGTCATTGATCAAGTCAGCCATGATATTGGCTGCGTGTCGGGACTTGGTGTAGTAGTCCAATTCGTCGTGGCGGAGGCCAACGTAAGATGAGTAGTCACGAGCAACAACGGGAAGTTCGGAACCGTCAGCACGAGGGGCGAAGGAGCGTGGTCCGGTGTAACCCAGTGCCACTCGTCCGCGAACCTTGTTGAGTAGCCAGTATCGTTTCAGAACCGCATCGCGTCGATTGTACAGCAGTGCCAATCGATCAAGGTTCTTGGTTGCCATTGCATGATAACCCTTTTCCGATAACCAATTGCTATCGATTGCTGGAGCGACCAAGCCGACATCGACAGTAGCGCCCGTTGTGGGCGACCCTGGAAGAAGCCGTCCTCCCAGTTTGCCTCCGGCAAGAGAATGCAGTGCCCCTGTGATGACTCGACTGCCAAAACTGAAGCCGATCATTTTGGTAGATTCCGCCTGCTTCACCTGCTTTCGGAGCAGCCAAGCGAGGTAAAGCCCTTGGGCATCCGTGCGAGATGCTTTGCGTCTGGCATCATGGATCAGCGTTCCTTGTTTGGCACTAGGCCAACTGAAGATCACCCAGTCCATCGGCCGCTTTTCATTGCAGCGAATGATATTTCGGTAGACCGAGAAACTGCGATGAACAACCTTGTTCGAGGCCATTCGATTTCCGTGCACGTAGACCACAACCTGACGTTCGGGGGTCAGGGCACTCAGATATTCATCGAGTGTTGCCGGTGATGCTTTGCCTCGGCTGTCCAGGCGGTGAACTCGCAATTGCGGCGAGTCGAGATTGACGTTGCAAGTAGAACTGGTGAGGGATCGGGTACTGATCATCCAGAATCTGTCTGCTACATCCGGAATATTCGTCAGGCTTATCTGTTCCCGGGCTGCCTTGATCGCCGCATCGGTGGTGTTTTCTGTCAGTTGTGGCAGTGAGACCGGACGCAGTGATGGATCGGTGTTGGCTAATAGCGAGTTGATTTCATTGGGGGCCGTCGGGGGCGGTCGCAACCATGAAAGCGAGTCTTCGGCGGTGGATTGACTGGACACGCTGAGGGAAACCAACGCCGCTGCAAATGCGGCGGCAGTCTGTTTTCGGTTGTGGTGGGAGGGCTTCATGGGGAACAACACGTCGTCGGATCTTGGTGGAAGTTCACTTGAGTCACCACATTGTTGCAGAAAAAAAACAATGTTGCGTTTGCACATCATTGTCTGTGGCCTAATTTTTAGTGGTCTCGTCTTTGAGACTGCCGAATACGCTCGCTATGCATATGAAGGAAGATAACATGAACACTCGCATTTGCTCGGTCATCGCGGTTATGACGCTCGTGACCTTTAGTTCCGGATGCACCGGAGTTAAGAATTTTCTGTTCGGTCGTGGTGCACGATGCGGACTTTGCAGCGGTGGCTCAGCAGGCCCCCAGTTTGGAAATACCATGCAGGCTCCCAACCCGTCGGGACCCTGTCAGCAACCTGCTGCCGGATGCAACGGTCAAGTTTACTCCGCACAGCCTTGTGGCGGTTGCGGGTCAACAGTACCCAATAACTGTGGCTGTGGTACTTATGGAGTTGCTGATCCCTACCAATCTGGTCAGGTGATTCCGCAAAATGGCCAGATCATGGGCGGCACCGGCGTCCCAATGCAAACCGATAGCTTCAATGCACGTAAATTTGATACAGATGGAAGCAGGATCTTGTGGGAAGAGTCCGCTGGCGGCAACTCGCTGTAAGACTCCTGGGATTTGAGCCTACTGTTGGACCTGTTCAGAGCCGGTTAGCTAAACTGGTTTTATCGTAGCGAGCGACGGTCGGAGGAAAGCTGCCTTGAGCAATGCTTTGCTCCGACCGTTCGGTTTTTAATTTCACCCCGTACGTTGGTACACGGATATGAGAGTTCGTATGAGTGTCTTGGGTTCCACTGGACTGCTGAATCGTCGCCATGCGTTGTGTCGGGGGCTGGCAGCGTTTGGGATGTGCTCGTTGCCTCAGGCGAATGCTCAGGATCAGACCGATGAAAAACCAGAGGAAGCCGGGGATACGCGCCTGAGTTACGAAACTCCACAGGTGCAGAACTGGCGAATCGGCCTCGTGTTAAAGACGCCCGTCACCTGCACGGATGTCTTCGCAACTTTTCCAGTTCCCATGAATTGGCCCGAGCAAAAGGTGACGGTCACGGGGCGTACCATCGATCCGCAAGTGACGGCCTGGGATACGCGCGAACTAGGCGGTGGAGTGAAGCAGGTGATGCTGAAAATGGCACGCGTGCCCGCAGGTTCCACCGTGGAAATGACTTTCAATATCGCCATCGAACGATCACGTATTATCGGACCCACTCAAACCGATGGTCTCGTGATCCCGGCAAAGGTGGGACGCGACTTGCGTTTATTTCTTTCCAGTAGTCCGTACATTGACAGCAGCAATGCTCGTATCAAGGCAGCGTGGCGCGGGCTCGCTGCACAAGAGGTCCCTAACGCATGGGCCCGTGTTGAGCAGATCTACGACTTTGTCCGTGATAAAGTCAAGTATGTTGAGGGGGATCTGAAGAACGCTTCTCAGTCGCTGCGAGAGGGACGCGGGGACTGCGAAGAAATGACGAGTCTTTTCGTCGCCTTGTGCAGAAATGCAAAAATTCCCGCTCGCATGGTCTGGATTCCAGAGCACTGTTATCCCGAGTTCTATCTTGAGGATGCTTCCGGGTCAGGGCATTGGTTCCCTTGTCAGGCCGCGGGGACACGTCAATTCGGGCGGATGGATGAATACCGGCCCGTGCTGCAGAAGGGTGATCGCTTCAAGGTGCCAGAAAAACGCACCACCACTCGCTACGTGAGCGAGTTCTTCAAGTGTGACAAGAAGGGCAATAGCAACCCGGATCCGAACTTCATTCGAGAACTCATCGACGTTTGATCAGCCAGATGACGTGGTCGGTCATTCAGCCATGTCGTTTCACCACCAGCATCTGTCTCTAATTTTGGCCCTCGCCCTGCCGCTTCGGGACAGCTTGGTGTTCCAAGCCAGGCAGTGATCAGTCTTTGTTCTTGTCAGAATTGTTCTTGTCAGCTTTCGCTTTCGAAGCTTTGCTCTTTTTTGCTTCCGAACCGTTTTGACCCTTTTTGTTTTTCGAGTCCTTCGGCGTTGATTGTTCTTTTTGCAAGGTGGGATCTTCAAGGGTTGCCAGTTCCACCTTGAGCATGATCTCTTTGCCTTTGCGATAGACTTTGATGTCCTGGATCGAACCTACAGGCTTGCGTTCAACGATTTCCTGAAAGCTGCTTGGGTCGCTGACTTTCTCGCCAGCAAACTCAAGAATCACATCGAGAGGTTCAATCCCAGCTTTCTCGGCGGCTGAGTCCTTGGTGATTTGGTACGCGAGTACCCCCAAGCCAACGGGCAGTTTGAATTTGCCCGCGATTTTTGGGTTCAATTCCGCCATGCGGATCCCAATGGCGGCGCGACGTACCTTGTTGTGCTCTGCCAGTTCATCGGCAATCCACTTGGCTTGATTGATCGGGATTGCGAAACCGATTCCCTGATACGAACCGTTGCGTGATGCAATGGCAGTGCTGATTGCAATAGCTCGCCCGTCCAGATCGACTAGCGGTCCGCCAGAGTTGCCCGGGTTGATCGCAGCGTCCGTTTGCAGCAGACGGCCTCGGCTGATGCGCCGCAATGCGCGATCCTTCGCACTGATGATCCCTGCGCTGACGGTCGCTTCCAGACGAAACGGACTTCCGATCGCCAACACCCAGTCCCCTATTTCGAGGAGGTCCGAGTTGCCAAGTTCGACTGCAGGAAAGCCGCCTTTGCGTGCAATATTGAGTGTGGCTACGTCGCTATCGACATCACCGCGGACTGCCGTTGCTTCCACCTCGGTTTCGTCAGCCAATTTTACTACCACTCTTTTTGCGCCGGTGATGACATGGTTGTTGGTGATGATCATGCCATCCTTCGATACGATGACACCACTGCCGATACCCGTCAGTTGGTTTTTGTCAGGTTCGGGGCGTTCTTCGGGCTTGGAGTCGCCCTGAAGGGGGGTGGCTGGCGCAGCAGGCGGATTTTGATTCGCCATCACGTTGACTTGGCCGTAAGACAGGATCGTGACAGTGGCGGGAGTTGCTTTTCGAGCTGCATTACGAAATGCTCGGGACAAAGCACGAGGACCAACCAATAACTCCAGTTCGGCGATGTCCAAGTCAGTGATGTCAATCTTTTTTTTGCCGCCGGGCGATGCCGCTGGCTCGGAATCGGAGCGGGCAGGCGTCTCCTCTCTGACGGTCGTGCTCCCCAGGTCAGGGTCATCTGCAGAGACAACGCTCATGCTGCCCACGATCATCAGGATCAACGCGCACAGGCAGGTCAGACTTGGCGTCTGAGTGAAGCTTGGCAGTGGCTGTTTGCAAAGACGGTCAGACGAGATGCCACCGAGAAATGTGTCATTTTTTCGGCATCTATTGTGCCAAACGTTGTACATGCTGAATCCAGTGGTCGTGTATTTGCAGTGACTGCGACAGATCATCGTTCGGGAAGCTTTAAATCGAATCGCCTTTTTTTCTCCCATGCAATATAACGGGCATTCAGGACCTTGTATGGTCCGTCTTCCTCGAATCCGCGGCGAACACATGTACATTCCAAGCCTGTTGGTCAAAAAAAGAGAGGGTCAGGCTCTGACGGATGAGGAAATTCACTTCCTAATTGACGGGTTTTGCAATGGGGATGTCGAGGATTATCAGATGTCTGCTTTCGCAATGGCTGTCTGCTTGCGGGGTATGAATCGGCGGGAAACGACTGCTTTGACCCAAGCGATGTTGGATAGTGGAGACCGCCTTCCTCGGAACCAGAGTAATCCTGAGCGTCAGCGGGTGGACAAACATAGCACCGGAGGGCTGGGGGATAAGACATCCATGGTGTTGGCGCCCACCTTGGCAGCCTGTGGATTTGATGTTCCCAGGATCAGCGGTCGTGGTCTTGGGATCAGCGGAGGCACGCTCGATAAGCTCGAGTCGATTCCCGGATTTACCATCGATTTGTCACCCTCGAAATCGGCGGAAGTGTTGGCAGATGCAGGCGTGTTTATCAAGTCAGCAAGTGATCGAATTGCCCCCGCTGATCGGAAACTGTATGCCTTGCGAGATGTGACGGGAACCGTGGAATCTATTCCGCTGATCACGGCGAGCATCCTATGTAAAAAGTTGGCAGAAGATCTGGATGCGCTGGTGATGGATGTCAAAGTTGGTGCAGGTGGATTCATGAAAGAACTGGACGCTGCGCATGAGTTGGCCGACACGCTTGTGGGAGTTGGCCATGATGCCGGATTGCCCACTTCGGTTCTGCTGACCGATATGGATCAACCTCTCGGGCAGGCGGTGGGCAACGCTTGTGAGGTCAACGAGGCGGTTGAGGTTTTACAGGGTCAGGCTGGAATTGTGCGTGATCTTGCACTTGAATTGGGCGCGACGTTGTTGCTCAAAATGTCAGTGGTTGATGACGTGGAGCAAGCGAAAAGGAAGCTTGGGCAAATGATTGATCAGGGATTTGCGTTTGAGAGGTTTGAACGGATGCTCCGAGCACAAAAGGGGAGTTGGCAAGGTCCGTTGCCGCTCGCTGAATCCCACGTCATTACTGCCGGAAGTGCTGGTTGGATCGCACGGTATGACTGTCGGGCCTTGGGGCGTGCCGTTGTTTCCATGGGCGGTGGACGTCGAAAGAAAGGAGATCAAATTGATCATGCCGTTGGCTTGAAAGTGCATCGACGGATCGGTGATTCAGTTGAAAAAGGAGACCCCCTACTAACGCTTTGCTGTGCTCGGCATCGAGTCAGCGAGTATGTTGGGGTACTGCAGGCCGCAGTCGATGTGGTCGATGCGCCCGTTGCTGCGAGGCCGCTGGTGTTGCACAGACAAATTGCGGATGTGTAGATTCAACTCGATCAGCAGCGTTGAAGAGTAGAAGCAAATTTTGACCTTTGATCAGCCTAAAAGGTTATCACAGCATTCACGCAGACATTTCCCGTTTGCTCCTTGTTCCCCTGACGGATGTTTACATGTCCAAATTGAGTGACCGAAGAATCGAACAGCTTGCTCTTGCTGCCGTGGACGTGTGCGGACGAGCATACGCTCCTTATAGTCAATTTGAAGTAGGAGCCGCGATCTTGATGCAGGACGGGCAAGTGATTGCCGGGTGCAATGTGGAAAACGCCAGCTACGGGTTATCACTATGTGCCGAAAGAGCCGCTGCAGCCGCCGCTGTTTCTGCTGGCTATCGCAACTGGCGTGGCGTGGCGATTGCAAGCGTTGGCGGAGTCCCCCCTTGCGGGGCATGTCGTCAATTTCTCGCTGAGTTCGGTCTCAATACGCCCATCATTCTCGTCAACCTGATCGATGGGGCACGCACCGTCTGCAACCTTTCTGAGCTGTTGCCCCGTTCCTTTGGCGCTGGTGATTTGCCTGAACCAGCCTGAATGAGCAAGCTGCAGTGAACACGCTGGTTTTCAGGGCTCTGCTTGACCATCGAGAGGGCTAGTTGCCGGTGAGCTCACTTCGCTTTTTCGCAATCAGCGACAGCAAGGCCCGTTGGGGTTTGACGAATTTGTCCACGCCCTGTTTCATCAACACATCATGCATCGTCTGCAGATCGATTTTTGAGTCAATTTGCTGTTGGATCTCCAGGGTCGGCATGACATCAACAGTTCGGCAGAATTCGATATCACTTGAGGCGATCGCGGCATTGGTTTCAGGCGGGTTGGTCTGAATGTCACTGCCCGCCAGAGCTTGCACATATTTCCACGCAGGATCAGACGGGTTTTTGGTTCCGGTACTGGCAAAAATCAATTCCTGCTGAAGCCTCAGGCCTTTGTCATTCCAGAAATCCTGGTTCGCTTGCCAAACGCGTTTTGCATTTAAAATACCGACGAGGCCTTGAGCCTCTGATGGCAGTTGGGGAATTTCCTGTTCGGTGTAAACATCAATGCGGGAAATGAAAATGCTGTAAACGCTTTTGAAATCGGTCAGGCTGGATCTTCGCTGGGCTCCTCGCCATACCGCCTCACGAGCCTTCGTGTATTGCTCGGCGGTGAAAATCAAGGTCACGTTGAGTGTCACGCCTGCTGCCGCCAGTTCCTCCAACGCACCAATGCCCGCCGGTGTGGCCGGAACTTTGATCATTCGGTTGGAGTGGCCTTGGGTGTAGTGTTTACCTAATTCAATGTAGCGAGCTGTTCGGTCCTGATCGCTTAAACCAAGTTCGGCGTCTTCCAGCAAGGGGTCAAGCTCAAAACTGACCCATCCAGCGTTGCCTTCGCTTGAGGCATGGATTGGTGCAAACTTCTTTTCGGCATCAGTGACAAGATTGTCAGTCAACTGCCATGCAACTGACTCGTCGCCAAGTCCGGTTGCGATCAATGACTCGATTTTGTGATCCAGGCCACCTTGTTCGACGATCGCCGAGATGATTGCCGGATTGCTGGTCGCTCCCACAGCACCCCAATGCAAGTTTTTGTCGACCTCATCAGGGGCAACTGAGTCGAGATACAGTTTTGTTCCTGTGTCGATCAGTGACTGCAGTGCATTGGGCATTCGTTGGTTCTGGTGTGGGGGCTTGGGGGAGATCCGTTGGAAGACGTGAGCAGCGTCGGGTTGGTCAAAAGTCTGGTCGGTCAATGGAACGCGTTTCGTCGTATTATCACGCAGTCTAACAAGATCGGGTTCTTGGGGGCCATTCGATTTAGGCGGTTCCGTGAATCGCTCCCGTTGGGTGCTGGGGGATCACGGTCCAAACGCAAGTCGTGGCATTCACTCCGATTTGAAGCTTCGAACGGCATGGAAAACAAAGCCTCCGGGCAGAACGGTTTTGCGGTTGATGTGTGATCCATCAATGGAGATCGGATCAATCCTGTCGATGGTCCATCCGGTGGCTCGCAGGTCCTGTTTGAGTTCTCGCTTCGAAAAGCGGTGCATGAACATGCTTTGCAGTCCTCGGTAGGCGTAGGTGCTATCACCGAAGTCGCTATTTCGGTTGCGGATCGCATTCCACTTCGATTGGATAAGTTGTCGTAGCCCCCGGTGCTCTCGCAGGGCAGCCCAACGATGATGAACGTGCAGGATGAAGATGCCACCAGGACGCACGAGTTTGAAAAGGGTGTTGAGCATGGAGCGTCGATTGGCTCTGCCCTGAATCATCCCCATCGTGCTGAACAGGCAGACGGCATGATCCACACTTTGTTCGGCAAAGCAGCCCAATTCGACCAGATTTGCCTGAACGGGAAATATTGTGCCAGCGGTGCAACCGGCCCTGAATTTGCCATTCATGATTTCCAGCATGGCACGACTGAGGTCTACTCCGATCACGTCATAGCCACGTTCTGCCAGCGGCAAAGCGGTTCGGCCGCTGCCGCATCCGAGGTCGAGAATGACTTCCGAGCGAGGGCGATTTGGCCCAGGAAACGACTGCTGCAGGATTTGCTGATCGAGGCCGCATAGCGGTGTATCTGCCACAAAAGCGTCGTAATGGTCGGCTATCGACCGCTGATGGACATATTCCCAAGTTCCCGGAGCAACGCCTCGGGGCCTTCGCCATTGTGGAATTGGCGTCTCAGCTGGCCTGGGTGACGTGGTCTTGGCCTCTGAAACTTGTTTCGGACCCAGGCTGCTGGCGGGCTGTTGACGCGGGGGCTGGTTCATTTCGAGTTTGCATTCCTATAATCCGCCTCACGGAGTGGATGAATGATGATTCCTACTCCAACACGATTTCAACGATGCGGTGCAATCACCGATGTTGATTTCACCACGATTGTTGTTGAGGTGCCACCACTGTGGCAAGGCATCGGTGAGTCGTGTCGAGTGGCTGACGCCACTGGCAAACGCGACTGAGGATCGACCTGTAGCGAAGTCAAGGGCGTTCTCTGCACGATGACGCGATACAGCGGATCCAGCACCTATGCGGACATCATCAGCAATTGTTTCATTCTGAATGTTAGAAGAAATACCCGGCGTGCTGAGTGTTTCTTGTTGCTCATTTACCACTTGTAACCCTCAACACAAACGCCTTAATAGCAAAAGGAAACAACAATCATGATCAAGGTCGGTATCAATGGTTTCGGTCGCATCGGCCGCATGGTTTTTCGAGCGTCAGTAGCTCGCGACGATATGGAAGTTGTAGCAATCAACGACTTGTTGGAAGTTGATTACTTGGCTTACATGCTCAAGTACGACTCCGTTCACGGTCGCTTCCAAGGTGAAGTTTCCACCGAAGGTGGCAAATTGATCGTCAATGGTAAGGAGATCCGAGTCACTGCTGAGACAGACCCTTCGAAATTGGCATGGGGTGATGTGGGTGCTGATGTGGTCGTTGAGTCGACTGGCATCTTCTTGACATCCGAATCTGCGCAAGGGCACGTCGATGCTGGTGCGAAGAAAGTAGTCATGTCCGCACCATCCAAGGACGACACTCGTATGTTCGTGATGGGCGTCAACGATGACTCCTACGATGGGGAAGTCTTTGTCTCCAATGCTTCGTGTACCACAAACTGTCTTGCTCCCATCGCCAAGGTGCTCAATGACAACTTCGGTATCAAGCGTGGTTTGATGACCACCGTTCATGCAGCAACGGCGACTCAGAAAACCGTCGACGGTCCATCCAAGAAAGATTGGCGTGGCGGACGTGGTATCCTCGAGAACATCATTCCTTCCAGTACTGGTGCTGCCAAAGCTGTTGGAAAAGTCATTCCTGAGCTTAACGGCAAGTTGACAGGAATGGCTTTCCGAGTGCCAACTTCCGATGTCTCGGCTGTTGACCTCACTGTCGAATTGGACAAAGAGGCCACTTACGAAGAGATCTGCAAGGTCATGAAGGACACTTCCGAGGGCAGCATGAAAGGCGTTCTTGGCTATACCGAAGATAAGGTCGTGGCGACTGACTTCCGCGGTGAGTCTTGCACTTCAGTGTTCGATGCCGGTGCCGGAATTCAGCTTGATGGAACGTTTGTCAAAGTTGTCGCCTGGTACGACAATGAGTGGGGTTACTCGAACAAAGTTCTCGATTTGGTCGCCCGTATCTCGTAAGTGACTCATCTTGCAAGAGATTCAAGGTTCGCAAGTCGCTGGGGTTCGTCGATCCGTTGTGATCGATTCTGACCCAGAATCCTCGCGTTATCGAAATGAAGCCCGTCGGGATCCCTTCCCGGCGGGTTTTTTTGTCCGCTCACCACGGTTCCAGCAGGTCCGGTTGTTGGAGTGGTTCGCCGCAGAAGGAGAATGCTCTCGTGGCGATTTCAGTCGCTGGATGCAGCCCGGCATCGAGTGGCCTTGCCGTCGCGGATTTTCTAACTAGCCCCGACGATTGATCCGCATGTTGATGGCCTTCGGGTTCATGCCTGTGCCAACTTCAGCCCACTTCACCAGCACCACTTCAGCCAGTCTTGCTGACCAAGCTGGTGAATTGATGGGTGACTGTTTGTCAGGAACTATTCCTGGGATTGGTCAGTCTCAGGATCTACGTTTTCAGGACCTTCATTGCCCGCTTCTGGTTGGGCATGGTCCGCACTGGTTCCGTCTGTTTCAGCAGTCTGGCTGTCTGCCGCGACAGCCGCGGTCTCGCCATCATTTTGTGACATTGCGTCGGCAGTTTCCTCATCGGAAACTTCTTCGGCTGGAACGCGTACGACCGCGATCAGGCTATCGCCTTCGTCAACATTCATGATCCGAACGCCTTGTGTGTTGCGTCCGATGACATTGATGTCTGCGGCCTTGATACGTTGCAGTTTGCCTTTGGCAGTCATCATGAAGATTTCGTCTTCGTCATTCACACGTGCGATGCCGATCACTTGGCCATTACGGTCACTGGTGCGGATGTCCCGCACTCCTTTGCCACCCCGTTTCTGGGTGCGGTATCGAGCGCTGGAAGACAGTTCCTCGTCTTCCTCGCTATCACCGTTTTCGGTGTCCGCGGCAGATGCATTGGGGCCGAACTTGGTCCGTTTCCCGTACCCATTTTCGCAGATGGTAAGTAATGAATCATTTGGATCTGCAACGACCATTCCGACCACATGGTCATCGCCCACAAGGGAGATACCTTTGACCCCGGAAGTGTTCCGCCCCATCGGTCGGGCGTCAGATTCACGGAAGCGGATGGCCATGCCCTTCGCGGTGACTAGCACGACTTCGTCTCCTGGGCCGATCACGGCTGCGTCAACCAGTTCGTCACCTTCACGCAGTTTGATGGCAATGATGCCACCGCGTTTCGGGCGACTGTATTGCTCCAGCGGTGTCTTTTTGACGAGGCCGCTGCGAGTCGCCATCACGACGTAGTAGCCTTCCTGGTCAAAATTTCTGACCGCCAGGCATTCTGCGATACGCTCTTCTTTTTCAAGGTTGAGCAGGTTGACGATGGCACGACCGCGGCTGTCTCGCGGCAATTGCGGCAGATCGTAGACTTTTTGCCAGCGCACTTTGCCTGCTGTGGTCAGGAATAGCAAATAAGCATGCGTGCTGGCGACGAACAGATGTTCGATCGGATCAGCGTCATCGGTCTTGGCGCCTTTGAGTCCTTTACCACCACGTTTTTGCGTGTTGTAAACACTCGAGGCCGTGCGTTTGATGTACCCGGAGTGACTGATGGATACCACCATCGTCTCTTCAGTGATCAAGTCTTCAATGTTGATGTTACCGAGTTCCATCTGAGAAATCTCGGTTCGGCGGTTGTCACCGAATTTGCGTTTCATCTCCTCCAAGTCATCTTTGATGATCTGGTAGATCCGCGTCTGATCGCCCAAAATATCGAGGTATTCAGAGATCTCAGCTAGCAACTCTTGATGCTCCTTGGACAGTTTTTCCTGCTCCAGGTTGACCAGTTGTCCGAGCCGCATACGCAGGATCTCATCGGTCTGCACACTGGTGAGTGTGTACCCCGACGCCTCGCCGCGTTCCAGTACGAATTGCTGGAAACCCTCGTCGCCCAAGGCCCGCTGCATCATGGCTGCGGGGCACTCAATGCCCATCAATCGCTGTTTGGCCTCGATTTGAGTGCGGCTTTCACGGATCGTCTGGATGATTTTGTCGATGTCTGCCAAAGCCAGCAGCAGGCCTTCGACCGTGTGCTTGCGCCGTCTGGCACGATTGAGAAGGAACTGCGTTCGACGACGGATCACGTTCAAGCGGTGGCGAATGAACTCCGTTAGCATCTCTTTTAATGTCAGTTCGCGCGGTTTCCCGTCGACCAACGCCAAGAAGATCATCGAGAAAGTGGTTTGCAGAGGCGAGAATTGGTACAGCTGATTCAGTACCACATCAGGGTCTGCGTCACGCTTGAGTTCGATAACCAAGCGAACCGGTTCCTTGAGATCACTTTCGTCCCGAATGCCCGAAATGCCTTTGATCTTATCGCCGTTGACGAGTTCTGCGATCTTTTTGACCACCCCGTCACGCGTCTGCTGATAAGGGAGTTCGTTCACGATGATCCGTGAACGATTCCCTTTCATTTCCTCTATCTGGCATTTGGCCCGCAGCACGATCGTGCTGCGGCCTGTCTGGTATCCACGCCAAATGCCGGAACGTCCGCAGATGATGCCACCGGTCGGGAAGTCCGGCCCCGGCACGATTCCAAACAGTTCATCGACAGTCAGGTCCGGGTTGTCAATCAAAGCGATGACCGCATCACAAACCTCAGTCGGATTGTGAGGCGGAATGCTCGTCGCCATTCCAACCGCAATGCCGCCCGAACCGTTGATCAGCAGGTTGGGGAACTTACTGGGAAGAACAGTGGGCTCGTTTCGGGCTTCGTCATAAGTCGGGGTGTAATCGACCGTGTCCAGCTTGATGTCATCAAGCATGGTTGCAGCGACGGCGCTCAAACGCGCCTCGGTATATCGCATCGCCGCAGGTGGAAGCCCGGCAATGCTGCCAAAGTTACCCTGCTTGTCGATCAGCATTCGCCGCATGTTCCACTCTTGAGCCATCCGAACCAGTGTCGGATAGATCACACTTTCACCGTGTGGGTGATAGTTGCCCGAGGTGTCGCCGGAAATCTTCGCGCATTTAACACGTTTGCTTCCTGGGCCTAGGTTCAGGTCGTTCATGGCGACAAGGATTCGCCGCTGACTCGGTTTCAAGCCGTCGCGCACATCGGGCAGCGCGCGGCTGACAATCACGCTCATTGCATAGGTTAGATAGCTGTCACGAAGCTCGTCTTCGATCGGCAGGTCCACCATCCTCAACGCGCCAGCGCCCGTGCCGCCTCCAGAATCTTGGTCTTCGGGAGTGATGTCCGAACCGTTTTCGTTACCGTTTTCGTCTTCTGCCAATGCCCAGATTCCTAAGAAAAGTCACGTTTCAGGGAGACGCCATGATGGCCTTGAAAAGGAACCCAAATTCTAGCGGATTCCACTCGGCTTAACAACGACCCAACACTCTTGGGATGTTGCCGCAAACCTATAAATCACCAATACTTGCGACAGTCCCCCCGCGAACTTCAAAACCGCTCCCGAGAATACCTCCACATCCCCCGAGACATTCGATGCCGATGACCATTGAGAGCGTCCAGATTGGAAAGGTTTTGACCGAGGGGAACCCCGCTAGTCGTGACCCCGCCGAGCACCAATGGACGACTGGCTTCTACAAGTCATCAGTCGATCATGCGGTTGACATGGGGTGTCTTGGGATAGATGGGGACTTTGTCGCAGATGCCCGGCATCATGGTGGTCCCGACAAGGCTGTGCTGTGCTATGCCGCAGAGCACTACCGAGCTTGGAACGAGGAGCTGCCGGACTTGAAGATGGGGCCGGGGGCGTTCGGAGAAAACGTGACGATTCGCGGTGTCGATGAAAAATCAGTTTGCATTGGCGATCAGTTTCAATTGGGCCCCTGCCGGATCGAAGTCAGTCAGCCCCGCCAGCCATGCTGGAAAATTGCCCGTCGATGGGGGCTCAGTACTTTGACCAAGCAGGTAACGCAGACGGGGCGAACCGGTTGGTACATTCGCGTGCATGAACCCGGCCAGATTCAGGCGGGGCAGGAAATGTCGTTGCTCGAGCGACCGCATCCTGAGTGGAGCATTGCCAAGGCGAATGACGTGTTATTCGGAAAAAGAAAAGATCAAAAGGCGGTCATTGAACTGATGAGCTTGGCCGAATTGGCTGATGCTTGGAAAGCAGACCTCGCCTGAATGGGAGTTCGGCAGGTCCCTGCTCGCTAAGCTTGGTCATCGTAAGCTTCGGGGTCGGCGGTTCTTGGCATATACTGAAGCGTGTAGAGAGAGTGCAGGGGGTTACGCAATCGTCAGTGAGACATGCTTCTGTCGACAGATGGAGATGTTGTTTGTTTTTCCTCCCCCGTCTTGAAAGAAGCAGTGTTTGAAGAAGCAGCGTTTCAAAGTTTGTAGGAGATTTGGATGGCGTCGACCTATGCGTCCATCAGTCGCGAAAGACTACCCAGGCAGGTTTTGAAAGTTTGAAAGATTGAAAGTGCAGCATTGTTGCCTGCGGTCGTAGGAAAACGTTTTGTACTATTTCATTTGTTATTATTAATTGAAAAAGTTGCTTGTACCACGAGGGTATTGATGCTCAGGTTCATGATTATCGCCACGGGGTTTGCGGTCATGGTCGCGATGGGTTGGGTCATTGCTACCGTCTCTTCGCCGCAGTCGGTAACCGCTGAGGAACCCGCCTCCGTTGCATTGGCTATTCCGGCAGGTGCGTCCACTTGGCCCAACTGGATGGGGAAGCGATACGATGGAATATCGCTCGAAAAAGGTTGGTCGGCTGATTGGCCCGAAGAGGGTTTGAAGGTGATTTGGGAGCGAGAGATTGGCATTGGTTTCAGCTCGGTATCCATCGCTCAGGGACGGCTCTTCTCGATGGGGCACGATGATGGAAATGAGTCGGTTTTTTGTCTCGACCAACGCACGGGCAAGACAGTTTGGTCCCATACCTACCCGTCCAAATTGGTTGATAACCTGTATGAGGGCGGGCCGGGGGCCACGCCGACGATCGACGGCGATTATGTCTATACGGTTGGCAAGGAAGGGCAGTTGATCTGCTTTCGTGCGGACGACGGTAAGATCGTTTGGCAACGTGATTTGCAAGCTGATCTGGATGTTCGGTTACCCGAATGGGGATTCAATGGCTCTCCATTCATTCTCGGTGACCAATTGATTCTCGAGGCCGGTCGCGTTGTGTCGTTTGATAAAGCTTCTGGTGAATTGAATTGGAAAACAGAAAAGCATACTGCGGGTTATGGATCAGCTGTCAGTTTTGATTATCAGAATGCAGGCTTGATTGCGACGCTTGACTCCGATGCACTTCGTCTGGTGCGTGCTGATGATGGGGTGGAAGTTGACGCGTTTCCATGGAAGTCCCCGTTCAGGACCAATTCCACAACGCCCATTGTCCACGATGGAACGATTTATGTTTCTACGGGTTATCAGGTTGGCTGCGGTTTGTTCCGGTTGAATGATGGCAAGTTGGAACTGGTCTACGATAACCGTAAGATGCGTAACCACTTCAATAACAGCATCTTGTATGACGGTTATCTCTATGGCTTTGATGGGAATTCCAACTTTGGAAGGGTCGTGAACCTGACGTGCATGAAACATGATACTGGCGAGGTCATGTGGACAGAGAGTGGACTGGGATGCGGTTCATTGATGATTGCCGACGGCAAGCTCGTGATTCTGAGTGATGATGGTCGGTTGGTGATCGCCAAGGCCACTTCGGGAGGATACAACGAGGTTGCTTCGGCAAGCATTCTTGAAGGACGCTGCTGGACCGTCCCCGTCCTGCTGGATGGATGCGTTTATGCAAGAAACGCAGCAGGCGACCTGGTTGCAGTGCAGTTGCCAAAGTGACAGTGCTTGCCGAAGTACCGAAATGACAGTGCTTGCCGAAGTACCGAAATGACAGTGCTTGCCGAAGTACCGAAATGACAGTGCTAGCCGAAGTACCGAAATGACAGTGCTAGCCGAAGTAATAGTGCAGGGGGGGGCTAAGTGGTTCAGCGTTTCTTTTCCGTAGCCGTTAACTTGGCCGCTTTCGACCGATGATTCGCGCTGAAGCATGATGCAAGCCTTTTTCGTTAACATGACGTGATCTTTCTTTTTGCCATGAAACTCTTCTGCTCAATTCACCATGACACGACGCACTGACGACCAAATCATTGAAACGATTCGTCTGTACCGCGAGACTCTCCGCGAAACCCAGGCCCTGTATGTGGAAAGTGGCAACTTGGTACGTGGTTCCTATGGATGGTTGACAGGAGGGGAAGATCCAAGCGCCGCGTCAATCGCAGATCAAATGGATGATCTGCATCAAGGGCTGCTTATGAAAGTGTTTGCCGCCGTGGTTCAGGGGATCGACGCGCGTAATATCGGTCAGCGTCAGATGGGCCGTGTGTTGCTCGAGCACATCTGGGGCAAGTCGGTGATGGGAAGTCAGCTTCAGGAGGCCGTTGCTTGGTTGCTGAATGCTTCGAATGATTTTGAGTGGCGAGACCTTGTCAGGCCATTCGCTGAGATTCCCGCGATTCGAGATCGTTGGGGTGAGCTGGAAACGTTGGCGATGAGGATGGCGAATTTACTCGCCTCGGTCGATGGTGACGTCTCGGTAGCAGACAACGCAAGTCTGCAATCAATGCAGCGACAGTTCGATGAGTTGCGAGGCCACGCGCCGGAGCATTTGGCAAGCGAAAAAGATACCGATAATGCACGTGATGCCCTGAAGTGGTTGCGTGGTGAGGCAAAACGATTGCGGGAAGGGGTTGACGTGTCTGCGGCAGAAAAACCGACACCGATCGCCGGGCCCGGTGGGTCTGGGCAGCCGATCTCTGAAGTGAAATCGGAAGCTGGCGCGGTCGAAAAAAAGAAAGCCAAGGAGCCCGCCGATGATCGCACTCCAGAGCAGCGTCTGGCGGATGCCCGGCAAAGCTTGGATCGACTCATCGGGTTGGACGCCATCAAAGATCAGATTCAAACGTTGACCAACTTTTTGAGGATGGAGAGGCAACGTAAAGAGGCTGGATTGCCAACCACCAAGCCAAGTCTGCACATGGCCTTTGTTGGTAACCCAGGAACCGGAAAAACCACGGTCGCTCGTATTGTCGCGGAGATCTACGGTGCACTTGGGGTTCTGGAAAGTGGGCACCTGGTCGAAACAGATCGTAGTGGACTGGTCGCTGAGTATGCCGGGCAAACAGGCCCCAAAACCAATGCGAAAATTGACGAAGCACTCAATGGAGTTCTGTTCATTGATGAAGCCTACACGCTGATTGATGAAAGTGGCCAGGATCAGTATGGTCGCGAGGCTGTGCAGACCCTGTTGAAACGCATGGAAGACCAAAGGGACCAATTGGTGGTCATTCTGGCAGGGTATCCCAATGAAATGCAGACCATGATCCGTAGTAATCCAGGTCTGTCATCACGCGTGGGTACAACTATGCACTTCGATGATTATCCACCAGAGGCACTGTGCCGGATCTTTGAGCTGATTGCTGCCAAGGCCAAGTACACGCTACCAACGCAATCACGCCGGCGGTTGTTGCGAGGCTTCACGTTCCTGTATATCGGCCGAGATCAGCACTTTGGAAATGGTCGCTGTGCGCGAAATAGTTTTGAACGAAGTGTCAGGCGAATGGCTAATCGTTTGGCAAAGCTTAGTGAGATTGATCACAAAGTTCTCACCACCTTGGAGCCTCAGGACATTGAGGTTGCAGGTCTCACCGAGAAGCATCTCGCTGCGTTGGCAGAAGAAGCCGGGTCCGTACGGGTCAAGTGCTCAGGTTGCCAGGCCGCCCAGGTCGTCGATGACCAACTGCTGGGAACGGAACTGAAGTGCGATTCTTGCGAAGAGTCCTTCACGGCAAACTGGGGTGAACCCGTGATGACAATGCCTCAGGCAAGTGATGATTCCGACGATCCTTCCGGCAGTCGTGATTCCAAGGACCCAGAGGCAGATAGCGGGTCCGCCCCCTGATAATGTCTTGGAATGAAGGAGGAATATGTGCCATGTGCGGGTGGCTTTGGGGTGGTGTCGTTTTTGGATGAACAGGCCGCTATTGCCTCGTTCGATTATTGTCTCATGCGGTAATTGCGTCCCGCGAGTTTCCGTTGCAGCATCCTTTCACGCTCACGCTGCCACTCATCGAGAGGATCAATGTTAGGGTCGTCCTCAAGTGCCTGAACAGCATCGCATGCACTGGTAAATGCTGAAATAGCGACGCCAATGCTGCCAATAATTGGAACCAGCATCAGGCCCACAAACAGTCGGCCATAAATCGTGACTGGATAGGCATCGCCGTAGCCCACGGTTGTACCGGTGACAATCGTGAACCAAGCCGCATCAAATAGGCTCGCAAATGTCTCGGGTTGTGTTTCCCGCTCGAGCTCAAGGCAGATGACTGCGAAGAAAAGCCAGAGGAAACCGATGGAGAAAAAGAGCCCCTTCATGTTGTGATAAGCCCGGTAGAACTTGAGAGCTGTGAGTTGTAGCTCTCGACTGTAGCGAAAAAATTTCAGGCTTCGTAGGATTCGTAGCGATCGAACGATTCCAAGGTATTCCACCGGAACAATCATGCCGGCCCAGAACGGGACAATTGCAATGAAGTCAATAAAACCCCAGATGCTAAACGGATAGTTGTTGTGAGGGGCCTTGTATGAAAATGGATTATGTTTCCACCAGCGAGCAAAGAATTCAACAGTGAAAATGACAGCGATGCATCGTTCACTCCACAGGAAAATCCATGGCGCGTCGAGGCTGTTTTCCCAGTTGTAACGCAGGCTCATTTCCAGTTCGACCAGAAACATCAGAATGCTGATTACGACCAGTGGTTTGATGATCATATCGACAAAGCGTATGACCTTATCTGCTAATTCATGCTTGCGCGTATCACCTTGAATCACTGGTACCCCACCGTTTGGCATTTGATTGCAAAGAAGAGCGAGTTGCCAAACCCCATCACTTCCCCACATTTACCGGCTCGGCAGGGAGATCTCTCGGAGGTGGCAACTGCAACCTTGTTGGGTTATATCCGCTCGGTTAGCACGATGCCGCGGTGAACAGGGATATTCGTCTATTAAGATCAAAATTTTGTCCTTCGACAAAAATTTTTCTAGCGTTTCACGCGTGCATTCCCCTGCCAGATGCTCCAGACTTGATCTTCGTCTGCCGGTTGTCCGTAGTCGGTGTACATGGTTGCTGCGAGTGCTCCGGTGGCCCAGCCGAATTGGGTGCATTTTTCTGCTTCCCACTGCTTGAGGACTCCGTACAGTAAGCCACCCACGAAACCATCGCCACCACCAATTCGATCCAGCACTCCGATCTGTCTGGGTTTGACGACATGCCAATCATCGCCGCTTGAAACGATGGCTCCCCACATGTGGCTGTTCGCGCTTTCCACTTCTCGCAGCGTAGTCGCGAACAGGCTGGCACCTGAGTATTCCTGCTTGACGCGTTGGATCATCTCCTTGAAGCCGTCGATCTTGGCACCGATGTCTTCTCCCCCGGCTTCTGGCCCAGCGATATCAAGGCAGAGTTGAAAGTCCTCTTCGTTGCCGATCAGGATATCTGAGAGGCTGGCAATCTCTTTGAATGCTGCTGACAGTTCAGCCTCACGGCCAGTCCAAAAAGATGCGCGATGATTGAGGTCAAATGAAATCCGGGCTCCGTGCTTCTTTGCAGCGCGGGCTATCTCGAGGCAGAACTGGCTGGCGTCTTCTGACAACGCTGCAATCAGACCTGACATATGCACAATCTTGGCTCCGTCCTGTGCGAAGATGCGATCCAAGTCAAAGTCCTTGACGTTCAACTGGCGTCCCACTTCACCGGCGCGGTCATTCTGAACGCGTGGGCCGCGGGTGCCCCAACCGCTGTCAGCCATGTTGATTTGGTGCCGAACACCCCAAGGTGTGTCTTGGTCAAACTCCGGGCCTTCGTAATCCATGTGGCGTCGAGCGAGGTCATCTTTGATGAAGCGAGCGACGGGACTGTCTTTGACAAAGGCAGTCAGGATTTTTACGGGAAGGCCAAGGAAGGATGAGACACTGCCGACGTTTGACTCGGCGCTGGTCGCCTGCATCTTGAAGGTGTCGCTGCAGTGAAATGGTTGGTGGTCCACTGGGGTCAAACGTGTTCCCATACTGGTGGGAATGACCAGCGAGTATTTTGCGTCGTTACGAAGTTCCATCATGTGTCTGTACCTGTCTTTGAATTGATGTCGATTGAAGGTTGATGTTCGTTTTAGGTTGAAGGGCGACTGGAGTGCCTGAGTCGGCCCGAGGTGCGAATCCGCGTTCAGTGTTTCATTTGCGTGACTTGAGTTGCCCTATCGAAACATGGCAGTCGTGCATTTTTCGCGTTGGCTCCGTGATAGCTGACGAAGGTTCACGCTGCCATCTTGAGTGGGGCAGTATTTAGATAGTGACGGATGCAAATCCACCATCTACCGCGATGTTTTGTCCGGTCACAAAAGAGGCCGCTCTGCGGCATGCCAGCCAAGTGACAACGCCACCCAGTTCTTCCGCTTTGCCGAAACGCCCCATCGGTGTGTGCCCGATGATTTGTCCGCCTCGTTCGGTGTAGCTGCCATCATCATTGAACAGCAACTTGCGGTTTTGTTCCGCGGGGAAGAAACCCGGGCTGATTGCGTTGACTCTCACGCCGGTGGTGGCCCACTCGCGTGCCAGCCATTGGGTCAGGTTAATAACCGCGGCTTTTGCTGCTGAATAGGCGACCACGCGTGACAGTGGAATCATGCCGGACATGGAGGCGATGTTGATCACACTGCCAACGCCGGCATTGATCATGTCCTGCCCGAATACCTGACTGGGCAGTAAAGCACCACCAACCAGATTCAAGTCGAAGACATCACGCCATGCGTCAAGAGGCAGTTTGCAGTAGTCGCCCCCTGGAGGAATCGTCGCGTCGGGTCGGTTGCCACCCGCCGCGTTCACCAGGATGGATGCAGGGCTGCCTGACCACTTGGCGATTTCCTGACGGGCTTCATCAAGAGAATCAGCGTTGAGACCATCAGCTGCGAAGAATTTGGCTTCACCCCCATTATCCGTGATGCGACCGGCACGTGCATTGCCTCGCTCAGCGTTGCGTCCAACAACAGCTACTTTCGCACCTGCGGCTCCAAGCGCTTCTGCCATGGTGCCACCAAGTTCACCTGTGCCACCAATCACGACAGCTACGTCTTCATTGAGGTTGAACAGTTCTTTCATCGCAGATACGTCTTTAGGGTTGAAGCGGGGAGTTGTGAAAGTGTTTGAGTATCAAGCCCGACTCTTCCAGGCTCGGATTTTGACAGCGTTACACGGGCAAACGTCAGCATTCTTGCGTTGTCTCAGTCAGAGTCAGTCCTCTTGCTCGGAGGGCTCACTCATGCATTAGCCACAGCAAAGCGTGTGGTGGTCCTGTAAGGCGGCCAAGGCTGAGCATGGAGCTTGAAACCATATCGAGGTTGAAACAAGCCAATCCCTGGCGAGGTGACTCTGATCTTCCGGTGTTCGTTCAGCAATTTTCCTGCTGAATGAGTTTTTTTAATCACAAGTCATCTTGGCCCAGCCTGGTCTGGTGCCAACAGGAACAGTTTATTCGCTGGCGTAGGATCACAAAAGGTGTGGTGCTGTTGGGGGGGCTCGAGAGGCTGTGATGGTCGTGCGTGGTGCATCTGCTCACGGTCTGCCAGAGGAGTTAGCGTCGTGGTTGGCTTTGTGAGATGCTCCGCTGCTTTTGCGGGATGCTCCGGTGCTGGGGCCTGCATCGGCGTTGTGATTGGGCCTGCAATGGCCTAGGTTATTCACCCCGCAGTCAGGAACATCAGTTTGGGGAAGCGATGACGACTAATAATCCAAATGAATCGACGGGTGCCGAAGGCACAGGGGAATCTTATGATTCACCAGTCATTCGTCGAGGTCCATATCCCGAGTTTACTTGGACAGCGGTATTCATAGGCTGGGCGATCGGCGCTTTGATTGCCGTTTCCATCGGATACGCGGCACTGATCCTTGGGTTTGCGATTGAAGGATCGGAACTGGCTGCCATCTTGGGGTGGGGCCTGCTGCGTGGTGTGTTGCGACGCACAAGCATCGTTGAAAACAATATCAACCAAACGATTGCCTCGGCCGTCAATGGTGCATCGTCGGGCATCATGTTTTCGGTTCCCGCGCTGTTCATTTTGAGTCGGACGCAAGGCTTGGAGTCGGTCAAAGATTTTAATGTGCCGCTGATGATCCTTGCTTGTATCACAGGTTCGGTACTCGGCCTCGCGTTCGTGATTCCACTGCGGAAACAGATGATCGATTTTGATCGCCTCGCCTACCCGGGAGGGATCGCGGTTGCGACCATTCTGAAGTCGCCCGGTGCGGGAGTGCAAAAAGCCGTTTTGCTGCTTGGTGGCGCACTTTTCTCCGGGCTTGTCCACCTGTTGGTTCTGTGGTTCATGGGTGAGGACCAAAATTGGCATGCTGGCCCTGCGCTCGGTTTGCCCTCATTGTTAAACATCAGTTTGTACTTGTCCGTGATGACGATCGGCGTCGGTTTTCTTTCCGGGAAGGGTGGTTTCTGGTTCGGGGCCGGTGGTTTTGTCTGTTACTTCCTCTTGTCTCCGCTCTTAAGTGCCTTTGCTGGTCCGGACATTGCTGGCGCGATTTCTCCTGAGGATGCAGTGGTTCAGGGACTTGTGGAAGACCCGGATAGGTGGGAGCTAGGTACGAGTCTTGTGGACGTGCCCGGAGCTATGCGAGCGAAGATCTACAAGCCGTTGGGCATTGGGATGCTCGTGGGCGCGGCGATTGGTGGCATTGTTGCCGCATTTCCGTTGATCCTGAGCGCGATGAAGTCGATGCACTCAGCGAGTAAAAAATCAGGTGGCGACAGCAAGAACGATGAGATGCCTATCCGCCTACTTTACGGAGCAATCGGGCTGGGGGCGCTGATGATGATTTGGATCGCCTACTCGTCCGTCGACAATTTATCGCTCGGGCGCGCAGCTGCTATGGCCTTGCTGGGCACGTTGTGGGTTTGGATTGCAGGAGTGATCGTTGCCGAATGTGTGGGGCGTACCAACTGGTCTCCCTTGTCTGGGATGACGCTGATCGCTGTTACGATTTTGATCCTGATCGCCAAAGGCGGGGTCGACAATCCCGAGACCATTGTGTGCTCCATGCTGATGGGAGCTGCAATCTGTCTGGCGATCTCACAAGCCAGTGACATGATGTTGGATTTGAAGTCAGGGTATCTCGTCGGGGCCATCCCCCGTCGTCAACAACTAGCGCAATTTGCTGGGGTATGGTTGGGGCCTGTGATCGTGATCGGCCTGATGGTCGTGCTGAACCATCAATACAAGATTGGATCTGACAAGTTGCCGGCACCGCAGGCTCAGGCGTTGGCTGATGTGACCCAAGGGATTCTTGACGATAATGTTCCGGCGTACCGATACGCAGCCGGCGCTGGCTTGGGCTTGTTGTTGGCTGTCAGTGGTTTAGGAGGAATCGGTGTCCTGATAGCACTGGGTTTCTATATGCCATTTGCGATTGCCCTGACTTACACCATTGGAAACTGCCTTCGAATCGCTGCCGATAAGCTCAAAGGTGATAAGTGGAGTCACGAGGTGGGAATTCCGATCGCTGCAGGAATGATTGTTGGTGAGGCACTGGTGGGCGTTGGGAATGCATTTTGGAATGTTCTGTTTCCTGATTCAGGAACCGCTGAAACTGCCATGCAGCAGGGTGCCGTGGTCGTCCAGACAATTTCAATGGGATTGTAAAAAGTCATGAGAATCATCGGTCAAATATTGATGTGGTCGGGCTTCCTTGGTGGAGCCTTTTGTGCCGTGCTTCGGACTGGTCCGCCCGAGGGCGCAGCTAGTGGTTCTGGTTGGTCAACCATTCCATGGCTGTGGTATCTGATGTCTGTCGGTGTAGGAGTTGCCGGTGTCATTCTGCTTCGGCTTGCCGCGGCAAAAGACAAGCAGGATGATGGCATGACCGAGTTCGAGTATTCCACCGTTCAGCGGAGCCTCGAAGATGTGTCGGCTGTTGTTGCGAGGTTGTGCAGTCAGGCTGTGAGCGACCCGCGGACGATCGTTACCGCTATCGACGATGAGTGCGTTGAGCCCCTTGCCGACTTCGCGAATGCAAGACAAGCATTGGTCAAGCGTTTCGGGATGACTATTTATGCCGATGTGATGACGGAGTTTGCGTCCGCCGAGCGTTTTCTTAATCGTGCCTGGTCAGCGGCAGCAGATGGCTACGTTGATGAGGTTGAGGACTGCTTGAATCGGGCCAATTCGCATCTTACCAGTACCCGTGAAATCATTGGTGCTGCAGACTTACAGGCAGGCTGATCGTTGCTGCCGCGGCGAGTCGTCTTATAGTGCCCCGTGGCTATCGAAGCTCTGTTAGCACAACAGGCAACGCTGGCATTCTATTCAGTATCTGTGTTGTTTGTTAAATCGTAGCATCGCAGTTCGACATCGTTCCGTAAATAAACTCGTCGATTCGCGAAGGCCGGGTGGGACCAAACCAATTTTCGGCCACCCACCTGATGGGTTGGAGTGATGACTTTGGCCCTGTCCTGTTCGCTGTAGCCTGTGGGATCCATGGTTGCGAGGATGATTTCGCCATGGTCGTTGATCAGGATGTAGCGGTTTTTGTAGGCGGTGAGACGCACGGTAAAGACGTTGCCCCATGAGATGGGGCGTTTCGAGGATGCAGGTTGGAACGTGTCCCACATTCGTTTTCCATCAGTCAGGCGAGCGCAGATGTATCGTCCACCGTTGCCGCAGCCATAGGCATAGCCATCTACGAGTTGAGCGGTGTTGTGTACCCCATCGATTCCGCTCCGCCGGTCTCCCTCCCATTCGATCCTTGCGTCTCGGCCATCTGCGTTCACCTTGATGAGGCAAGACTTGCCATTGAAACACATGATGAAAACTGAGTCATCAAAGACTTGCGGTGTCGCCACTGACATGGCATAGGTGGAGGGGAATCGGACTGACCAAAATGGCTTGCCAGTGGCAGGGTCCAGCCCATGTATGGCGTCACTGTCCCAAATCAAAAGTTGTCGGAGTCCGGCGACCCTGCGAATTACCGGCGCGCTGTACCCCGGTTCTGAAGCCGTAAGCGAACGCCATAATTCCTGCCCTGTACGTTTATCAAAGGCGACGCATCCTGACGATTCGCCACCTACGATGCAGATCAAGCGATCTTGATCGATAAGTGGTGGGGAGGCGAAGCCCCAGTTGGGAGTGGGGACGTTGTAATCCTGCTTGAAATCCTTTGCCCAGATCAAACTTCCGTCATTGATTCGAAGGCAACGAAGATCGCCTTCTGCTCCCACGGTATACACGCGGTCTTCGTCAATCGTGGGCGTTGCTCGAGGCCCAATCGCATAGGTGGTTACCGTTGAGTAAGGGCAGTCATATTCGTGTTGCCAGAGAGGTTGGCCGTCCGCTTCGCGGAAGCAAAGAACACGTTCTTTACCCGTTAGCCGTCGGCGAACGAAGTTTTTGTTGCGAGGGATTTCTCCATCATGCAAGAATTTTTCGTTGCCCGATTTGGTGGCTACTACCCTATCCATCAAGACCACATAGCCCGACGCGACTGCCGGACCACTGTATCCACCGCCAATGGATTGTTTCCAAACCAGTTCTGGGCCGTTGGTGGAAAACTTGGGAGGGATCCTGTCTGCTGCCCATGTCCCATCCCGGTCTGGTCCAAGCCACTGCTGCCAATCGTCGGCCTGAATCACGGATGGCTGAAGAATCGAACTGATCAACCATAGTGCTAGAGTACATATCTGTGCATGACGGGGGAGCGATGAACAACGTGTGCGGAGTGACATGTTGGCGATCCCAGAACAGACCGGGGTCATTCCCACTGTCTGACCGAGTGTGGTATGACCGAGTGCAATACTGCAGAATCCAAGACTGCCGCGTTCCTTCTTGAATCCAGCTTTCGCGGCGTTGGTTTTCATGCTCAGATTTTTCATCTCTTGAGTTTAGCTTGTAGCTATCGGCTCGTGCACCTCGCAACTGTTTCCACCTGTTGGGTGGAGAAATGCTTCTAAGATGGTACCGGTGGGAAAACTCGGTGGAGTTGGGGATGCGGCTTGATGCACGCGTGAAGGAACATGACAATGGTGCAGTTGAGCTCGCGTTGAGCCCATGTATTCTGGTTGACGCAAGCCGCACTTGCTCGCCTTTGAGTCGTTTATCCTACCCCCCACTCTGAGTGTTGTTGATGTCTCGTTGTTCCAGTTTGATGCTTGCGGTGGTTTTGCTGACGCCTTTTTGCTCGCGAGGGAATGCTGAAAACTGGCCGGGTTGGCGTGGGCTGCGCGGTGATGGGACCAGCCTCGAGACGAATGTGCCCACTGAGTGGGACGGAGACAGTGGCAAAAACATTCGCTGGAAAGTAGCGGTTCCTGGATCAGGTTACTCCTCTCCTGTCATTCATGGGGACCGGATTTTCCTGACCTCCTGTGACGAGAGTGAGCAAACGCGATTGTTACACTGCGTGAATCGTGAGTCGGGAGAATTGCTTTGGACTCGCAAGGTGTTGGAGTCGCCCCTGGAAGGGGTGCACAAACTTAATGGTCGCGCCTCGGGTACTCCCGCAACGGATGGTGAATTGGTTTATGTGACGTTTTTTCGCACCGATGCGACCAGCGGAGAGCGCGGTGAGCCGGGCGAGATGTTGGTGGGTGCGTTTGACTATGAGGGTCAGCAGCAGTGGTTGGTCAATGTGGGGGCCTTTTCAAGCATTCATGGATATTGCACGAGCCCTGTGTTGTATCGTGATCTGGTTTTGGTCAATGGTGATCACGATGGCGAATCGTATCTGGCTGCCTTGGATAAGAAGTCAGGCGAAGTGGTTTGGAAGACACCCCGAGTTCATCAGACACGAAGCTATGTGACGCCTTTGCTGCGTGAGGTGCAGGGGAAAATGCAAGCCGTCATGGCGGGTAGTAAGTGTGTGGCCGGATTTGATCCGATCACTGGAAAGCGGCTGTGGTGGGTTGAGGGGCCAACCGAGCAGTTCGTGGCTTCGATGGTTCACGACAGCAGTCATTTTTATCTTACCGCTGGTTTTCCTACCTACCACGTGATGGCCATTCGCCATGGCGGTCAGCAGGATGTGACAGAATCACACGTGTCCTGGCATGTGAACGATGCCAAGAGCTATGTGCCATCACCGGTGCTGGCAAACGACTTGCTCTTTGTCGCAGATGATCGCGGGATTGCTCATTGTTTTGATCCTGCCGATGGTGAGCATTTGTGGCGTGAGCGATTGGGGCCGCATTTCAGCGCCTCTTTGATCACGGCAGAGGGGCTGGTGTATTTCACAGCGGATGATGGTGAAACCACGATCATGCGGGCTGCACGTGAACCCATCGTGTTGCAGGTCAACGAACTGGGTGAGCGGGTCTACGCGTCTCCTGCCATTTCACAAGGCGAGTTGTTCTTGCGAGGAACCGACCATCTTTTTTGTATCAGCCAAAAGTGAGAGTGTCCGGCTGTCAGCCTGATTTTCCGGATAGCGTCATTTGACCTTGGCTTGGTCGCTCAGACGCTTCGACTCAAAATCCCAGATCTTCGTCAGTTCAGTCAGTTTGTCTGGTTGTTGCTTGGCCAGGTCGTTGAGTTCCAGGGGGTCCTGTTTCAGGTGGTAGAGTTCCCATGGCTGCTTGCGTTCACGCACGATTTTCCAGGGCCCATGTCGCAATGCAGATCCGCGAGCGTGGTGGAAGAAAAGTGTGCGTTCATGCTCCAGTGGGCCCGTGAATGCTGCGGCAAGTGATGTCCCGTCTTGTGGGATTTCGGCTGCTTTCAATTTCCTGTCCTGATCCTTATCTCCTTGAGTGACTTCAAGGACGGTGGGCATGATGTCGACAAGGTGTGACACTGCGGGAATCAGGCGCCCCGGAGATTTAATGCCAGCAGGCCAATGGGCGATCATCGGCGTTCGGATTCCACCTTCGTGATCAAACTGCTTGAACATGCGATAGGGAGTGTTGGACGCGTTGGCCCATCCATAGCCATAACTTTGGTAGGTGTCCTCAGGACCCGGCATGATGTGCGGAAGATTACCAGGTCGCATGGGACGACCATCACGCGTCGTTTCAGGCAAGTAGTCACCTTTGCGATTTGCTCCATATTCCACGTGGCAACCGCCATTGTCGATTGTGAACAGAATCAGAGTGTTTTCAAGTTTTCCTGTGTCTTTGAGTGTCGTGATGATGCGACCGATGCCCCGATCCATTGCTGTCACTTGAGCAGCATAGACTTCCATTCGCCGCTGTTGCCAAGCTTGGTTGTTCTCATTTTTCCAGATGGGAACTTGAGGGTGACGAGGCGATAGTTCACTCTCCGGTTTCAGGATGCCAAGTTCTTTCATTCTTTGCAGGCGTTCTTTTCGCAGTTTATCCCAGCCCATGGAATACTTGCCGTGATACGGTTCAATGTCTGCTGGCTTGGCGTGCAATGGCCAGTGGGCGGCAGTGTAGGCCACGTATAAAAACAATGGTTTGTCAGCTGGAGTGGCACGAATCATTCGCGTGGCTTCAGAACTGATGGCATCAGTGATGTAATAGTCTGGGTCGTTGCCTGCTTCGTTCTCTACGTTCTTGCGATTGCGGTGCAAGTGAGCCGGTGCATAGAAACTCGCGGCGCCACCGAGGATGCCATAAAAGTCATTGAATCCCCGATCATTCGGGAAGACACGGTAGGACTTTCCACCCAAGTGCCATTTGCCAGACATGGCCGTTTGGTAACCCGATGGACGCAAGCGTTCCGGCAGGGTCGGGCACTGTTTGTGAAGGGCACCATTGACCATGGATGTTTTGTGATACACCCCCGTCAGCATGGCTGCTCGGGAAACCCAGCACATGTTCTCGCTGTAGAAATTGGTGAAGCGGAGACCACCGTACGCCAGCTGATCGAGATGGGGGGTTTTGATTTCACCACCAAAGCAGCCGAGGTCCGAATACCCCATATCGTCCGACATGATGATCAGGATATTTGGGGGCTGGGCATCTTTGTTCCCGATCGTATTTTCGGTTGCATGACATTTTTCGCCCTGCTCGCTGCTCGACAACACAGCAATGAAAATGCTGGTTAGCACAGCAATGAAAAGCAGGTTGGAAGTCAGGGGTGATGGCAGTTTCATGACGCGAACTGGGGGCTTGCGGTGTTGGGTGGTGGTCTGCTGCTTGATGCCTTGCCACTCTCGGTGCGAAGCCGGTAATCTGCACTCCGTGAACAGGCTTTGTGCCGGGCAGAGTGGGCATTCACCAGCGCTCATGGTAGCGGATCAAGTCATGGCTGGCTCAGATCCGCTGGGAATGTGGGAGTGGCACCTGATTGTGAGCAAACGTAGGCTGAAACCTGGCAGGCCCATTGATGTAAATCCGTCAACCTCATCTTGCCAAGCATGCCGAGAACAATTGCTGCAGTAAAGCAGTCTCCGGCGCCAACCGTATCGACCACCTCAGCTGGGATGGCAGGCAGTTGGCTTATTTCCAGATCTCTGGTTTGCTCATCTTCGTGCAGCAGCATTGAGTCGCGACCACCACGGGTCAGGGCAACCAGTTTCAGTCCAAAGCGTTGTTTCAACTGCAACAGGATACTGCGATCATCGCCGTTGATTTCAAAAACCTCAGACAAGACGGGTAACTCGTCCTCGTTGCACTTCAGGACGTTGGCCATTGGCAGTGATTCTTTTAGAACGGACTGGTTCCAGAATGGAGACCTCAGGTTGATGTCTAACACACGCAGGCAATCCGGAGGCGTAGCAGCTGCAAATTTCTGAATGACATCCTGTGAGGGTTGGCAACGTTGCCCGAGTGTGCCCCAGCAAACAGCGTCAGCTTTTGCGGCCAGATCGGCGAGACTATCGGACCATGAAAAATTGTCCCACGCCGTATCAGCTGCGAATTCATAGCTCGCACTGCCACGTTCATCGAGGGTCACATTGACTTGGCCAGTCGCTTTGGCGTTTTGCTGAATTGCATCCGTGCGGACGTCATGATCACTGAGTGCTTGAATCGCTTGCTGTCCGAGCGAGTCTTTGCCGACAGCACTGAGCATGTACACTTCGGCCGGAATCGTTTTCAAGCTTGCCGTCGAGCAGGCGAAATTGGCGGGCGCGCCTCCAAATCTTGCTGCATCAGGGAAAATGTCCCACAGTATTTCGCCCAAACCGATGATGGTTTTGATGGCAGTGGCGTCTTGTGTCATCTGCACCGAGGTCGTTTGAGGATAGTCATTTGAGGATGCATGTGTGGATCGCTGCAATGAGGCGTTATGGCAACGATTGGGATGAGAGACAGCGTACCCGTCATCCAGTTCCCTGGCTACAGACTGGGCACTGGCTACAGGCTTCAACTGGTCGACGTGGTCTGTACTGCCTGTTGGTTGCGGATTGCTGTGCTGATCAGGCAGGCCGGTACCGTTGGCGACCCAGTCAAGCGAAGTGGAAAGTGGTGTAGAATTGGGGGCAATCTGATAGGTGTTTGTTCGTTTCCAGTGGAATAGTGGAATCTCAGTGAAGTATCGAAATTGTGGCCCGACGACCTTTGCCCCGATTCTTTCGAGCGGTGTTTGGCTGTTCGTGTTGCTGGCGTTATTGTTCGTCTTGCCAGTAGGCTTGGCAAACGCCCAATCTGATCAGGCAATGCAGTGGTCGCGATTCCGTGGCCCCAATGGTAGCGGAGTAACGACTGAAATAGGCATCCCTTCGCAGTGGTCCGAAAAGAATTATGCATGGGTGGCTGAGCTACCCGGCGTTGGTAATTCATCCCCAGTTGCATGGGGCGATCGAGTTTTTGTGACCGCTGCTGATGTAGAAAATGAAATCAGGTTCCTCGTTTGCTTTGACCTGCACAGTGGTGAGGAGATTTGGCGTGCGGCAGATGACTTCAAGTCCTACAAGAAACATAAGAACAACAGTTTTGCATCGGCAACGCCCGCAGTTGATGCTGATCATGTTTATCAGCTTTGGCACTCAAAAAAAGCGACCTCGCTGATCGCTTATGATCATGGTGGTAACGAGCAGTGGCGTGCCGAGTTAGGGGCCTATCTGCACGGGCAGGGTGGGGCGACCAGTCCCATTGTGGCGGGGGATTTTGTCGTGGTTGCACACGATCATAAATCAAACAGCTTCTTGCTTGCGTTGGATCGAAAAACTGGAAAGCAGCATTGGAAGATTCCCCGCGATGGAAAACGGGCCTGCTATTCGACTCCGTGTGTGCGCGATGCAGATGGCAGGCCCGAAATTGTCTTTGTTCATTGCTTCGAAGGTGTGACCGGCGTTGATCTGGAAACGGGCCAACTGAACTGGATGGTTGATCCTTTCGGGCGGGAATCGCAGCGAGCGTTGGCGTCGCCGGTGGTCAGCGGAAATTTGGTGATCGCCGGTAGTGGTGCGATTGCGGGTGATCGTCAGGTCGTGGCGATCGGACTCGGTAAGGATGCTGATGAGTCGGCTGCGGAACTCTATCGCGTTGTCCGCCAGGCACCGCATGTCCCGACACCACTGATTCTCGGTAACCGCGTCTATTTGTGGAATGATGGTGGTATCTGTACGTGCTGTGACTTGCGCACTGGCGACGTCGTCTGGCAGAAGCGGGTGGGCGGTTCCTATTTTTCGTCACCCATTGCGATTGGGGACCGCATCTTTTCGATTGACACGACCGGTGAGGTTGTCGTGCTTGCAGCAGGTGATACGTTTCGCGTGATTGCCCGCAATCCCATGGGGCAGGGGAGTCGTGCAACACTCGCGGTTGCAGGCAAAAAACTATTGATACGTACTGAGGGGAAACTGTTTGCCGTTCGCGGTAAATAGAATGGTTCCTGAAATGAAAATATGCTGTTATTTTGCATCACATCCAGCCTTCATGTTTAACCTTTGTTTCCGTGCTTTACTTCGACAGAACGATATGAAAAATCTCTCGCGGTCTTTGACCTTTTTACTTTTTCTGAGCTGCTTTCCCTGCGGAGTGGGCCGCGTCAACGCTGAGTCGGTCAGGCCCAACGTCCTGTTCATTGCAGCTGATGACATGAACTGTGATTTGGGTGTGTATGGTGACCCGATGGTCAAGACACCGAATCTTGACCGGCTGGCCAAGATGGGCGTGCGGTTCGATAACGCGTATTGCCAACAGCCGCTCTGTGGGCCCAGTCGCGCCAGCCTGATGACAGGCTTGCGGCCCGACACACTGGATATGCACACCTTGAAGCATGAACTGCGTCAGAAGAACCCGGATGTTGTCACGCTGGGGCAGTTGTTTCGCAACAATGGATATTTTTCGGCGCGAGCAGGTAAAATTTACCACTACGGCAATCCAGGGCAGATCGGCACGGATGCCAACGATGATCCAGCGACTTGGGATCAGCGATACAACCCAGCCGGCATTGATAAGACTCAGGAAGATTCCATCACTCGTTATGGACCACAGAAGGGCGGGCTTGGGATCTCGATGGCATGGTGGGATCCAGTCAGCAAAGATGAAGAACACACCGATGGTATGGTTGCGAGCCGTGTTATTAAACTGATGAAGGAAAAAAAGGACGAGCCGTTTTTTCTGGCTGCAGGTTTCTTTAACCCGCATTGTCCTTACGTTGCACCTAAAAAGTATTTTGATCTGTATCCACTTGAGAAGATCACAGTCCCCGATCTCGAGCAGGCGCGGGCTGACTTGCAGGATGTGCCGCCCATGGCAGTTCAGCGGGACATGAAACGCTGGCCTTATTACTTTGATGGTGTCACGGAGGATCAGGCTCGAAAATGCAAGCAAGCCTATTACGCCTGCAATTCGTTTGTCGACGCACAGATTGGACGGTTGTTGGATGCTCTTGAGGACAACAATCTGGTTGAAAATACGATTGTGATTTTCTGGTCAGACCATGGGTATTTTCTAGGAGAAAAAGGTTTGTGGTACAAACGCAAGGCGTTTGAACGCTCTGCCAGAATGCCGCTGATCATTTCGGCACCTGGAATGAACCACGGGACTGAAACACAAAAACCGGTGGAGTTGCTGGATCTTTATCCCACTCTCGCGGATTTGTGCGGTCTGAAAGCACCGGTAGCTCTCGAGGGACAATCGTTGAAGCCACTGCTGCTCAACCCCAAGTCCAACCAGTGGAAGAAACCGGCGGTAACTCAGGTTTGGCACAATAAAAAAGCATGGGGTTACTCGCTGCGTAATGAGCGTTGGCGGTACACCGAGTGGTTGCAGGGAAAAGCGGGGCGGGAATTGTATGACCATGCCACAGACCCTGGTGAGGTTCATAATCTGGCGGGCAGCAAGGATCATCAGGAAATAGTGGCTCAGTTGTCAGAAGAACTCAAGCCCTTTGTCAGGTTGAAGAAGCACAAACGGGAAGACTAAGTCGCCAGTGTCGTTTCGTAGGGCGGGGTAGTAAGCGTCGTAGTTAGTGGTCGGAGTTAGCGATCGGGAGATCTTTTGTGAAAAGTGGTCGGCAGTTCATTGTGCCCATCAGTATTGTGCCCATCAGTATTGTGCCCATCAGCATTGTGCTAGTGGCAGGGCTCGTTTTCCTAGGAACTGCTGCAACGGTTCTTGCACAGGAGTCCGCTGACAACGGCAAGGAGCGTCCGTCGCGAAAGTTGCTGCTCGCTCATTACATGCCCTGGTATCAGGCGAAGCCTTTTGCACCGGTCTGGGGTTGGCATTGGACGATGAATAAGTTCAATCCGGATGCAACTGATTCTGGGGAATCGACCGGTTCAGCGAAGATGCAAATTGCTTCGCACTTTTATCCAATGATCGGTCCCTATGATTCGGCGGATCCAGTTGTACTTGAGTGTCAGTTGTTGCAGATGAAACTGGCAGGTATCGATGGGGTCATTGTCGACTGGTACGGACTCACAGATCTCCATGATTACGCTGTTCTGCATCGGAGTACTGAGCAGTTGATTGTTCAGGCGGAAAGACTGGGAATGCGTTTTGCAATCTGTTACGAAGACAATACGGTTCCGGCATTGATCAAGGCCGGCCGGTTGAATGAAAATCAACGAGTTGAGCATGTTGCGAAGGAAGTTGCCTGGCTCACAAAAAACTGGTTCAACAGAAAAGGCTACGTGCATTTGGGCAGCAAACCGGTTTTGCTGTCCTTCGGTCAAAGTGGTTTGAATGATTCTGAGTGGATGGCTTGTCTGGGGAAAATCACACCGTCGATCGCCTATTTCAGCGAGCATCAGAAACGCACTTCTGCAATGGGAGGATTCGACTGGCCCATTCCCAAGGAGGGAGTCGCGGGCGTTGCACGTTTTGAAAAAAACGCAGAGACCTGGCCTGAGTCGATTGCCGTTGTGTTTCCGAGGTTTGTCGACATTTACGCCGAGGCCGGTGTCCACGAAAGCTGGGGGCGAATTGAAGATCAGAAGGGAGCGGTTTTTCGTCAAACGTTGCAAAGAGCTTTTGATGGGCCTGCCAAAATCATTCAAATCGCAACCTGGAACGACTGGGGAGAAGGAACGCAGGTTGAACCAAGCCGCGAGTTTGGCTATCGGGACTTGGAGGCTATCCAGCTGATTCGTAAATCAAAAACGGGTGGTGCATTCATGATTCAGTCGGACGACTTGCGCTTGCCCAGTGAATTGCTGAAGCTGAGGCGTCGCTACAAGGATGATACTTCGGTGAAGCAGTTGGATCAGGTCGCCAACTTGCTATCCCGTGGCGAGGTTGAGTTGGCGAGACGCGGGTTGAAAAGGTTTTCATCCAAGTGAGCGCATGCGATCTGCGTGTTTTTTACGGTTGGGAAATGGGGGAGTTTTGCAATGAATCAACTGCTTGAACACTCGGTCTTTTGCTGTTGGGGCAGGTTTGCTGTGCTGTTGGTGATGACAAGTGTTGGGGCGCCCTATGCGATCGGGCAGCAACCCGGCCGGCTGATTTTTAAGGATTCACTTTCAGAGGTGGACGAGTCTCAATGGTGCCTGTGGGGCGGTGAACTTCTCTCAGTTTTCGATTCCACGCGACTCAGCGGGAAGCAGGGGCCCCGAGCGATGTTGACCGGGGTTCAGGTAAGCGATTTCGAATTGCAGGTGGAGATCAAGTCAGAAGACAAGACGCAAGCAGGCATCGTTTTTCGCGTCGCGGATTCACAACTCGGGGTTGATGCTTATCGTGGTTACTATGTGGGTTTGCATGCCGACGCCCATCGTGTGATGTGGGGAGCCAGTCGACCGGGATGGCAGGCTTTGGCTGGAGGGAATCGCACCATTGAAGGATCTCAGTGGTATCGTCTTCGAGTGCGTGTCGTTGGGGATAGCGTGAAATGTTTTGTGGATGAAGTGCCCGTGCTACAGAAAACACTGCCGGTGTTTGATGGGGTTGATCGAAGCTTTCAGAGAGGCGGTCTGGGGCTGCGAGTGTTGGGATCGGCAGCCGAGTTCCGGAATCTGAAAATTCACGAAGTGGCGGGCACAAATTCGCTCGAATCCTACACCAATCCTGTGCTGGCCGACTGTGCCGATCCCGTCATCCTGCGGCACGATGGAATGTACTATGCCTATTGCACCCACACACCGGACTCTCCGGACATGGTGCATGGAATCCGTCTGCATGTGTCCAAGGATCTGGTTCACTGGAAGGATCAGGGGTATGTATTGAAACGCAAGGATAGTTGGGGCGATTCCCGTTTTTGGGCACCCGATATTGTGGAGCGGGAAGGTACGTTTTATCTCTATTATGCCGCTGATACACGGATCTGTGTTGCCACCGCTGAATCACCTGCGGGCCCGTTTCGTCAGAGAATTCAGAGGCCAATGGAACCCGAAAGCCTCCGCATCGATGCTCATGTCTTTCAGGACACCGATGGTCAGTATTATCTTTACTACGTCGATTTCAATCGAGGGAACGAAATCTGGGGTGGCCGTTTGAATGAAGACATGATGTCTGTTGATGCCAGTTCGTTACAGCGGATGATTGTGCCTGATCAGTCTTGGGAAACAGACCAAGGTCGAATTGTCGAAGGTCCGGAAATGTTGAAGCACAAGGGCCTTTACTATCTGACCTATTCAGGTAGTCATTTTGAGAGTCCTGAGTATGCGGTCGGTTACGCGACTTCAAGCAGTCCGCTGGGGCCATGGAAAAAGTATCAGCTCAATCCAATCATGCAGTCGACATCCTATGCGCATGGAACCGCTCACCACTGTTTCACCCAGTCGCCCGATGGCAGTGAATTATTTATCGTCTACCACCGACATCATTCGCTGACACAAACCGAGCCCCGGCAGTTGGCAATTGATCGGGCCATGTTTGTCAGTCAGAAAGTTGGGCCAGATGTGCTCCAGATTCATGGCCCCACCTCTTCGCCACAACCGATGCCAGCGTACACTGATGAATGATGGTTTGAACTGTGGTGCTTTTTTCGCCTGCCGCTCTGATGCGTTGTGAG
>Ga0315331_10000204_pt1 | contig 37638 bp, 37 predicted proteins | sample M160m34915metaG_FD_203456 | JGI IMG/M metagenome (GOLD analysis project Ga0315331, IMG submission 203456) | Ammonia-oxidizing marine archaeal communities from Monterey Bay, California, United States - M1 60m 34915 | ecosystem: Environmental > Aquatic > Marine > Intertidal zone | place: USA...
TACGTCGACACTATAGTGTAAACGGCCGTTTTGCGGGAGGGGGTGTATGTGTTTCGGAAATTGATATATAGGTTTATTATTTTCCTTAATGTACACCCCCCTCGGCCAGAAATCCGGGTGTATACTATATTGCAAAAAATAAATATAGTAGCAATGAGTGTACTGGTATTAAAAGTCACGAATAAATGAATCTACATCGGTGCTTCCAGTGTGTGAAGGCACGCCTAGCCGAAGCCCACTGTTTCTCGTGTAAAGAACGAGCCATGCACGCGGGACACGTTCGGATAAGTTTGGACCGATGGCGATAAGCCTGGAGTGCAGATACCCTGTCGAGATCAACTTGAAGGACGGGACACGGCCACCCCGCAATACGTTCGAGTATGTGCGGCGCATGACATGCCTTGTCGATGTTCACAAGGTATGCTTGTACCCGGCGGGAATGTGCATCGTACACGACGCAGTCAATGCACGGCCAGTGTGCCGCGTTGTCCCCGATGTGTACACTGCATTGTCTTTCAACTTGGAGGTGTGGTCCTCCTCTGAACACAGTAAACGAGGACCCACACCGGCACGTGGCCCACACCACAAAGCGGCGATCCCGGACGGCGACTTCGAGAGACATGTTTCTTTTCACATGTACGATTCGATGAGCTTCTGCTGTGACGTGTTTTCTTCTTTTTGGGTTGTGCTCCCGATCGTAGATGCGGGCGATGGGATGCAGACAACGATGATGCCGAGTGCCAATCCAACGCACGTGATTGATATAAGTGCGGCTTGAGTGGATTCCACTTGCGAAGTTTCGGCGGCGCATCGAATATGCGGTGAACTGAAGCGCGTGTCTGAAACCATTTCATCTTGGCCAAGAACAACAAGGGCAAGTGCCCAGTGCAGAACCGTTTTTGCCATGGCTGAACACGACCCGTACAATTTGTCAATTCGATATTGTGCGTAAGTTTCCGCGTCGGCGCGTGATAGTACGTCGGGGGGGTACACTGACGGGAGCCACGAGCATTTCCGATACAACGACGACTCGGGTTGTGCGGGTGACCCCGAAGGAGCGGGGTTGGTACGGGTTGCAATGTGCCGGGCCAGTATGTACGAGTACACGGACACCATCCCAAACAGACTGTAAAATGCGAACAGGACTCCGGTAAATGCAATGACGGCGGCAGGCGGGCTTGTGGTAACTCGACTGTCCGTACCCGCAGCGTCGAGTTTGCGTAGCAGCTGCATGTTCCGGAAGAGCGGCGTAAAGAGGGCCCCGAGAATTCCGAACCCAACAACAAAAAGCGTATACACCGACCGCGTCAAAAGTGTTGCTGTAAAGGCGTCCCGTGAAGTGGGTACGTTTGGTTTAATAGAAACAATTTGCGTGTTCAAAAGTTCGACGGCAGCCCCGATACACTGCATCGCCGAAAATCCGGCAGCCTGCGCTAAAATGGTGTTAAAATCGTACACCCCATACGAAGCGTACAAAACAGCGCCCATAAAGGGAGTGCTGAGCCCGTAGTCGATCCACCGGAGCGGATTAAACCAGGCTTCTATAAGATAAACTCTAGCGTGCAGCTTAGCGACAACCAAATGGTACGTCGCCGAAATACTTGTAAATGCAATACAAAAGTCGAGTAGATCAGTGTTGAATGTTTGCAGTGTAACCTTTTCACCGAGTGTGTCCTTTGCAAAATCCGTCTCGGTGCACTGCCCGGTATTGTTTAGAGATATCCACGGGGCGATTGCAACGGTAAAGGTTGCCTTTGACCTTTCTTGGAGGACCGAACGGCCGTATGCCCAGATTCCAAATGTCGATGTGAGGTGGATACAGGCAAGTCCGATGTTGAACCACCGGATGTACTTTTCCTTTGCGGCGGAGGAGGCTGTATCTCGCCGTGGCGATCTGGTACCTTCAACGGTCGCCATGACCACACGTCTATCATTAAAAGTGCAAGTACAAGTGCTATATACCAGGCAGTCGTACATGTCGCGGTGATGCCGTGGTCGCTAAATTTCTGGATGGTGTACGGCACCGTGACGAGACCCAAAACCACGCCGCACTGTGTTACGGCCCGGACTTTGTGAAGCACCGTAACCGATTCTTCGGGGAAACACGGTGTGGCAACGTATAAGACCAAACACACGTAGAAAATCACAGCCCATGCCCGGTGGCTGTCAATGACCCGGGGCGGATAAACGGTAAGTGTATGCAGAGAAATGCGCGCAACCGACAGTTGGGCGACATCTTGGTGCGCCGTGGATGCCGTGCCCAACGTAAAGTTGAATGGCGCCGCGCACATACTGGCAAGCAAAACGGCCGCCACTATATTGGTGCAAAATTGTATCGTGTCTTTTTTTGCCGGTAACAGAATAGTACGTTTACTTGATTTGAGATCATTCTCCATACTGCACAGCCACACCCTTTTACCCAATCTGCTTATACCACTTCGCGAAGACGAAGCGAGGCCGCTGTAACCCCGACGGTCCGTACGTGGGGTCTACGAATCGGGGTGTTGACCGGGGCGCGGTATGGAGTTGGACCAAGGCCAGCGCGATGCTCTGAATAAGGTCAAGCGGATGTTTGAGGGGGGGAATCCCAATATTATGTGCCTGTTTGGACCCCCGGGTTCGGGAAAAACAGTCGTGCTTATTGAAGCCATCCTGTACGCAGTGAAAAGCAGTGTCAGCGTAACCGTGGCGTGCCCGACTGGTCGAGCGGCTGTGAATATTGCCGAGGCTCTGCCGCCCCGTTTACAAGCCAGCGTAGGATGCATGACCATCGACAGGCTCATTAATGATATCCGGTACAAACGGGCAAGTGTGCCCGCAGCGACCAAGTCGAAAGCCATTGGACTCGGAGGGTTACTAATCATTGACGAGGTTGGGATGATGAGCAAAAGTCACTACCAAAATCTGGTGGTACCCGGACGTGGTAAAGGGGCCGGATTGAAGCTTATTTTGTCAGGAGACTGCGACCAACTACCGCCTCCGTGCAGTCGGCCATTTTACGCGCATACGGCCTTTTTGGACGAGGTGCGGTCCGGCAACGTGTTTTTGGCAGAGCTTAGGGGCAACCATCGGAACGGCGAGTGCAAACAACTGCAAACGTTACTGGAACCATTTAAGAGCGGGCGCATAACGGTGCAGTGCCAGCTACTTCTTGCAGAAATTGCCAGGAAGCGAACACCGGACTTTGTATGGCTTTACATTGCACAGCGACACAAAAGTTTACACGCGTGGAACGACCGAAAAGCCGCGGAAGTCGCGGCGCTGGGGAGCGTTCAGGTCAGAGTGGTGCCATCAAAGTACCCGGACCGAACAATCACGCTGTCCTCCGGACGCGGCCGCGTTGAAGGGACCCGTGTACTTATTACAGAAAATATATACGCCGATGGTAAGATTGCGGCAGTCAATGGCGAAAGCGGAATTGTTTCAGCAGTTCTATGCAAAAGCAAGCGGGACGGTTCCGGCGTGTTCACCTTAAAAGATTCGGATGCCTTTGACGTTATTCTGGACAGAACACTCGAACCGGTAACAATCTGTGCGCGGCGTATTCAAGCTCCGCATAACGCAGAAATTGAAAATGACGACAGCATTTTTGAGGGTCCGGAATCCGGCACCGAATGCATTTACGGGTCTGATTCGGGGGCGGACGACACGCCTACACCGGTAGACCCGAAACGGAAAAAGCAAGCGCCACAAATGATGTGGGTTGTCGACGTTGCTTTGGGATACGCCGGCACTATTTACACACAGCAAGGCAGAACGATCGAAAAGGAGATATTGGTTGTAAACTGGGAAAACATGACCACCGAAGCACTCCTTGTGGCGTTGTCACGGGTTAGATCGGCAGACCAGCTTCGATTTGACAGCTTTGACTTGGACATGCAGGTCATTTCCCGTCTGATGAAGGTGCCAAACAAGACGAACGACAAACTTAAATTAAGGGAGCTGCTACGTGATGTAGACACGTTTGTACACAACGGGATTGAAAAATCAGCTGTGCGGCGACAAGAACGCGTTTCCAGTGGGGCGAGAAAACGGCGCTGCCTGGGATATTGAAAGTATGTTACACCCGTACGTCCGGCGGAATACGCCAAAGCGACGCGCTCTGTTCTCGTACGAGTGGTTTTAGGTTGGTGATAATCAGATGTTATCTGCTAGTTTAATGCCCGCTTAGCTCAGTTGGCAGAGCGCTGGGCTTTTAACTCGGAGGCCGTGGGTTCGACCCCCGCAGCGGGTATTTTTTTGTTGTGTCGATTACATCACTATGTTATTTGTAACGAGGAACCTGTACAGTCGCAATGCCACGAGGAAAGGACAGATAATTAATGTATCGTGTGCGCTCCCTTGACCTGTCGGATCTTGGGTCCCACCTCGACCTGAAGCGTAAAATTACACTACGCAAACGAGCTCGGGCCGCGGCTGAGGCCAGTTGTATTAACGCCACGCACTGTGCGATTGCCCGTCGTTTGGCCCGTGTGATAATTAAAAGCGCAACTGGACATGTATCGTGTTCGACACCAAGAAGCAATGCGGTCTGCGATGAACGTTGTTCGGTTCAGCGCGCTGGCCACATTTGATCCGTCGCCGGTGACACTGGATCAGTTTAGGAGGCTACGAGCACCCTTTGCGAACAAAACAGAGCGCATGTATGCCCGTGCACTGTGTATTGCCATTGCACTGGAAGCGGGGATCGATACGAGGCGATTGACATTGAGCGACTTGTATGTACTATGTGCAATTGCCGTTCACAGGCATCACCTTCGCCTTAAGGCCCCACCGGCATATCAGTCATAGTGTCCTGTACTACGGTTGCGATGCTAAGTTACACTCCCTTTGTAGGGGTGCGCAGGTTCGAGTCCTGGCGTTTGTAATGTTTGGTATAAAACACTCGTGCAGACGAGCAGAATGGCGTACTGCGAGCGCTTCAAGTACCTGTAACGCGCCGCGCTTGAAATAGACCCGATTCTGTTTTGTCGCGTTCTTTGCTTGTGATAAATGTTTAGATCCAAATGACAAGCGCCACGCGCGTATGCTTCCTGGCCTTTCTCTTGGGCACGGCGTGCTCGCAGTTTTTAGACATGACTATGGCACTACCGGGCGGCGGGGCCTCATTGCAGACTCCTCGGGCGCCGCCATTGAGCTGCACGTAGTCCTCACCGTCACCTCTGAGTACGACAATGGCCGACCCCAGCACGGTATCGACGTCGCGGTGCCACGGAGCCGAATGATTCCCTCCGGGCGGGTACACGTTCACAAAGATCTGCCGGGGAACGAGATGGTTGAGTCTCATAGAGTCGCCGCGCTTGCGGTTCCGGGAGCTCATGTGAAGCATAGCCGATTTACACGCCTCGATGGCTTTCTGAACAACCGGGTCATTCAACAGGTGGCTTGCCTTTTCGTTGGACTTGTCTCGGAGCGGATGTTTCAGGTACACGAAACGGACGTACTCGGTGGTTCCCTCGTAGAACGTCGCCTCCTGGGTGACGCACTGGAGCACCTTGCCGGCGAGCTCGTCTGCCTCTTCCGGGGTCATCATCTCCGCAATTCTGTACGATGTCCGGGCCTTATTGTGGCGGACCCGCTTGAACACGCTTCGGACCTTTGCGATCGAGCACTTACACTCGCGCGCGCAGTCCCGAACGTACTTTTCGTACTGCTCCGAGTTGCCGCGGCCAAAGTCCGGGTCGGTGAAGAACCCGCCGGCCTCATCAATGTTCGCAGAAGCCCACGACGCCTGTCGGTCAAGTCCCACGTCGCGTTACACTCAAAAACCTCACATTTGGGCTCGCAGATGGGCTTCCCCCCAACCAAACGCTCCAAATTTTGGGTCGCACACTCCCCCGGGCCCCCTGAGCAAGGTCAACCCGCCCGATCCCGGTTTGCACGCTCCCCAAGCCCGCTGCACCGCTATACGTACCACCGACCGAGGCATCTTAATCAATGGTAGACTGAAACATTTATTTAGATCTAAGATCGGGAATTTTCAGGGAACCACATGGCCTCGATTTTTGATATTCATTTTAGCTGCTGCGCTTATTTAATTTGTGCGGTTGTTTTTTGGAGACGTTCATTTCTATTTGAAACGGTAACATGGCGGCCGAGCCGGCTTGAAAAGGGTGTATGTAACTAGGGTTCCCCCTGATGGATCGCGGCAGGATGCGGCAGTTCCGTTGAATGACTATGGGAGTATACGCTTTGCCACTCCGTTCACGGTTTGCACCACGCCCTGGCCCTGTATGCACATGTATGGGATCCATGATGTATGACCTTTGCTTTTATTCCAATAAGACAGTTCCAAGTTCAACTTGTTCAAGTATACAACAAATAATCTCGTTTGGAACGTTAATATTATGCCTCCGAGCAAACCTTGTAACCGCCAAAACAAAAGAGGCCAAAACGGTCGCAACGCGGCTATGTAACATTGGCGTACCTTTCCTTGTCCAATAGTAGCGCTGTATTATAATTTTGGCCCCTCGGCCGCTTGGCACGTTCAAGGCCTCACATGCATCGCGTGACGCGATAACAGTGACCCCGGACTGTTGATCGCCTTCACGCCCGGGTGGAATAGAGCCTTTAAACGAGCAAGACCAAGCTCACGGAACTTTTCGGCCGAGTGATGAGGCAGTCCAACGTAAAGGCGATGCGGGTGTGCCTTACGCACGACGAAGTCAAGGCTGCGTGGGATGCAGCATACGAATCGATTCCCTCTGTTTCGGAATAAATACAACACATTCGGGGGTTTCTCGATTTCAATCAGAATCATAAAGGTTTACTGAGGCGTAACTGATTTTGACTTCGGCAATTTCAACCTTAATCGCCGTGCGCGCAATTATAACACAGATCGAACTCTGGGCTTTTCATTGCCCCGCAAATGCAGTAATATTCCGATTCGCCTGTGTGCCCCATGCGCCTGCGCTTTGCTCTGCGATTGCACGTGAAGCAAGCGCCGCCATATTTTGCTTGTGTTTGTGAGATCATTTCGTCGCACAATCTACATTCCACGGCACATGAATCGCACACCCATGACTTTGGAAACCTACTCTTTGGGGGGTTTACAAACGAATGCATATTTTTGAGTAGTTTCCACTGCTCGCAATCGTCGCATTTTCTGCGTTTTTGTCGCTCGCATGCGTACCACTTTCCCGGAGCCTTTATTTCCAAGCATTCGTTGCACCACGGCGTTTCGCATTCTTTGTGGTATACGTTTTTAAAGCCTTTGCAATCCCCGTCGTGTTGATAATCTTGTCGTCGTTGAGTGTAACCCCACTGCGCCCCCGCTGTTTTGACCCATTTGAACAACTCGACAGGTTTATTGCATGTTGCGCACATTTTAAACCTCTTTCCTTCTTCCGACTGATGGAGCTCCTTTGCGCGCCTGGCAACTGTGGAAACTCGAGCAAGAAATAGCCACCTCTGTGTGAACCTGCGCAGTCGCTCTTTGATGGCGCTCTTTGCCAACATTTTCCACTTTCGGCCGATGGCCCTCACCGCCAATGCTCTACTACGCTCGGTATTGGCCCGTCGCGTGGCAAGTGCACCTTTTATGCAAATTGGGCACTTGATAGGCCGCATTGACTCAAACGCGGTTGGGTAATTTGCTTCAACCAAATCTGAGCTCGCTCTGATTTCAAACGCATTGCACATGGTTGCGGCCAAGAGGGTTTTCATTTTGGCCGGCCCTGTGGCGTGTGTGTGGCGCACTTCGAATGCCGCGGCAACCGATCCATTTGCTCGTTTTGCGACGCTGTCGACACGATATGCGCCCATTGTGACCTCGGTGCCCCCCACCAAGCCCGCGCCCCCCCTGAACGCATTGAATTTCTCGCCACATGCATTGCAACGAGATGTGATCTTAAAGTCTGGCGTCGCTACAATTGACGCAATCCATTCTTTAGTGGCACGATGAGCAATGGATTCCCCTCCGGCACATGTCGTGGCAGCAGTTTTATGGGCAAAATGCGGTGTCAGTATCGACCCTCGTTTCACAATGACCTGTGCGTCACAAGCCGGGCATGCCCACTTTGATCCTCTGTCTGCCTTTTGTGGAAATGCAACACCGCCTTGCGCATTCAAAGCAAAAGGAACTTTGACCATTTGGGTATGACCCAGTCAAGGCTGGTGTGTTGTGAGGGGGGAAGCGTGCGCAATTCAAGGCATGTGGGCACTAACTTTGAGCGCAATGTGTTTATTCGGGTCATGTATAGATATCATTGTGGCACGGTGGGGTACACGCCCGCGTACGTATGCGTAATAATACAGCCGCACCGTATATATCCTTGAGTTATGTGCGATCAAAGGCTATATGTATAACGACCGGTAGTTGTACGGGTGTATATCTGCGCCGTGACTGCCATGTTTCAGCTTGACTGCACACGTGACGCGACGCGAAGAATCCGTCAATCCGTTGCATTAATTATCCAATTCGCCTCATGTTCACATGCGTTTACGTATAACCTGCAATCCGAATTTGTGCGATCGTCAGACTGGGCCCAAATGCTTCGTCCGGGAGTGTACGACGCAGACATTGTTTCCCCGTCTCCGGACGGAGTTACCATTAAGTGTGATCCCAATGACGGTATGATAGCAGTTGGCAGTGGAATCGCACGTGTTTCGGGCGGTAAACAACACGGATCGTTTACGAGACGATGGGATGTACAGAAAATTGGGGGCTCGGGCACCGTCGACATAAGTGTGTCTGGCGGCTCTCTATCCGTCATGTGCGCGCGATGGAACGTGCCGTGGAAGTACACGTCGTGGTCGGCGGTAACCGGACACAGCGATACGTTTAAAGCGGGCGAACAATCCGCCGTTACTACCGAGGCCGTTGTGATTGGGTTTGGGGTCGGTGGGGCGGCAGCGGCGGCCGCACTGCGATTAGCCGGTGTCGAGTCTATTGCGGTTGTTCACAAAGGCGCATCCACCACGGAACAAAGTACCGGCGTTATGTGGTTTCCAAGTAACAGCACACATACGACACGTATGTTGATGGAAGCAACTGGTTCGGACACGGCAAACCAAACAATGGTCGCGCAATACATCAATGACGGTACCGCCGCCCTGCAGTTTTGGCGGAGCGCGATGGACATGGCTCAGTTTGACGGCAGTAACCCAGCGTACGACTATACCCAGTATACATCAGGGTCCGTATCTGGAAACTCGTGGCAGCTGCAGTCGTGTATTGATAATGCCGCTACCGGCGTAACGTGCGGAGCCGTGTTGGTAGACACGTTAAAACAGATCGCGCGCGTAGACACGGAGATTGTGGATACCGCGACGCGTATTGTTCAACAACTGGACGGTACATTTCGAGTGGAAGTCGCATCCGGCAAGGTGATTACCAGTGTTGTGGTTATCGTTGCGACTGGAGGCCAAGGCGCGTCACAAACGGACGACCCTGATCTAGTACTCGCCACTGAAAACAACGGATTCTCCACTAGGGTGCAGACCGATCTGGGACTGGGAACAACGACACTCGATGACCCGCCCCGATACCACGTGGAATTCATAACCAAAAACGCTGGCATAAAGACGGTACGCTGGTTTGCAGCAGATAAATGCGTGGTAAAAAACACCGATACAACGTATGATTTATGTGACGATTATTCGACGCGCGCCCAAGCAATTGGCTTATTTGGCTCAAGCCAGGCAGCAAAATCCGGAACATACGAGTGTTCGGACGAAACCAGTGGCCAGTACTGGAAGTCGTTTATTCAAACGTTATCCGAATTTGCAAATTATCCTAACTGCGAAACCGGCACGCACTTGTATGCGGGAATGATTGACACAAAGGGTGGGTTTGATATTGGCACCACGTACGAAAGCACCGAGATCCGTGGATTGTTTGCATCCGGCACATCAGCGGCCGCGTTTACGGGCGACGCATATTACGGGCCGGGAGCGACATTGGGTCTAGGGATGATAACGGGGTTTGTAGTTGGGCCGACCGGACGAACGCGGATCGACGCATGGAAACGCAGGCGCCTTGTATCTGACCAAGGCGATGGCGAGCGGTTTGCAAAGCGCGTTCCCGATCTGTTTATGGCCAGTGTTTGGGTCCTCGGAGTAGGCATTGTAGCACACCTCGCCACGAACGGGGGCTGGATCGCAAAGGAATCTTGGGTGGATGGGCTCCGAATTGCCCACTACGTGCTCATGCCAACTGGGACTATTCTGGCGACGGTTGCGTTTGCACGGGCACAAGGCGGAGTTATTGCATCATACCCAAATGGGTCGGCACATAAAGCGGTTGGGACAATTGCGTTTGTGTCGATCTGGGTACAATCACTGTTTGGTGTGTGGGCATTGTACCGCAACATAAAGTCGGCCAGTACAACTCGCTTTGTACAAGTATGGCATCGAGTAGCGGGGTATACGATTCTAGGAATGGTAATATTTCTCTATGTATCTGGAACGCAATCCACGGCGTTTAACCGACACTACCAATGGCACCACGCAAAGGAAGCGGAACAATCTGCATATGCGTATGCGGCCGTGACCGGGTTGGCCGGTGTGTTTGGAGTGTACTATGCTTGGAACTGTGCAGCGGTATCGACCAAATCAGCCTACTCTACAGGCGCCACAACGAATACTGGACTGCAAAATTTACTATAAACAATTAGAAAATTTCGACGCGCGGTGCGGTGCATGCGAGCAGTCGCCTCCAAACCAACAAAACATCAAATAGCCGTGTGATACGTAGTGGGCACCCCTACGTGTGTACAAATGTCGCCGACGGTCCGAAAGAGTTGATGGCATTCAATGCATACGTATCGGCCGTTATGACCACCATAATACAGTCGAGTTGCTTTGCCGACGGGTACGGTCTCCAGCGGCCATTTCGTTGGACAAAACCGGCGCGCGTCTTCAGCGGTCGTGAACACGGGCCAGCATCCCTCTTTTACAAAAACACTTATGAACGTTGGGCGAGGTCCGTGAAGTAGTCCGTCGGGGGCCGCGCACGACGACCCCGCATGCAATGTGCGATGATGTTCGGTGACACCAGATACAACCCGAACCCACGCGTTCCTTTCAGAGTGCAGGACAGCAAACCAAGCCCGGTGTATAAGTATCCACACTCCCTTGATACACACAATCCCAAGACGCGTGTCCCCAACGTGTAAATGCTTTCTCGTGGCCTCATATAACTGGGTGCCACGAACGTTGCGCTGATGTTGGCGAACAATATATGGAACTGCGCGCTGAATTTGAGGTGGGGTGTACGAGCCGTCAAAAGCCAAGCATAACGAGGCGGGGCTTAATGACATCTGTAACGCGAGCGACACAACATGAACCCAGAGGGGGAGTCGCAACTCGGAACCGCGCTTGGATCGTTGTTGTTCTGCTGTGTAGCGGGGTACTACAAAATACGCGCTGTGATAGCGTTTCGAGCGTCGCAAAATGCGATACGTGCTTTTGCGGGCCACACTGTAGGGAACTCGTGGCCTTGAACGTCTCTAGTACGCCGTGTTACAATGGCCTTGTACAGTTGGCCCTAAAATATCGGGCAAGCCTCAAATGCCACAACCACTATATTGCACAAAAAAATAAAGAGGCAACTTTAAAATGTGGGCCTGTAAGTATACCAACTAGTCACCAGTGCAATTATATTGGGGCTCCGAACTTACGGGAGGTGCACTTTAGTTTACTTGTTTTGGTCCCAAGTACAATTGCGGCCATCAAACTGATTGTTAACTAGGCGGATGTCTGGTCTCGAATGGCTCGGTCGCGGGAAGTTTGGGAATGTGTGGGGGAAATGTGATGTGGCCCTTAAGGTTGTCAAAATCCCGATGGACAGACCGTCCTGGCACGACGAACTTATTCGCGAAGCTATCGTTTGCGGCCAAATCAAATTCTTTCAGTCGCAGGAGGTCAGCGGGTCTGATAAAGTGATTCGATTTCTTGGCGCGTCGCTGGAAATTAAAGATTCACAGTACATATTTAGGCTGGAAATGTCGCGGGCGCACGGCGGTTCGCTTCTTGACGCCATTTCCAATCCGGGGTTCAAATTATCTCCCGGTATTATTGAAACGTATGTGTCGGACCTCAAAGCGGGCCTCACGTTTTGCCACGCCATATGCGGTATTCTTGTTCGCGACATTAGCCCAGGCAATGTGTTGATACCGAACGCCGACGATATGCACTTTGTTCTGGCCGATTTTGGCAAAGCCAGGCCAATGACGGATAATCTCGTGAACGTCGAGTACTCGGAAGGATATCACGGGGCTCCAGTATACCAACCACCGCGGGCGTTTATGAGTTACAAATGTCGCCTGGACAATGACATGAACTACAATTGGCGGTTTGCCGACTGGTATAGCCTTGGAGCTGTTGCAATATGGGTGTGTAACCCGCAACGGTTTTGGTCGATGGGGCCGGAACACACTGACGACATGAATGTCGAAGAGGCGTACATTGATTTCACTCGAAAGCAAGTTCCGATATTACTTGCCGCAGCATGTGAGGTAATGCACAAAGCAGATGCACGTACAATTTCGCGCTGGATTCAACGCGAACTCGCCATTGTTGCGTCGGTCTGATAACGATCGTTTAGTGACTGTGATAGATAAACCCGTATTTTGTACAGGGCGGAGCGGGGTTTGTACATTCTTTCAATTATAACCGGGGCCGGTGTTAAGAGAACCCCTGTGTGTATATCGTATATGCCCGGGCGCTTGGATATAAAGGGAGACATAATATTGAGGTTTGCACTGCAGTGTATATTTCGTGTAGAGTGGGGGCCGCCGCATCGATCGCACCCCATTTCTAGCATTGCCGGCGATGATGGTTTTACGACCACGGCTGTGGCGTGAGGATTAGCGTCAGTCTTGTTCCACGCGACTCGTTGTATGAAACATCGCTCGTATGTAGGTATAATCAACCAGTCGGGACGGCCTGAAGAAGTCCATTGTTCAGACGCGCCACGTGCTACGGTTCTTACGCCATTGGTGTCAGAACTAATTGTAATCTGTGCGTTTGAAGTCAACACCTTTACAGTGCCCCGCTTCAAAACCACAGAAGATTTCTGCTGATTACTCATGGCCGATGCGGTCTGTGTTCCGTCGGGTCAAGAGTGTGGGGTATGCGGCTATTGCACGTGGAAACAATCCGGTGCGCCGCTACATGGCATTGCGGACGCCTTTGTTGAATGTCCGGAAGCTGCCAGATTAACCCAAGTATTTGGCCCCGATGCGTATACCGCCAAGGTTTCCAAATCTGTTATTCTAAGGCCAGCCGGGGCATTCCGACGTTCCCGACCAAAGGGACTACCGACCACAACAATGGGCAATGTATCCGTTGCCGAAGAAAGGCTTTATAGATTTCTTAGGCTTTTACGGTGGATGGGAACTGCACCATGGGCGAATGTAGACTTCTCCGTGAATTCGGTCATTTTAAACCGACTCACTGCGTCTCACCTGCACCTAATTACGGGCAAATCCGAATTTGTTGAAGCGCCAAGGGCGGCACTGTTTAAAACAATTAGTCCAAAATTAAACCTGCAGGATGCTCAGAATCTGGTATGGATCACAAACCGGCAAAACGGGAAAACCTCAACGATTGGAAGGTGCAATTAAGCAGTAGACGCGCTCATGTTCTCATTGTGCTGAAGGTGAAAATCTGAGTTGGGTTCGCACTGTAACAGGTTTATTGCGGCTTTGGCTATTGCCAGCCCGGTCGGCGGGATGCTGGCTACGATCTATTCGACGAGCCTCGACCGTGCTGTCGAACTGAAAAAATCTGCAATGGCGTACATTCACTGGATAATGTCCAGCGGGGCGCACCCCGAGTGGAAAGGACTAAAGCTAGTAATGTGCAATTATACTACATTTGCGCTTCAGAATGGCGACGGCGCGTCAATTAATCAAGTCATTGCAAGGCCTAAGAGCGCGGATAGTTGCAGAGGCGATGCCCCCGAGGCGGCGTTTTTTGATGAAATTGGTGCGTTTACATACACACGTTCCGGCGGCGTCTATTGATAATCCCTGTTGTGCCAGTCGATGATATGATCTGGGTCCGGCTGGCACAGGATTTATGTCGGAGCAAATGTGGTATCAGTTTGCATTTCCACTTCTTCAAGTTGGAAATAGGACCTTTACATGCTGCACTACCCCGCCGCCCACGGACAGCTTCTTTGATGTATTTGTACGCCAAATCAAGGAGCGGAACAAACGCGCTGATTACTTTTTCTATCTTGAAAACCACTCGCTGAGCTGCCCGGCTTGTATTGAGGCAGGCGAAGCCGATAAGTGTGCACATCGACTTTATTTGATTCCGCCATGGAAGTCGATGCTCCGATTTGCACGAATGAAAGCCCTAATACCAATAGCGCACGAGAAAGACTTTGCGACGGAGGTCTATGGGGTCTTGTCAGCCGATACACACTATTACATTCCGAAGAAAGTGCTTGAAACGGCGAGGTCCCTGCCGCGGCAGTTTAGGGACCCTGGTCTCGATCCGGTCACACAAGTGTACGTTGCAATCGACCCGGCAAGTCACGACAAATCCGATATGGGTATAGCAGCAATGGTGATCACAGATAATGGCCAGAAACTCTTTCTAGGCGCAAGTACAGTTTCGATGGAAAAGTGCATGGTCAAGGAATGCCAGATCGTTGTGTCCGAGTTTTTAAAAGAACTGCGAAAGCATCCCTTTGTGACGCCCACGATGCCGATTATTCCAATAATCGAATGCAATAACAACGAAATTATCGGGCGAACCATTCTCGAGAGCTTTAGACCGTACGGTCCAATCGTTGTACCGTTTACAAAGGACCATTTTGAGACCTGCATTTCCCCGGGCGTGGGAGTGTGGCTCACAAGTACAATCAAAATGGCAATGATCCAAACTACGTACCAGGCACTCATAGACAACGCAGTCAGATTCAGTGGTGCATTTACCACAACAGGCCGCGCGGCGTTCAACCCAAAGGCAAAGCCCGTCAGCTACAACGAACAAATTGAGGTCATGCTCACACAGCTCGGTCAGTTTCGCGATCAACCGGACGGAAAAATATCCGGGAAATGCCCTAGTGGCGAAAATGACGACTTAGGGGTGGCCGCCATGATGTGTATTTATTGGAGCTTTCTTGTGCGGTCATTAAAGTAAGGCTATGGAACCGCGGTGTAATTGGAAATTGCTGTCATAAAAAACCGCCTGCGCCACACCCAACCGAAAAAAATGTGCTCCGTGTGGCGAGAGTGCCGCATCGCCAGCAAATAACATCGTCCGGGCTCCCGGGTGGCACGGAAAACGAGGGACGCTCATTGATGGCAATACACCTGCCAAACACATGCGGCTGAAACGTGCTGGCGTAACGTCGAAGCGTATCCGGTGACGTTGTTCGGACAGTCTCATCGCGCGGCCCTTTGAGGCCTTCCTTGCAAAGCCACGGCCATCGCGAGCGTGCGCACAGATTGTTTGATACGGCCGTAATGACCCCTGCCGGGATACCAAAGTCGTCCGTGTCGCTGATACACGTCGACAGTCGGACGGTCTCTTGCCGGCTAATCTCGAACGGGCGGCTATCAAGTACGAGGTCGTCGGAAACATGAATTACCGGCCACAGTTGCACGCGCGACGCACCCGGCCAGATAATGCCGAACCGATCAAACGACACCCGGCCCGTTTTGCCCCACGCGACGGTCTGTGTCATTCGCAGCGACACGGTGTACGCGTGCTGTCCGGTCCGACAGAGGGACAGCGCACTCAAATGGTAGCCGGTGCGCCCGTCTAAAATTGGGCCAACTGGGTCGCCCGTCATCATGACAAAGTGGGTATTGAAATCGCACGCGTTTAAAATGTCCATCGCGGAAATGGAAGCATCCAGAAATAGAAACTGTCGACGATGGCACTGATGATCGACCAAATCCTCTCCTGCATCCAGTACACATCCCTCGGGACATAGTCGACAAAGCGCCTTGATCCATCCGGCACGAATTATCCGACTCCGGGGATGTAGCGGGCATCGGTAACCGGACACACACCGATCGCATAGCACATGGGATTGCCCGTTGTTATGCACACATATATATCCGCCTTGAATGCCGATTAGGCTGTCCCGGGCCGCCGCGCACAGGCAAACGGGGGGCATTGTAATGCTGACCGAAAAGTTACCTCCGCCAGCTCTGATCTGGATTACGTCTGTTGAAAGGTCCTTGTTGTACACACCACAAGTGCTTGATAGCATGCGAAAAACGATCTCGACGTCGCCCATTGATAACTATGCGTACCTCGAAGACATGTGCACAGCTCTCGCAAAGGGTATCCTGCACACGCCCGACGACGAATGCGCATCAGGCGATATGGTTTGGCCGCAGTTCATCGAAACAGCCCGCCGACCGCCACACATACACCCCCTACAATACAAGGCAATTCTGCGACGCCAAGCCAAATTACTACTAGACGGCCAGCTGGCGCATAATATTATTTCCCAATTTGTGTGGATTGCAGGTTGCGTTGAATGGGACGCCATCACATTTACGAAAGGTACAGACGCAGTCGAATGGGGACCCGACATCAAAACGCGCTTCCGGAGCATATTTGGAGACACAGGCTTTGCAAAGAGCTGTACATACAAAACGTCTGGAGATTTTGTTGTACATTGTATTCTGAAAGCCGAGCACATCGCGTCGTGGCGGGTATGTGCAACAGTACGGGATGAAAACGTTTACGGTGCGATTGCGGCTGTTCACGGTACTATGTCAAATACAATAGTTCGGCAATATACAGATACGCCACCACACGAGCTTCTCTCAAAACACAAAAATACGTCAGAAGGTACCCGGTTTATTGTGACGGCGACGTCTGTGCTCGAGATTACGAGCGTAAAACAGAGTAGGCTGCTTATCGACAGGGATATTATTCGAAGGCATAACAAAGCGGTGCCACAATTGGCATTAACAAACGACGGTCCTCCGTTCAAGGGCGCATGTAGCTTTGGGTACGTACAGGGTGATACCTTTTACCAGTTCGAGTCAACGATGGACGCAACACTCGCATATGTCAAGGCTTCCCACGCTTTTGGAGTAGGAGATATGAACGACTTGTACTACGCGCTGTTTGATCCTAATCAATTATCAAGCACTTGTCTTCTTCGACAATATATTACAGAATAATATAAAATATTGCTGTAAGCGGGGAGGTTGTTGCGGTAGTCCACCAAATGCGGTAAAATGAATTTGGCGTTTGTTGGAAGACCGGAAGATGGGCTGGGGTCCATTTTGGAAGTTCAAAGCTACTATAAGATACACCAGGATGCCGTCGGGCGTGAGCCAAGAACTCTGCAAAATGCACTGAAAACCCGAGCCATGTGCGACAAACAGCTAATCGTGCGCTACTTTGGTGTACTTACCGTTTTGGACGACCTCCTATCCAACGAGAGCCACGACCCTGTATTTGCATGGCGACTGTACAAACGACACGCGCTCTTTGTGCAAAACAACCCGTACCATAAGCTTGTGTCCGGCCAATCGTGACGTTTTATGTATTAAAGTGTCGAAGTGATTGTGCCAATCTCAACGTGCTGCAATATGAGACACACAATCTCGTTGGGGAGATTTAGTTTAAACTTGCGCGCAAACCGTCCCATGGCTGTCACAAACACGCCAAGCACAGATGCGCAGTGTCTTTCTAAAGGAGTGGTGGGCGCCCAATTCCAGTAGTATCTTCGGAGTAAAATAGAGTGGTGGCAAGTGACCGGAACCATCAGGAGCACACATGCGTCGCGGGGTGCAATTACGTTGACCCCCGAATGTCGTACCCCATTTGTACTCGGCGGTATCGAACCCTGGACAAACGCAGACACCCTGTTTGCAACAATCATTCGAAGGCCTTCGCACCGTTCAAACGCGTACGTGTCGACGTAATCAATACAATGTGGAAGCCAAACATCTTGGAGGGCAGAACAATTGTAAAACGCCCGGAACATGATGTCGACCGTGCCGTGTACGCGAAACGTGATGGTTTCCAACTTTAGACATGACGCAAACGCTTTCGTGCCGATCGTCTTAAGTTTGGTACGTTCAAAACTGACGTGCTGCAAATTAGCACAGTTCCGAAACGAACTGGACCCAATTACTTGAACGCACGGCCCAAGGAATAGACGCGTAAGGTTGTGACAAGCAAAAAAGCACATGGTCGGAATCGTTTGCACCGGGCCCACCATACGTACAATCTGCAGCCGTTCGCATCCCATAAAAGCACTTGCCCCAAGATATGCAAGTTTGGAAGGTAGTGTAACAGTCTCCAAGGCGCGACAATATCGAAATGTGCGGTCGCCCACTTTGCCAAGCTCTGCGTTCTTCGGTATGTTCACCGCCTTTAGGTTTCGACACTGTTCAAACGCTCCGGTACATTTCATGTATTGGGACTCCAAATCCCCGATAGACTGCAGCTTCAGGTTTAAACACAAGCGCTTCAGTCCAAAACACAATGCAAACGCTCCTGTGTCAATCGCCTGCACCGCATCGGGAATGCGACAAACTCCAGATCCGAGTGGCGCATTCAAAGCCGTCAGCGAGATGGCGCCGTGAAACGCATCAACACTGATGTGTACCAGTCGATCGTTGTTGAGCCAAACGGCCTGAAGTACTTCACAGTGCCGAAACGACAGTGGTGGAATGGAACGAAGGGTCAAACAAGCCGACAAATCGACTGTCAGTAGGTACTTCCCAGTACGGTTGACAAAGGGTAGTGTGGCAATCGTATCAGAAACGTCTTTTAAGTAAGCAAATCGCCTGTCCTCTAACACATTGACTATGCACATGATGTGGTCGCCACCGGCAAAGGCAGTGGTCATGTTTGTGGACTGTGCATTTTACAACTATAGTAACATCAAAAATATTTATTATTATATTTTGGTACTATTGTGCAGAACTAAAAATAGTTGTGTACAGTTTCCGATGAGGTTTACAGATAGGGTCGGCGAACCATTGGGTGTAGACACTCTACGTCGCCATGTATCGCGCCATAGGACATACCAGAGCTAAGCCCATTGGGAAAAGCCGGGATATTTCCCACGGGCGATGTGGGTTTGCATATGCTGCGTCAGAGCCGGACGAGGCCAACTTTATCATCCCCCCGGCCGGGGTACTGGTGACTGCCAACGGTGACATCTGTCATGTTTCCGATGCTTTGTTGGATACAATATTTGACGACATGAGCTTCAAGCCGCAGCATATAGCGCATGACGTAATATTCGGGGCGGCCGCTCAGATGTACAACCTTATTCCCAGTGAATTCAGCCGAGGAGTTACCCAAGTCCAACAAACCGTGTCAGTGTTAAACGACGCTTTTGGAGAAGGAGTATTCCACACATTTAAAGCCACTCGGGCAGGGATCCGTAAGCAAAAGGAGGAAGACCCATCGTTGATTCGAGGTGTGTTTGACTCGAGGGTACCCAGGGCCGTTTCGCGGGGAGATGCAGCGAAGTACACAGATGCCACGCGATGCACTCACTGTCATCGCGTGGTGACGCCGACTCAAAGGCTCAAACCCTTGTTTGCGAGGTCGTCCGATAGACGCAGGTTTTGTGAAAAATGTATACTGCGGTATAGGGGAAAACTACCTCCGGTTTTCTCTAAAACTCGGGACCATTTTGCGATTGGAAAGGCGGCCCGAAGCCCGGCGTCTAGGAAATACGTGCGGTTGGGACCTCCGAGCGTTTCAAGAACAGCGGTTGAGGTGATGTTACATTTGTACGACGACTCCGATATCCGCGAACTGGTGGGTTGGACATTTCCAGACAAAGTGCAGATCAAAACGAAAGCGTCGCGAATCATGTGCGGAACCCTGTTACTGGCAATGCCGTTGTTCAGACATTTCAAAGACGGGCTCCAGACACCGCGGTCGCGGCCATATACGAAACTAAGTACCATGATGTCAATTTTTAGGTCTAACCCACAACGGGCAGCTGCACTGTGCGACCTGGAGCGGCGGACACGCAAAATGTGGACCGGACAGAATTGGAGGAAGCTCGCTGCGGACGGTCGTGTATTTGTAAAAGAAACCGACATCTTTACACAGAGAATGAAGACTGATGCAGTTTTCAATCTGGCCACAAGCGAGCGCAAGTGTACTGCCGCACAACTCTTAATATGGATTGATATGCCAAATGGCGCATATCCCTTTCCGGTAATGATGTCAGCTACCTCGGCGGCTATGCTTCATCTCATATTTGTACAGCACCGGGTGGCAGTTGATGTCATACTCGATTCGGAAGACAGTGTACGAGCCCCCCCTGGTTCTTCAATTGCGTCACTCGACTTGTCGTTACAACAGTCCATTGAGGAAAACATGATTATCATCTCTGGTGCAGAGATCCTTACGTATGATCTTTTGCTCTGGATACTCGACCGGCCGTTGATTTTAGGTACAATGGATGTCTGTACGGTCGTCGTCCGGGGGAACTATTCGGCAGCGGTTCGTAACATGAGTGATCTCCATTTTGGGTACAATCTGGGCCGAGCGTTTGTAGAGCTTGCAGATGCGGCCATCGACGGTGTCGCCAGTGACGTATTGTCGCTTACTATGGACCCACTATACGGGCCAGAGCACGAAATGGGCATTGCCGAGCGGTGCGCGGAACTGGAGGTGGCTGCCTACAGATCTGTAAAGACGCCCGCATCAGAACACGACACCGGTCTCGCGTGGCCGCCAGCGTTACCATTTGACAGGCCGGTGCCAGATGTTTCGTTATCAGAGCTCGTTGAAGTTATGAACGCCAATTCCATTGCATGTGAAGGCGTGGCGGAGTTTATGACTACCGTTTAAGTTTCTTTATTGCTTAGTACGTGCAATAGTCGCGTACTTTTCACAAAGAGTGGTGTATATTCTTGAAGCCAATACCGAAAGCGCCGCGTATACCTCTACGGGGTTGTCAATATCATTGTCACCATCGATAATTGTGGTTTTGATTTTATTAAACAATTTGCGAGCCAACTCACGGTCACCTACCAAAATTGTCTTTAAAAACTCGTCGTCTTTTTCGGTAAATTCGGTATTAATTCCGGTAATAATCGCAATAGTTCGAAGGCGCGCCAAAAAATGAGGGTTGGGTGTAGCACCGTCTATACAAACCAGTTCAAACACCTCGGTTAATTTTTTGTACCAATCAATTTTCGCGGTATATCGTATATCAAATTTGTCTAAATAGACCCTGATATAATCGGATACAAGTGTGTCTGGTCCGCTTCCGCCGCCAAGACTCGCCGTATTCATATTTCTTGGAGTGTCTAGTGCCTCACACGCCTTTTGTTCCAAACACAGTTAACTTACTTAACTCCTTTATACGTCGATTATAATTTGGTTTTCTGGCACAAATGCAATGGTAAGAAGGATTCAAAAGCATCCGAACGCTCTAAGCGCCAATTCATTCTTTGCTACACTGGCAACATCCCAAGCAAAAAGCAAAAACTAAGTACACGACCCCACGCCGGTGATACCGTCAACAGATGTTTCAACGGCTTTGGTCAACACGCGTGCGTGGTCCGAAAGAAGTGCGGTCCGTTGCCAGAACTCCGCGTAGCAAACCATACGTCCTACCGCGGTCGCAGCGGCGGCGTCGTTCGCAGGATCCATTTCGTGCTCTGAAAGCCTTAAGTGTACGACTTGCCACATGTTTGTCGCCTGGGACACAAGCATAATCGACAAAATGGTAGGCATGTCTGCGTAATACTGGTCTGTACTGTATCCACGGGCATTGGCCATCTGTAAAATGGCGTCAAACCGGTCATCGTTGAACGCTCCCACAAAATACTGCATACATAATACAATATACGCGAAGACAAACTGGCCATCTCGGTCGTCGTTAGGATAAGTACACCAGTGATGGGCCCAGCAACACGCCGCGCTGACGGTGACGGCGGGACAAATACTGGACGACGGGATATCCCGTATAATATTAAATCCAGCAACCTCAGCACTAGGCCTCATGGTTAAAGTGTGCAGCTCTGTAGTGCGGGCAATACGTACGTGTCCAAACCGAAAATTATTGTTTAATTTTGTAAATATATTGCAAAGCGTTCGGTCAAAATAATATTGTCTGCGGATAATACCGCAATAGCAGGCATTTCCGACACAAATACCGGCTTTGAAAACGAGGCCGTGTGCCCAGTATCATTAAAGTAGTACAGGACACCTGAGCAAGGAGCAGATGTGGGGGCGAGGATTACTGCCCGAAGTGCCCCGGTTACAGGGCACGGTAAAAAGGGAATGACTTGTACTTGTTTCATCTGAATTGTACATTGAATGTCTTGGGAACACACGTGAGTTGATCCAGTACGGGATGTTCGAAACACGTCGACGTGCGTGTAGTTGTCATGCATCGCTTTGCGGAACACAAACATTACGCGTTCGCATACAAAGCATGTAACTGCCCCGTATGTGCGCTTGAACCGAAAAATTGCGTCGTGTAGGCCGCTTTCGATGTGGCGCAGTTGCTCTTCACTTGTGTCTGTACTGGGAGCGCCCAGAATATGAACCAAGTCGCATCCCGTGGTGTATTCGCAAATAGAAGACAACCACGGCTCATTATCTCGTGTCACGCGCCCGGTCGTGTCCGCGATTAGGGGCGTATCCATCACCCACGGCCGACCCCGTTTTACACATGACCGTATGCAATACGGAAGAACGATTGATGTTCCGTGGGGAACAACTGCGAATGTGTCCTCTGCACCGGTAACCCAAAAGAGCGAGAACGACACCCCTGAGAGTATCTTGTGGCAAGATTGTTCAAACGAATGCTCGCCAAAAAAACGGTTCGTTTCAACAACATATATTCCGGCACCGGGGCCGATAGACCGCTTAAAAATAACCACAGATGCCCCAAACAGAAACTCGCCTGGTCCGAGCGGAGTATTCTCGTCAAGAAAACGCGGGAACGTGTGTAGAATAGCCCCCGTAAGAGCCGAGATTAGTTGAATCTCAAGCTCGGACGAAAATGCCAAAAGTTGCGCCGACCGATTAAATGCAATCGGTGTGATTTGCGTGTCTGCGGTTCCCAGGACAAATGTGCGGTCTATGCAAGAATGTGCACTCCGGGTGCGGTTGGATACTTTTCTGCGAAGTTGCTGAAAACGCCATCGTGATTGAGGGCAACTGGGATTGTTGGTGCGCATCAATACATAACCCCCTCGTGCACCGCCAGTTGCACGGGCCTCGGTCGAGACCGTAAAAGGGGCCACAAACGATTGCTTTGGTAGTTTGGAAGAACAGTCAACGCGTATAGGGGGTAAGGATGGAGAACACGGATGATGAACAGTGGCCAGATGATCCATTTTCGCTCGCCGTGTGGTTACTGGGTATGGGGTGGACCGTCCGCCGGATACTAGCAGAATGCGACCGCGGCCTTGAGTCGGTTCGGGTGTTTATTTCAAAACACAACCCAAAAAATACTGAGCCAATGGCACTATATCCGAAACAATTAAAACACCTTGGACTTATTTACGTTTTTGTTTCGCAAGAGCACCCCATTCATGTGCTTCTTGCGCTAGACGTCGTGGCCTCGCCGGATACGCATCCCGTGACAGCGTACGTGTACAGTGAACTACAACGCCATTACTGTATTCCAAAAACGCTCGGCGCCATGACACAGTGCTTGCGCCCCGATCTTTTAGCGTTGGTGTACAAATCGTGGAAACACTCGCGCGATGTGGACGCCCTTGACGAATCGATTCAAGCGGCGTGCGGTCGGCAATGGGTACTCAATCCATACGCGCCAATCACGAGATGTATTACGGGAGCACTGGCGTGGTGCGGAGCGGCCGTGGTCGAAACGGGACGGCGCACAAACGCCGATATGGTTATTGGCAACGCATACTACAACATGTGTTACAAAGACAAAGCTATTGCGGTGCTGGTGATGCAATGCTGTTGTAAATCAAACAACCGGGTTCAACGGATATTTCGAGATGGACCGCCGCCGTTTAATGAATTGTCTACAAATAGTTGTATCGTGTTTTGAATACCAATACTATAACGGCCCGGTTCGATCTCGAGGCAAGCGGCGCGGTGCGTGCATGGCGAACCGTACCGACACTCAGGATGATGCGGCCGCGGCGTGCGCGCTAATTCAGTATAAAGTAGCGATTGTACCGGGCGTTCGCAGTGCCTGTCGCGAAAACCATATTTGCTTTTCAAAGGAACCCAATAATTATGATGCTCCACCCACAAAGCGACTAAGGACGGCCGAGTCTAGGCTGCAGCAGACAACTACAAACGCGCTGATTGCAAACAAATGGGGGAATGATAGCATAAGTATTGTAGGGGTATGCCGGACGGGGACCCCTTCCGTCTCCCAGGACGAACTTGAACGATACCCAGACACCTTTGGGCGCGTCACTGTACAGGCATCTGGCGTGGCAACCGTCATAGTATCCGACGTGGACAAGGCAATGCGCGTTGGGCAGTACGTGGCTGTGTCGGAAACCCTCACAGATTCTGGCGACAACGCGTACACTACTTTCCAGCTCACCGTGGCCAAGCGAAATGGACGCGCAGACCGATTTCTCGGACGGCTGTGTAATATTAAGCTTATGCTAGATGGGCACGTGGAGTTGGCTGTTCTGTTAATGTTACGGCCCCCTACCCAAACCAATACACTGCATACAAGCATTTTTGCAGACGAGGACAGCCTGTTTCATGCGTATATCCCCCCAACGCTTATGCACACCGTATGGGCCCTGATTACCCCGCGGGAGAGCGACGTGGAAAACGAAGAAGAGGAACGTACGGAAGAGACGACCGTTCTTACACGAGCCGTTGCCGTTGCGCGCGACAAAAACATGCACCAGGTTGTGGCAGCTCTGGAGAGTGCAATGTACGAAAGCCAACGGGCGAGCTTGTTGCGGCCAGAATTTCCGCGTGTAGAAGATATGTCGACGGCGGGGATGCAGGCCTTTTTGATTGGAAACAAAACATCCAAGGGTGTGCTGTGGTACTATTCGTCGTTGTCGGACTTGCGCTCGGCGATACCGCTTCTCTTAAAACACCGACGGACCGAGAGTAGTGGTAACGGTGGGCGCGAACACGGGCTGGTATCTGCAAGTATGTTTTGGACCGACCAGGAAATGGAACTAATGATAAGCTTTCTCAATTGGTCGCGTACAAGTGTCGACCACATACAGAATGCACATATCGACAATGTGAAGGCCATTTTCGACGAGGTAAAGCGTCAGTAGTCAGCCGCGTCTTGTATAGAACCTAGCCACGTAACACTCAGCGCCACGCACAGCAACTGCCACCGCATTCGATCTAGTATGGTGGGGTCACGAGACGTGGTTGCACACTTAAACGCCAATACGGTTTTGGGGAATTCGAATCGAAGATGTGCCATTTTAGTTCGCACGCCCGTGTAGTAGGACAAATGTGGCTGTACTTCATGCGGAATTAATACCGTCACCGTTACACGATCGTATCCAGACACATTGGTGGCGTGCCGAATTGATTGACGCGTACATGCGACTATCTTCTCTAGAGATTCCAGTAGTTCAGTGAAAGTAAACGACACAACAATAATAGCACCGTTCGGTCCACCCGTAACACTGCAAAATTGGGTTGGTGTATTACCATTAGACATCATTTGTGTAGGATGAAAGTAGCGCAGTATGTTATAGATTAGCTTTACAAGTGGCTTTGACAGATGTGCCCGTGTTGGTACACGTCGGCGAGCGCGCTTGACTATACTTGAATGGTATAGAGCATAATGTGCATCGCATCGTCGAAAGCCGTTTGTGCAAGTTTGCGAGCGTTGGAATCGCGGAACTGACGACCGGCATCGTTATATCCCTCCTTAAGCGTTGTATACGCTATCCACACATTGAGGTACGCCGTTGCCATAGCAGGACTGTCCCAAAACGCCGTGGTCTCAAAGAAATTTTCGCTCGTTGGCAGTCTGGATAGCTGTGTGCGGCGCCGCTCGTTTTGTAAGCAGTGGGCCGCCGTGCGTAATTCAGGCGAGTATCCCACTCGCGTAACGGTGGATAACACGTGGCCGATTATTTCCCCTTCGAGTTGGTAGAACGCTTGTGTCTTTTTTACAACGCCGCGTACTAAACATTTTGTGGCTACACTGTTCACCATGCTTCCTTTGACAAGGACTACAAGAGGTGCAAGTGCAGTAAACGGCGATTTGCCAACTAAAGAAAACGCTGCCTCATTCGTGCTTCCATGCCTGTAAAGGGCCACAAGGAAAAGAGCAATTGTTGTGCGTGCGTTCGACCCAATGTCATAAATACCGCGGCGCGCTCCGGCGTCTATGAGATTGTTCAGTGCGACAGCGTGCGTGCTACTCCGCAGCAAATACGCGTGTGTTGTCTTTCCGATTGCACTTTCCGACGAAAAATGAGCGCCAATACAGCGCGACGCAATCTTGGTTACGAGCGCCTGGGGCGTAAGCTCGCCGGTAAGCCCTCTGTCCATACTTCCAGTGCCCCGGAAACCGCTAAAGGTGCTACCTCAGTACTATATACCCGGCCGGCAATGATTACAAACTGACAGTCTCTGATTGCCCATTGTACATCTTCGCCAACGGACGGGTACGCGGCTCCAAGCGCGGTGAGAGATAACCCGTACGAGCCCGCGTGTTTCACCCCAGATATCATACTGGGTTTGTCGTACACATTAAATGCGCCGCGGGCACAAACGAAATCCCGCTTGACTGGGTGAAAGAATACCCGCTTCGAAAGCTTGGGAACCGTTTCGCAAAAAAATCGAAACGACGTTGCGGTCAGGCATTGGCCCCTCTCAATGAGCAGTGTGGAAACGTCGACAAAACTTGCGTATGCTTCGGCAACCGTAGTGCAAACCGCTTCGTAGTGATGCTCAAATAGACCGTCGCCGGTTTTTAAGACAGGTGTACACAATAATGTAAATATAGACTCTGGGTCCAGACGGCACACGACCGGGAGCGAACGGTGTGCTAAATAGGCCCGTAGGGTATGCAAACAAGTTGTTTTGGATTGAGGCGTAATCCTGAGCAAAACTGCCGAACAGTGCTGGGCGGCAGTCTGTTCGCACGGCTTACTTGGCCCGCACGTACACATCGGTCGGCACGACCACTAAAATGAGACCGTCATCACACATCGGCTTACTTGTCCACGACCTACGATACTATCCGGTCACGTCAGCAAAATGCGCGAGAATAAATGTTGGTTGCGGATTGTTTTGAATAAAGCGATTTCGCAAATCGTACAGTTTGTTGGTCGCGCCCCCAGCACCGGCCTGCCCTGCAAGTACAAGGGACTTGAACCGGTCGCATGTAAGATGCTCGTTATGTAAGAAGGGCTTTGCCGCTGCCAGCATTCCCGGTAACTCGTCGTCCACAACAAAATCGACAAGGCGTGCCGCGGCCTTGATAAAAATAAGGTTGAATGCATCGACTGAATTTGCCCAGGCGCGCTCGAATGTACGCGCAAATTCGTCTGCTGATTTTAATCGCGCCCCGCTCGCGCTAATGTGCTGGAAGGTGAGCATTTCTTTGCTTCCGTACACTTTGATATCAAACGGATTGAACGTAGTATTAGCCGATCTGGGCCCTGCAGTAAATCCAAGCCCGGTGCTCGGCGCCACAAACACCGCTTCGTTTCCAGGCCGGCTGCGTATAAGCGGGAAGGTGTAGCGACCGACTCGAAGCGACGTGGGTGCTGCATGGGACGACCCTTGGGTCGAAAAAAGCTTAAAGACGCCACGCGTGGTCGTGGTACTACACGAAAGGACCCGACCGTTGCAGAAACTGAGCTGAGCAGTGTCGGATCGGGTCGTATTGAGCCGGTGGGCTTGACACAGCAGTTCGCGCACCGTGTTCCGGGCGACTGTGTCGTCGTCGCCTTTCGGCTTCGTAAAGTGCATTTGAACCGACGATATCATCGGGGTCGGCGGAATCTTAATCAGCAAGACGGCAGGAAAATAAATTGATTCGCGGTGAACGGTGGATGCCAAAGCCTGCAACGAGGCTTGCCAAAAATGGTCGCGCATGGCCTTAGGCGTGTACCACCCGTCCGCCCATCGCGTCTTTAGCTCGAGACTCACATACGCGTCGTTGCATTTAAACGTGGACGCGTCCTCGACGCATTTAAACTGCGTTGTTGCGTCAGGGCCAAACACGTACGGCAACGACGACAACACCGTCTGATCGTCTTCAGATAGCGTGAGGTTTAGTCCGTCGCCAGAAGTGCCTTGAAGAACGCTTAAAAGCGCATTCAAAAGACTAAGCTGCAATGGATCCACGGCGTCTGCAAACTGTCGCCGCAGCTCGGCAATTTCGGGGGCGTCACCGTCGCTCAAAGCGAGAGAAATGCCGAGGTGTAGAAGCCCGCCGCCTACAGATGCCGTGGTGGCCTCTTGTCCTGGCCATGCCGCTAAATCGAGCGCTTTGGCCCGGGTGATGATATTGTAAATGTTCGAAACGGTCTGCGACGACACCACCTCTTCAGACCCCTGAAATAGCGGAACGGTCTTCGAAGTGATGTCCAGGGAATTGGCCCCGGCGCCAATATCGTGGGGCGCGTCCAGAAAAAGGGTCTTAATCGTAGGCCACGTTGGAAGCTCGGGCGATCGCGACTGGGACACAAATGTTTGTACCGCCGACGTCGACATGCTGACATTGCCTAGGTTCGAAAAAAGCCCCGTAAACGCAAATGCTCCGCGCTCCATCGCGTCAACCTTGTCAGGAAACGCCGTGTTGCGGAACCCCCCCGTGTCGGCGTCAAACACGTTGCTTTGCCACACCAGAAAAAATGCCCGCCAGTACGTGAGATCTAGGTCGGAGGGGGGCGTCGTGACCATTGACACAATGAGGCAGTGCAGTCCAACAAGTTCCCTGGCACCAAACTTCAGAATGCACTTCACACCTTCAAATCGGGTGTACTCTGTACCAAAAGCCGTGTCCGGGAAAATGGCGTGGACCCACTTCGATTCGGGTGCACTATACGTGTGCGCACTATACAGACCACCACCGCAGTCACACAATAAACAAAGGCGCGGAATAGCACCAGACGTATCGAGGCCAAACGTAAACGCAACAGAGTCCATGTGGGGGTCAACCACGATATGTTTAATCTTAATGATATGGACAACCACGCTCGCCGTAGGGCGCGGGGCGCATTATATAGGCAAAAACAATTTCACAGCACGCGGAAAACACTAAATGCAATAACGTCAATGGAAGGGGAACACATCATTGACGTCGAAACAACGCAACAGCTGTTTTCGGCGTGCACGTTCCTGTGGCTGGCATTCCTCGTGTATTTAAAGCACGGCGCCAATCATTCACAATGACCTGGCGGGAGGATCCGGCGCGCATAGCAGCGGTGCCAAATCTGGTACTTAGTTATCTTGCTATTCTGGTAGGGAGCTACGCGTTTATACTACTCTGGTGGTCGCTCGAGTGGCAGGTCGTCTTTGCGTGCGCATTGGCCACGTCCACAGTGCTGGTCGTCGTAACGCCGTGGGGCGGACCGTACGATCCGACCCCCAACAACCAAGTGGACCCGATTGCTAGCGGATTGATCGCCGTAATAACGTACACCGCACCAGCGTATACAGTGGCGCTAACAAAATCTCAGATCGTTGCCGCAATAACATTACCAATATGGGTGGGCCTCGCGGCCCGTCGCGTGTACACGGGAAGCAGCACCGAAATGCCGCTTGCGCGCACAGCCCAGGAACTAATAAACACGTAACGATTTTAAAAGAATACATGCACGGCCTTAAATCATCGACATTGCCAGATTGTTGTTTTGGGTAGAGACCTGTTTGTAGTAGCCCCTGTTCATGCTCACATTTACGGATTCTTGACCTGCCGCGTTCGAATCCGTCATCATGTCCTTGTAGATACGGAACAGTGCAAACACAAGGTACGACCCCATGACAATGAAGAAAATGATCGACGCAAAAACCCGCCCGCCGTGAGTCAAGGTCGGCCCGCACAAATCGGACGCGTTGATCGACACGTAGGTGGCCAGAATGTAAGCCTCGAGGATCACGACCGTAATAATACCACCGACAAACACGTACATATTATCGGCCGCATTTATTGTTCGTTTGACCAAGGTGAAAGAATAAGTTTTCGGACTCTTGCCGGGCTCACTCCCTTGCACCGGCTCCGCGAAGAACGATTCCAAAAATTCGTAAAGGAGGCCACAAATAGCAAAGCCTACCACTAGACCATGCACAAGGTTTTCAAGAACTTGAGTCACCGTGCTCTGAGTGTGGTATCCGTAGAATGCTCCGAGGCCACCAAGCTGACCCGGGCTGTTCGTTCCACACCGATCGTCAAAGTTGTTACTGTCGGTGACGGCGAACATGAGGGCACCCACAACTAAAACAATAAGGTATACAAAGAGGTGGATGTTGCCCGACGTTCGGTCCAGTTCTTGCGAATGTTTGACGAGAATCATAATTAGCGGCATAAAGTAGAATACTGCCCCAATGGTCACCAGGGCAAACATGGTCTTGGCGTTGACACCGGTGGCCTCGTGGAATAGCTCACCCTGGTCTTTGTTGAGCTCCTCCATGACGCCGCGCGGGCACCGTTTAGGATCGGGCGTAAATGTAAGGTTGGCCATTGGAATGAGTTCGTAGTCGCCGTTGATTGGATCGCTGGCAGCAGCAATAGGATCCGTTGGAAACGGCGACAGTGTACCAGACGCGTATAAAAATCCGTAAAAGGTGCTAAAAAGTGCAAAGGTGCCCAAAAAAAGAAAGGAGAACACCAGAAAGTTCCGAATGGATTGGATCGTGCTGTTGTTTACGGTACCATTGTTGACACCGCCGTATTCGAGTCCGGCAATAATAATAAGAACGAGTAAAACGGACCACGCAGATATGTAAATGGGCTGTCGTTCGTACATGGCCTGGCGGTTGCCACTGGCAATTACGTTTTTAAATCCGGCCACGTCCGTTTGATTGTATCCGAGGTGCGTGTGCGCAGAAACTTTTCTGGTCGACAGCATAATGGCCGGGGCCGCCTGAAAGTCGTAAAAGTTGAAATAAGAGTTGTTGTCGGGAGACCAGAATTTGACCGTCTCTCCGTTAGCGTTCCACGCGTCGTACCTTTCGCGTAGCCCCTCGGCAACGCAGCCTTCCATTTTAGAAATATTCCATGCGTTATGCTCAGAGTCCTTTTTGGTTCCAAAGTGCTTGCCACATTTTTGGGGCGATGGCCGTACGTTTCCGTCAGAGTCTGTGGTCGTAAGTTCTTTGCAGTCTCGAAAAGACGCCATAATGAGGACCTCGGTCGGGTATACAACGGCCAGCGCAACGGCAATGCATGACACAATCGCCGCGAGCTGGTGGGTATCCTTCATATCCTTCATCGTCGTCGTCAGAACCGACAAGGTGAAAAGTCCGGGATGTGTGCTACCACAGTTTTAATAGGCTCCTTTATACATTCGACAAAGCTAACCATGCGCGGCATCGTGGAGCAGGCGATGCGGCGCGTCCTCAAAGTGCCGCCCAATGTTCCAGCCGACTGAGTGCAAAACCTTTACCGACGACCCAATGTCGATCGTGCCGGGTGCCGGCCGGGTCGCCGGTATGTCGGCTCCGGTGACCGCAATACACGCGCGCAGATCGCACGGCGCCGAATCGCCAAAAAGGCGGCACGGATAGCCAATCAAAAGCTGGTTCGCGAGCACGTTCGTCGCGTTTGGAGAAAATGGTATTTCGCACATCTCAGTCTCCACAGACGGGTCGCCCAAATCTGCGGGGGTGACACCGAGTTTCCACCGGCCGGATTGTGAATGGCGCGCTCGTAGAATACACGCAGAATCGGGACCAATGGCTTGTATCCCTCGGTATTCCCGACATCCAATCGGCTCGATCACCCCGCACTCGCCGCACGGGCTGAGCCGCGTGTGTAGGCCCCGGCGCATCGCACTCTCGGCATCGCACGGCACAGGTGCACGCGCGTAGGCGTACTCGGCGTCGGTCAGAGTACTGCACGTGGTCGCTTCAAAATACTTTTGGGTACCGTCCTTAAACGTAAATAAAAGCCAAACGTGCCCCTCGAGATGCCCTTGCGGTGTCTGCGCCCGGCCATGCACCATATGAACACTTTGAATGACGTTCTGTGCGTAGTCAAGCACTCGCTTAAGCGCGACATTCCCGCGCACATAGGCGTTCTCCGGAGAAATGTGCTGCATCGCCGTGTAAACTGACAATCCCATCATCGACATGTCGTCGCAGTCCCATGGCCCATGAAGCGTAAACATCCCCTTGGCCAGCGACCGATCGTCCTGTCGCTCGGTGGCGTACTGCCCGGCAAATGCCCGAAGTATCAGCCCAAACAGAAGCCCAACCTCGCTGCGAGTCGACGCGTCAACAAGCTTGGGCGCAACACCACAGGCGACACGGAACGCCCGCGGCAAAGCCTGCGCCACGAGCTCGGGGTCAAGCGCTCGCGCCATCGGAAACCCGCTCCCGGGAATAACGGGCGAAGCTCCATCGGGCTGCTCGAGACTAAAGCAGCGCATCCAATGCGCAAGGGGCCCGAGCGACTCGTTGTCGGGATCGTCGGGATCTACCATGCGGGCCATAAACGCGTGGAGTTCATTGCGGGCGCCCCGATCGTCCCGTTGGAGCTCTTGCACAATAGTGTCCGTAATATCGCACATCGGCAGTAATTTGCCATCCGCGTCGTAAAATATAAGAGAAACGGCCGAATTGTCTAGTAATATTTTCTTTGTCGAAAAACTATCGCGAGGTGCGTTGGGTGTAATATAATGGGGCCGCATATAAAATACGCATACTCGACGCAACGGGTCACCGCACGCGGAACAGCAGAATCGAAACACCACAACCTTTGTCACACCCCTCCGAGACACGGTGATTGGGATTGTCGGTTGGCTGGCAGGTACAGGAAAAAAGTGAGTGGCCTCCCACGCAGGGCCATCTGTTTCGGTGACAGTAAACACACCGTATTTAACGGCGCCGGGATGACCGGGCATGACGAACTATCGGTAGCGGTGCATGTGCCTTATACCGCCGCCATAGAAATTGAGGCTATCAAGGTCATCAACGCGTACACGAAACGTAATGGATGCGACAACAACTTGCTCGGTCCCGATAGTGTTGGTAGCCACACTACATTATGTTGCCAACTTGCTGCGTGTATTGTCAGGCGATTTATCCGATGTTACACGTACCTTGAATTGGCGGCGTTTCTTGACAACACGCCACGGATCGCAAGCGCGCTACGTGCAATTTCATTTCAATCCAGGCCGATCATTGCGACAAGTATTATTATAGAACTCATCAACTCGGATCATTGCATGGCATTTATGACGGTGCTGATGCCGAAGCGCGCCCCGGGCATTGTACACGTTGTGGCAAATCAGATGAGTGCACCCGAACGGGCCGCGTTTGTGAGAGATTGTCTTGTGAGCATGACGCCCAGCACGGCCGACTTGGCTGTACCACACCTCATTGCATTTCTTGCCGACCACACCTGGTACATGCATCGTGGGTCAGTTCTGGACGGATGCCGACCATGGAAATTGTGGCGCCATATCACAAGCGTTAATACGCCCATGTGCCACGAAACGCGCTGGAAAGCAATTCGGGCAATTGTTTCGACCTGCCCGGGACGCGTTTCTGAAAAAGGGCGTGCAAATTCACTCGCTGATCATGCCGACAAACAGGCCATCAGAATCCTATTAGACCCCCCAAATCCGAGCTGGCTTACCGACGGCATTGCGCTCGCCACAAAAGTGAACAGTAAACTGATCAGCGTTGCGGCATTATCGCCGTACAGCCCTGTGGCATGCCAATGCTATCGGGCCCTTTTTTCAGAAGCCCAGGTGCAGCCGCCCGGAACGGCGCAACCCGTTTTTACGTGGCACCCTCCAGACGTACGGCCCGTCAACACCGATTTCCTATTGCTGCTAGCACGACAGGACCATCGAAATGGTTGCTTGCTGCAACTCCCGAGCGGTATCATGAGTGACCAGGAGGTGCTGGTTCAGTATTGTAATCTGATTGGCCATTTCGCGTCAATTATCCACAACGGTCCGGGCGAACGGCACTCGAAACGGTGGGTCATACACTCTGGGCAAAGTGTTGTTCCAACTGCGTTTATGTTTGCAACATGCGCGCTCGTCGGGATATACGCGCTGACCAAAAACATTTTTCAGACAATTCACAATTTCTTCACCTTTTCAAAGTACGTCGTCATCGGCGACGGCGCGTCGCTTTGGACATTGATGTGGCAGACGCATTACACTACTAAGTGCATGGCACAAACAATCGGTATCGAAACCGCGCTGGGCGGGACCATCAGCGAACACAACAGAGCCTTTAAAAACATATGTCCCTCCCGCATATTTGTGTGGATGCACGACGTCGCGCGGGTGTTTTCAAACAACCCGTACATTGAGCTTGCGGCGTGCTCCGGCTCGCGACACACCCTTTCAAATCTTGACCAAAAAAGGGCGACGGCCCTGTTCATGGGATCTATCGAGTTGCACAGGCGACACCCAGACATTGGCCCCAACGGGGGATTTTACGTCCGCCCGGAAAACCCCAAGGCCGTCATTCAAAGCATGGGCAAATGCTCTCCGGCATTGGTGCGGCGCTACGTGCTCGACTGGCTCATGCCAAAGTTCTTAGCGCTCAACGAACAGAGTGCCTGGGGTGGATACCAGGCGCTTCGGTACAGGGTGCCAACATACCGAAAGCAGCAGATTGCGGCTTGGCTCGCAGGAACGGTCCGTGTGACCACAGCGGGCGGCCCGAAAACGCGGGTACCGGCATTGAACCGCGACGTGGTGCATATGATTATTGCATTGTGTATTTAAGTGGAACGTATGTTTGACGCATGCCCAGAGGGGGGGTGCAGCTGATAAAAGGAATGTAGCTCGCGCGTCACAATCTCAAGTGGCGTGACCGCGTTGGCCCCGCGGCCGGCCCCGCATATCATCTGATGCATCCGCTCACAAAACGGTGCCAGTCGAAACCCGGACGTTTTCCCATTTATCCACAATTGCTGCGCGGCTCCAACGGCTCCGGGTTCGCTGGTGATGCTCGTGGCGATACGAGGTGACACCATGATGAGAATGAGCATTAGCCAGATTCGAGCCCAATCCGGGCCATCTCTCGCGCCGCTTAAGTCGAGACTGTCGCACAATTCCCTCGCGCCGTTGCTGGTTCCCAGTTGAGAGCCGGGAAAAAACCCATTGATTGTAGTCGGTATTTGCGCGACGCTCGGCGATACCGAAGGTGTGCCAATTAACCCGGGCGGAACGTTCTTGAACCGTTCCAGGTCGCTTTCGAGATCGGACAAAATACGGTTTTGAAAATCCCGGTTGTAAAAAAGATCCACCAGGCGCATGGCACCGGATTATATATGGTGTGTGCGCGCTCCGGAACAACTGCGTACATATGGACTCTGTGCATATTGAACTTGCAAAACTAGTCAGAGCGGGTGGTGGTGCACATCTTTTTAAACACGCGCAGGCGGGATGATACCGGCGCGTCAATCGAGGTGCGCACCCCGTTCCAGAACGCGTACATTTTGGGGTCGTCGGCTTTTAGTGCCGCGATCGCCATGACGACGCCGGGATTTCCAGAAAATGCGCTCGCGGTAGCGCTCTCGAGCAGGGGGGCGAGCGCGTCCGCCATGCCCAGAGGATCACGGTGTGCAACCCAAAAGGATTCCGGGCCAACACCGCTTTGCTGCGACGCGGACATTGTAAATTGCAACCCAACCTATGCACTGTATAATATATAGGCCGGCCGTTATATACGGTACAATCAGAATCGCCGTATCATGGCGTCGCCCGCCGGGCACATACAGCGTGGAGCCATGCAGGACCATGTTGACATTGGGCAGAGCCGAACTTGTATCACCTTTGCACTGGAACCACAAAACAAAGGGGCAACAGCGTACGAAGCCACCGTAACGCGCGACGAATTGTGTCACGCGCTAGGTGTCCATCGAAACGCCGCCGAATACCTGGGCGTCAATCAGATCAACATGTGTGCTATGCAGGCTCCACAGGAAGGTACACACGGGTTCACGTTTCACACTATCGACGAAAGTCAGACACCTACAGCGTTTAAACCTCTCGAAACGTCAACGCGATCGGTGTTATTTGGCGACGAAACAGCACACGCTTACCACTTTACCGCTCACTCAAACGCGTCGCACCAACACGAACCGCTCCAGATCAAGTCAGATATGCACCAGGCCAAGCTTGCATCCGCGGCAAAAAGGGTCGGCCGATGGGGATCATTTCTAGAACACAACGCGGTCACGGATGAAAGTATCATGAAGGGCTGTACCACGTTTAAAAGTCCCACGAGCGAACTTTTTCACGCGGTCCCGAAGCTGTCAGAAGCGCACCCGGACGCGGGAGGTCTCGCGCACCTCTGTTACATTAACCAGGATGTCACCGGCTTCAAAGACGAGCACATCAGCCAATCTGTCGAACTCGACGGAAAGGAGTATTACGTCGTCAACCAGGCATCGTGCAACACGCTCCAAAGCGCGCTCAAAACAAGCCTCGTTCCGCAGTGCGTCTTTGAAGACGGACTCAGACTGACCGCGTTACGATCCGGACATAAATTAAACCAGAAGCACGCACAGGCGCCGCTCTACGCGACTTTTTCGTTCCACAGAGCGCTCCCCGAAACCGACGTTCAGACTTTGACAAAAACGTCGGCGCTCCAGCAGTTTGAAGGAGACGGGGCCAAGCTCATTCAGGAGTATAAACCGCCGGCCGGAGTGGACACATCGAGCAAGCTCGCCGAACAACTCGGTAACATCGGAATATCGGGAGCCACTGTGGTCAAGAAGCACTAAAGGTCATGCCCCTAAATCTGTCAGGGGTCTTATATGGCCCGTGCCACGGAATCGTTGAAAACGCGTTGGCCAATCGCAAGTGGCTTTACACGCGCGACCTTACAAGCCACACGTCGCTTCCCGCGCACATTGTAGAAACCGCATTGGCGCAGCTCATCTGCCTCCGGCTCGTTGAATATGATGAATCTTTACAAAGGTTTAAATTAAAACAAATCCCAGAACACGCCGCCCGCAAAAGGCTTGCGAAAGTTCTCGCGTGACATTAACAAATGAGCCTACCAAACCAATACGAATTTGTCTGCGCCCCGATAGAACTCGCCGGTGCCTTGGTCATTTATGCCGGGGGTTACGCCAGCCATGACCACTACACATGGTGGAGCCTCGCACTGGTCACGATTTACATTGCCGTGGTGTTTGCGATGGGGGTGCGAGCGGCCTGCATTCGTGGCCGACCACAAAACATTACCACATTTGCAACCGGGTTCGACAAAGGCGCCGATCCAGTACGCGCCCGCTTCTGGGTCGCGCCGTTTACATCCGCGCTCGTCGTGGTCCTAGGAGTCATTACAATGTCATCAATGCCGTGCAGTCTGCTCCGCGAACTCTACATTCAAAACGGACCGCTGACCTACACCGCCGGAAACTTTGCGGTGCATTATTGGCCGTTGTGCAGAATGGTGCTCTTCGCCCCCGTGCGGGCTCGCGTCGATGCACCCAAACCGCTCTTCTTTACAATTCATCTCATTTTGATATACGCAATGTGCTTTTCGCCAAACACAATTTACGGGTGTACCGCGCTCCCGGACGCACTAACCACAGTCGTCCTTGGCATCATCCCGACCCTCGCG
>Ga0315331_10000205_pt1 | contig 37633 bp, 33 predicted proteins | sample M160m34915metaG_FD_203456 | JGI IMG/M metagenome (GOLD analysis project Ga0315331, IMG submission 203456) | Ammonia-oxidizing marine archaeal communities from Monterey Bay, California, United States - M1 60m 34915 | ecosystem: Environmental > Aquatic > Marine > Intertidal zone | place: USA...
TTTTAATCTCATCTACCCCACGATTATTTTTAATTATGTGTAATACTATCTCAAAAATCAGTTCAAATAAGAATCTTTTGTAACGATCCTAACTCGTAGCTTATTTATCTAAAGCGAAGGTTTTTCCTCGATAGATCAGCAACAGAACTAACTCCCATTAAGCGCATGTCTCTTTCTATTTCGAGTCGCATTAATTCTAAAGCTTTCTCTACCCCAGCTTGTCCCGCAGCCGCGAGCGCATATAGATAGAAACGCCCACCACCAACGGCTTTCGCTCCCAAGGACAACGCTTTAAGGACATGACTGCCGCGTTGAACCCCACTGTCCATGATAACATCGATTTGGTCACCCACTGCATCTACTACCTCCGCCAACTGATCAAACGGGGCGCGTCCGCCATCAAGTTGTCTTCCCCCATGATTCGATAAAATGATTCCGGTACACCCTATATCAACGGCTTTTCTAGCATCCTCGACACTCATTACGCCCTTCAAACAGAATTGCCCGTCCCAAATTTTCACCATCTCCGCCACATCGTCCCAACGCATTGTTGGATCTAACATGTCAGTAAAATAACGACCTACTGAAATAGCACCATCAGACATGTCAACAAAGTCATCCAACTGAGGCATGGAGTACTTAGGATGAATCAAATAATTGAGAGCCCATAGAGGTTTAATCGCGAACTGGTAGAGACCTCGAAACGTTAAGTTGAATGGTATGGCAAAACCAGTTTTTAAATCGCGTTCCCTATTTCCACCAGTAATAGTATCTACTGTCAACATCATGACATCCACACCTGCTTGCTTAGCATTTTCAAGCATTACTTTGTTCAGGCCACGATCTTTGTGAAAGTAAAACTGATAGCATTGTGGTCCATTATACTTAGCGCGTATTTCCGTAAGACTTGCAGTACCTAGCGAAGATATGCCAAACAGTGTGCCATACTTATTCGCCGCCGCAGCGACGGCATTTTCCCCCTCATGATGGAATATCCGCTGAAGCGCAGTGGGCGAACAGTAAATTGGCATTGCCAACTCTTGCTCCATGACCGTTACCGACATGTCTATATTCTCGACACCCCGCAAAATATTTGGAACGAGATCACAACTTTCGAAACTTTGAGTATTTCTTTGGTAAGTCAATTCATCGTCAGCGGCACCGTCAATGTAATTGAAAATCGGATCAGGTAATCTGCGTCTTGCCAACTCCCGAAAATCCTTAAAGCTGTGACAATCTTTTAAGCGCATAGTAGTGATGACTCCGCCATACAATAGTTTCTCCTGACATACGAACAAATGGCTCTTAACTGACTTATTTAAAGTTCAGTTTAACCTACAGTATTTGAGTGAAAAAAAATAGATGAAATCAGAGCCAAGCTAGAATTTTACTCTTTTTTAATAGACGCAAATGCCTCAAGTGCTCTAGCTCTGGATTGTTTTAAATCGATAATCGGATAAGGATAGTCCTTACCTAGTTCAATACCCGCCTCCTCCAAAACAGTTTGAGGCGCCTCCCACGGGGTAAATAGGAATTTGTTTGGCAACTTTTCTAACTCCGGTACAAATTTTCTGGTGTACTCACCGTCCTTATCAAACTTCGTCCCTTGAGTCACAGGATTAAATATACGGAAATAAGGAGCGGCATCTGCTCCCGAGCCTGCCACCCATTGCCAGCTAGCTGCATTATTCGCTAGATCAGCATCGACCAAACAGTCCCAAAACCAGCGCTCTCCTTCACGCCAATCAATCAGCAAGTTTTTCACTAAGAAAGAACCTACCACCATTCTGACACGATTATGCATGTAACCAGTCTGCCAAAGCTCTCGCATACCTGCGTCGACGATAGGATAACCTGTGTTTCCTTTTTGCCATCGCCCTAGAAGATCGGAGTCGTCTCTCCAAGGGAAGTCATCAAACTTTTTTTGAAAATTCGTATCAACAAGATCTGGGAAATGAAAAAGCAAATTGTAGGAAAACTCTCTCCAACCTAACTCACTATGGAAGTGCTCAAGATCCTTGATTGTACCCGAAGTCGACTCCATCTGCTGAGACTGATACCACACCTGATGTGGTGATACTTCTCCAAAATGAATATGTGGCGATAAACGTGACACATTATTTCTTGCCGGAAAGTTTCTTCCTTCCTTGTATCCCGATAGCCCATCACTCAGAAATACCTTCAACGCTTTATGAGCGCCGTCTTCACCCGGCGTCCACAAGCTATCCATGGTTTCGTACCAAAATATTTTTGGAAGCAATTTCAAACTTTTTAAACTCTGCGAACCATTCGAATCACCGAGCAACACTAATTCTCTAGGTACAGGGAGTAGTGACCTTGGCTGAGGGGCACACAAACAACCTTTTCTATAAAATGGCGTAAAGACCTTATAAGGGGTACCGTCCGCTTTCACTATATCCCAAGGCTCCCAAAGTAGAGAGCCATTGAACGTTTTCACTTGAATATTGTTTTTTTCAAACTGCTTCTTTAGGGTAGCATCTCGAGTAGTTCTCCAAGGCTCATAGCATCGGTTCCAATAGATTGCTGTGACATTAAATTTAACTACAATTTCTTGTAATATAGCCCCCGCGGATCCGTGATACAGCGATAAATTCCCCTCTAACTTTTCGTCTAAATTTTCTAATGAACGATGCAACCACCAGCGACTTGCTTGCCCCATCTTAAAGTTTGGAATATTTTCTTCATCTAAAATGTAAATAGGTAAAACGTTTTTATGTTGTGACGCGGCTGTTAAAGCTGGATTGTCTTCCAAACGGAGATCTTGCCTAAACCACATAATTACCACATCAAGCTTCTGCATTAAAACCCCTTACTTAATAACTTCTTCAGGCAACATTAAACGTGAGCAAAGGCTGTCATAAAGTTCTTCTATCTCATTGAAACGACTGAAGTCTCTTTCAATTAACTCCATCATAATATCAGATGCATCTCCAATTCTTCGCATGACAGCTTCCGAATCGAGTGAAGCTCGGGCTCGATCGGCTGACTTCACCCCTAGTTGGAAGAGTTTTTCATAATCTTTTGCCGGAGACATCTTAGTAGCGTTAAAAAAATACGCTGCACAAGTAGTAAAATCTACTCCCTGCGAAGAAACTGCTAAGGAATTACTACCCCGCACCAAAAGGAAAGTCAGTAAGAGAAAAAAAGGGAAAACAATTTGGTGCGCCTGCCTTTTGTCGCTAATAGAGTCTGACACTGGAGACACAACCCTTATGTTTTAAAACTCAAAGAACTTTCTAGTCCCCCTTCAAGGAGTTCAACGTGTTCTTTGAAATTAAGCATGTCAGTAAGGCACTCGCCCTCTCGTATCTTTTCAACTATAGTTTCCTCGTCTTTTTGAATTTGAATCGCCACGGGTACTAGGTCTATGAGTTGCTCAACGGAAGCCACTATAATCCCATCCTCATCCCCAAATACAACTTCCTCAGGGGCTACAGTTATCCCGCCGCATTGAATTTCAGTCTGAGTCTCCATTATTTTTTGTGTTGTCCCAGAGCACGGGCAATAAGATTTGGCAAAAACAGGAATCTCCAGCTTTCGTAACATTTCTATATCGCGGACCGGTCCATCTACTATTATGCCTGATAACCCTCTGCGCTGTGCTTCAGTGCTAAATAGCTCGCCGACGAGTGCTCTTGTACTTTCTTGCGAATCGACTACAAGAACGTCCCCTGCCTTAGACTGACTGAGCGCAGCAATAATAGTTAAAAAATCATTATAACAACTCACTGTGCGCGCAAAGCCTAGGATTTTTTTTCCAGTATCAACTGGTCTTATTGCGGAAGACATTACTCTAATAGTTTTATCGGCATCAGCTATTGACGCTACCGACAATACAGATAGAGATTGTAATAACTCAATCTTATTCATACCTGCTCTCCTTCTCGCAACCTAACTAGCGTATCCTGGGCTCCGCTCGTCATGAATGAAATATCCAAGCCACTGCAAAGCAAAGTGAACCCTTCAGCAGCTTTCGCTGACACATCAGCAGCATCAACACCAAAAAATCCAAGCGGCATTTTTTTAGCCATGCATACGTCTCGTACATGCTCGATCGCTGAAACTACCTCTTTATCGTCAAGTAATCCCGTCTTATTTAGACTGGCAGAAAGATCATAGGGACCTACAAAAACTCCATCTATGCCCTCTACAGAACAAATCGTCTCAATATTGTTTACCGCGTCGATGTGCTCTGCCTGAATTACTACCGCAAGTTCTTGGTTCGCCTTCTCTAAGTACTCATAAAATCTCAGCCCATAAGTATTTGCTCGACTTAAACCAATCCCCCGACTTCCGTTAGGGGGGTATTTGACGCAATCCACTATATACTGGGCATCCTGAGCGGTATTTACAGAAGGTACGATTATTCCCGCCGCGCCGGCATCTAATGCTTGTTGGATCTGTACTTTTTCTTTCGACGCAATTCTTACTAGACATGGAGTACTGCCAGCTGTCTGGATAATATCGCGCACCGCTATGGCAGAGAGCGGAGAATGCTCTGCATCTACAAAAAGCCAGTCAAAACCAATGTGCGCGAGGGCCTCCACCACCTCAGAAGAAGCCAAAGTGACCATCGTCCCACAAAGGATATCACCACTACTCAAAAGTTCTCGAAAATTAATCATACCGTTTCTCTCTACTAATTATTGCCAGTCTACTAAACACAACTACCACCAATATCTCAAAAATGTTTGTAGCCTTTCGCCTTTAAGATAATGTCTTGATTTTCACCCGACAAACACCGTACATGACTTCCTTCGGTTACCATACCAATTTTTGTGAGTTTTATTCCCTCTTTAGCGGCCATCGCATAGGCCTCAGCCAGAGCATCTTGAGGAACGGTATACATAAGTTCGTAATCATCTCCTCCACTCAGCGCGAATTCTAACGCTTCTTTTTCAGTATAAACACTTGATAACGACGATGAGATAGGTATAGAGTTGGCTAGAAGATCGATACCCACGTCACTAGCCGCGGCGATATGACCAGCATCTGCTAGTAGCCCATCTGATATATCAATGGCCGCATTAGCTATGCCAAGCAAATTCATAGACAGGCTAATTCTGGCTGAAGGTCTCTCATATCGCCCCACGAGAAATTTCTCTTCTGCGTCAAGAGGAGCCTTGTTCAAAATGCTGAGCGCCCCGCTAGCATCACCTAAAGTACCTGACACCAAAATAGTATCGCCGATCTTCGCTCCATCTCGCGTAAGCGGAGACCCCGAAACATGCCCAACCATGGTAAGACTTATCGCCAAGGGCCCACGCGCAGTATCCCCGCCTATTAGCGAACAATCATACTTATCGAGACATTCCCCCAAGCCCAAAGAAAAATTTCTTAACCATGCTTCGTCGTTGTTTGGAATTACCAGTGATAATAGACCATAACCTGGCTGAGCCCCCATTGCCGCCATATCACTTAGATTTACTGCCGCCGATCGAAAACCAATAACTTCGGGATCGGTATCAGGTAAAAAATGGATCCCTTCAACCAACGTATCTACCGAGAGAACGATACTTTTTTGTTCCGGCACACTAATAACTGCAGCATCATCGCCATTTCGAACTATTATTGAATTGTCTAACTTTTCTAATGGAGAAAAATATTTTTTAATGAGCTCAAATTCATCCACTGATAAAGACTCGACAGTTTTGGACTATGCACTTACTCTTGATTCTGCTGGGCGCATGTTCTTTGCTAATTGATCTAATGTCCCGTTCACAAATCGGAAACCCTCAACCGTACCGAACATTTTGCAAAGTTCCACCCCTTCATTGATCACAACCTGATAGGGAATATCTTGGCAAAATCTCATTTCATACGCGCTAAGCAACAGCACACTTCTTTCAACGAGATCTAACCGCTCCCAGTCCATATCTAAACACACGCGCAAGGATTGTTTCAGTTCTTCGAAATTTGCTGCGACTTCGCATACCAACTTGGAAAAATAAATTAGGTCAACTTTAATTAATTCTCTACACTCTTCGAATTCGTTCACAACTTTTTGGGCACTTTCTTGCTGCATTTGCCATTGATACAGAGCCTGCACAGCGCATCTTCTCGCTCGTACACGTCCTTCACGCACCCGTGATACTTTCGGCATCTAAACTTGACGCATTAGATTGATCATTTCTATCGCGGTAGCCGCCGCTTCAGCACCTTTATTCCCGGCTTTTGTTCCAGCTCGCTCAATAGCTTGCTCGATGGTATCAACAGTAAGCACTCCAAAAATCACTGGTACTCCAGAGTCTGTTGCCACTCTAGATAGACCATTGGAGCAGGCACCCGCAACTTGTTCGAAATGAGGGGTAGCCCCTCTAATAACAGCACCCAAAGCAATGATTGCATCGTACGAATTAGAGGCGACCATTTTTTTTGCTACAACGGGCAATTCATAAGCGCCGGGCACCTTTAAGATATCAACTTCAATTTCAGCACTCGAGGACCGTTGTAACATATCAACACAACCCGTCTCTAAATGATCAACTATAAAGCTATTAAACCGAGTACAAATAACGCCTATTTTCGCGTTAGAATCAAGCAATAACCCACCCGACATATTGTTAGTTTTCAACATAATTAATTATCCCTCACGTTACATATTCCACCACTTCGAGCCCGAAGCCAGATAGTGCGTGATATTTTCTCGGATTACTCATCACCCGCATCTTGCGAACTCCAACATCTGCCAAAATTTGCGCACCCAGTCCGATCTGTCTCCATTTCATAGGCTTACCTTCTTTCCCCAGGGAATGAGGAGACACATCATTTTTGTCACTGTACCTTACAACTTCGTCAATTAAATCAGCAGTCTCCACCTGATTATTTAAAATCACAACAACACCTTCGCCAGCTTCAGATACTCGACGCAAAGCATCACGCAAGGGCCAACCGGCCTCAACACGAATACTCGCGGTCAGGTCATCTAGTGGGTTCGCTATATGTACTCGAACCAATGTCGGTCTGTCTTTACTAATATCTCCTTTAACCATGGCCATATGCATGTCGCCTTGCAGCGCATCCTTGAAGGCGTACAGCGTAAACTCTCCAAATTCGGTTGGCAGAACGCTTGTAGCCGAACGATAAACTGTCTTCTCATTTTGCACACGATATTTTATTAAATCAGCAATAGTGCCAATTTTGAGACCAAAGCTAGCCGCAATTTTCTCAAGGTCTGGGCGCCTAGCCATTGTTCCGTCATCATTTAATATTTCAACAATAACAGCGGCTGGTTCTAACCCAGCACATCGAGCAAAATCACAACCCGCTTCAGTATGTCCAGCCCGAGTGAGTACTCCGCCCGACTGAGCCATTAGCGGAAAAATATGTCCTGGCTGAGTAATATCATCTGCTGTAGCGTCTTTTGATACTGCTGCCTCTACAGTTCGCGCCCTATCACTGGCCGAAATACCTGTAGTGACTCCTGTGGCAGCTTCGATAGACAAGGTAAAGTTCGTACTGTGAGTGGCCTGTGTATCTCGGACCATTAAGCCCAAATTAAGCTTTTTACATCTGTCGCCCGTCAGCGTTAGGCAAATAAGTCCTCGACCATGCTTAGACATAAAATTTATTGTCTCGGCAGTACAGTGCTCTGCAGCGATTATGAAGTCTCCCTCATTCTCACGATCTTCATCATCCATGATGATGATCATCTTCCCTTCCCTAATGTCGGCAACAAGTTCTTCAGTGGAATTTAATTTCATAGTCAAATACAACCCGTTCAATCTTATCTATTATAAGCCCTAGCTATGGATTTTATCTGAAAAAGGTAGGGAACTTAGTAACATACTGTATTATATCGTAAATATCCTATTTTTCCTCATTCTAGTAAGCCTGCGCGCTCTAGGGTTGATAACGAAATAGTAGAATCCACATTGTCCGCGCTTGATTCAATTAGTCGGTCAAGGTAACGAGCTACTAAATCCACTTCTACGTTTATTGTGGAACCGGTCTCACTTTCGCCCAAAGTTGTATTATCAAGTGTGTGAGGAATCGTTAGAACTTCAAACTCATCTTTGCCAGCGTCGTTGACGGTTAAGCTCACACCATCCAAAGAAACTGAACCTTTGAAAGCTAAATATTTGGAAAGTTCACTTGGTATATGGACTACGAAACGAATATATTCATCAAGTACTTCTCGCGATTTTATCTTTCCCACGCCATCTATATGTCCGCTGACCAAATGACCGCCGAGGCGATCATTGAATCTAAGTGCTTTTTCCAAATTAACCTTGTCACCCGTCTTGCGCTCCCCTAACGTCGTTCTAGCAAGAGTTTCAGCAGATACATCCACCTCAAATTGTCCAGATTCGAACCCAGTGACGGTGAGACATGGACCCGAAACAGCAATAGAGTCTCCTAGGATCACGTCCGTAAAGTCTAGGTGAGGCGCAAGAATCCTCATTCGCATGGACGATTTAACCGGCTCTATCTCAGTTATTTTTCCTACTTCTTGCACAATTCCTGTAAACATCTGTCAAGTTCTCCATCTATCAAATATTAGGCACTAACGTCGCTACCATATCGTTCCCTAAGGATAACCATGATTTTAACTTCAGGTCTTGCACCTCGCTCAGCCTGTCAGGTGAGGGTACTTGGAATGCACGTCTGCCTTCGGTACCGACAATTTTTGGCGCGATATATAGCGTCAACTCATCAAACAGTTTTCTCTGTATGAATTGACGAGTCAAAACAGGTCCGGCCTCGATCAATATATTATTTAGTCCATGAGAGGCACACCTATCAAGAACAAGTTCAAGATCCATCGCTCCTGACAACTCGTCAACACTTTCAATTTCAGCTAACCTAGCTAATTTATTATTGCGTTTCGACTCATAGGACTTGCCGCAAAAAATTAACACTTTCCCGCCGACTGTGAATAAGCTAGCCGTACTAGGGCAACGTAACTGGGTATCCAAAATAATTCTAGTCACTTCTCGTCCACGCATTTGTGACTTTTTTTCGCGGACATTCAATAATGGATCATCCGCCAAAATGGTACCTATCCCTGTCATCACACCGCACGACAAAGCCCTCAACCTTTGACCATCAGATCTCGCGGCTTCGCCTGTGATCCACTTACTCTCGCCACTAGCCATCGCCATCGCGCCATCTAAGCTCATAGCCATCTTCAACCTCACATAAGGCTTCCCCTTTGCCATGCGTTTAATGAAGCCTTGGTTTAGCTCTAATGCCTCCCTCTCACAGACCCCGCTTAGAACATTTATACCAGCGTCGCAAAGGATACGATGTCCAGTTCCAGAGACCTTGGGATTTGGATCCTTGCAAGCGTACACTACTCTAGAAATACCAGCTGAAATAAGTGCTTCGACGCATGGTCCAGTGCGGCCCTTATGACTGCACGGCTCCAACGTGACATAAGCCGTCGCCATTTTAGCCATTTCGCCAGCGTCTCTTATGGCTTCTATCTCGGCGTGGTTCTTACCAGCAAGATGATGGAAGCCCCTTCCGATGATTTGATCATTTTGCACAATTACACAACCAACAGCAGGATTCGGGCTAGTCGAATACTCACCCTCTCGGGCCAAGTCTAGTGCTTCGCGCATATACTCAATATCTCGTGTTTCAGCACCCATTCACGCACCTACCCATACAAGAATCACACACTAAAACTTGCATTATTTCGATCTCTTTGACCCATCTTGCCTCAACAAGTCGAGTTGTTTCTCTCTGAGCTTAAGTGGTAGCTCATTTTCTAATCCTTCTATCTCCTCTAAAAATGCCTGAACATCTTCGAAGCTTCTGTAGACTGAAGCAAAACGCACGTAAGCCACTTTATCTAGCTTGCGCAGTTCATCCATTAGATATTCACCAACGACATCTGCAGCAATTTCGCGATCACCTAGGGCACGTATAGACTTTTTGACATTATTTAATGAAGCCTCAATAAGTTCAGACGACACAGGCCGCTTTTCTAACGCCTTTAGCATTCCGTGCTGCAGCTTTTCTTCACTGAAGGGTTCTCGAGCGCCATCGCTTTTGATTACACGAGGGAAATTAAGCTCGGGTTTCTCGTGAGTAGTAAATCGCACTTCACACTGCTGGCAAACCCTACGGCGCCTCACCTGCTCCCCATCTCCTATTAGACGCGAGTCAATGACACGAGTATCGTTATTACCACAAAATGGACAAATCATTAATCCACCCCTTTATGAAACCGGTGGGAATACCTGTTCCGAGTTTTACCTCACATATACAGGAAAGCTAGTACAAAGTTCTTCCACCTTCTTTCTTACATCCAAGACCACCTTCTCGGAAGCAGGATTATCTAGAATATCACACATCCAGCCGGCAATAATTCTAGCTTCACTCTCCTTGAATCCTCGGGTGGTGATTGCCGGTGTACCAATTCTAATACCACTTGTCACAAAAGGAGATAAGGGGTCGTTGGGAACCGCATTTTTATTAACAGTAAGGTGCGCTTCTCCTAACAACGCGTCAGCCATTTTGCCTGTGATTTCCTTGTCAACTAAATCTACTAGAAAAAGGTGATTGTCTGTTCCTCCCGAAACAACTTTATAGCTCCTATCAATAAAAGTTTGAGCCATTACCTGTGCGTTGACTAAGACCTGTTGTTGATACTCTTTAAAGTCAGCCATCATAGCCTCTTTAAACGCTACCGCTTTCGCGGCAATGACATGCATCAAAGGCCCTCCCTGCGTACCTGGGAAAACAGCTGAGTTCAGTTTCTTTTCAATATTCGGGTTAGACCGCGCCATAATTAACCCAGATCTAGGCCCACGAAGCGTTTTATGCGTGGTGGTTGTAGTAACGTCTGCTACTCCGACCGGGCTTGGGTACAAACCCACCGCTACCAGGCCTGCAACGTGCGCCATATCTGACAACATGAAAGCGCCCACCTCATCCGCAATTTCTCTAAAAAACTCCCAATCAATAACTCTCGAATACGCCGAAAACCCAGTTACAATAAGCTTAGGCTTATGCTTGCGAGCGAGCCTCGCGACTTCGCTATAATCGATAAGTCCCGTCTTGGCATCTAATCCATACTGGACAGAGTTGTAAATTCTACCTGAAAAGTTAACGCTGGCGCCGTGAGTTAAGTGCCCTCCATCTGCAAGGCTCATGCCTAAGATAGTATCTCCCGGTTCAAGTAAAGCAAGATATGCAGCTGAATTTGCTTGAGACCCAGAATGTGCTTGGACATTCGCGTAATCCGCACCAAATAGCGAGCACGCCCTATTTATTGCTAGTGTTTCAGTCCTGTCGACATGCTCGCATCCACCATAGTATCTTTTACCCGGATATCCTTCCGCATACTTATTGGTTAAGACGCTCCCACAAGCTGCCAAAACCCTGCTGCTCGCATAGTTTTCTGACGCTATCAATTCTATGTGCGTTTCCTGACGAGTTTCTTCCGCATCCATTGTCTCCCATAAATCAGGGTCAAAATCTTTTATGTCAGATCTATTACAGGACATAGGCAAACTCCTAATTAAAAAATATTTGTACTCGGGAAATATTAACTTATTACCAAGATACTACTGCGACGATTAATCTATTGATATTATCTTCCATCAGGCTTTAAGACACAATTGGCTATGAAGAGCAATACAAACTAAAATTGACTAATATCTAAACATTGTACGTTTTAACCGTTCATTAAGGTTTAGCTGGAAAAGTAATTTTTAAGGAAAGAAATTTGAAGACGGCAGAAGAGTTTTTTACTAGGGCGGAAAAAATTTTAAGGGCTCTTGAACTTCTTCTGCCACGAAAACGAGATCAAGAGTTAAAAAGCGCGCTTGCGTGGAAGTGGAGAAAAGGCAAGCACTTTTCCGAGCTTGAGGCAATCTCGGACTTAAATAAAATAGACCTTGACGATCTCCTACATATCGATCGGCAAAAAAACACTCTAGTACAAAATACTAAGCAATTTTTGGAAGATCTTCCCGCAAATAATGCGTTACTTTGGGGACCAAGAGGTACTGGCAAATCTTCTCTGGTCAGAGCTCTTTTAAACGGATATGTCAACAGAGGACTAAGACTTATTGAAGTGGATAGGCACGATCTAATTGATCTTCCTGAGATCATAGAACGGATTAAATCCGAGAAATTTAAATTTATAATTTACTGCGATGACCTGTCATTTAATGAAGATGATGAAACGTATCGAGCGCTGAAAACAGTCTTAGATGGCTCCGTGCGAGCTACCCCTAAAAACGTGCTAATCTACGCTACCTCCAATCGGCGTCATCTGCTTCCAGAAAATCAGCAAGACAATCAAAAATCTCAAGTCATCAATGGAGAGCTTCACTTGGATGAAGCGATAGAGGAAAAAATCTCGCTATCCGAACGCTTTGGTTTGTGGTTATCCTTTCATCCTCTCGATCAAAATCGATATCTGGATATAGTTAACCACTGGTTGACAGCTTTTGGCGCTAACGAAAATGAGATACAGGATGCGAAAAAAGAGGCCTTACAATGGGCACTTTCACGCGGCTCACGAAGCGGTCGCTCGGCGAATCAATTTGCCCGAGACTGGCTAGGGCGATCTAAATTAAAAGACATAGAAAGTTGCTGATATTCTATTGTTACCTAACCAAACCATCTTCCAAAAATTGTAAAAGAAAGTCAGCTTCATCAATACGAGAAGCCGCTTCTGGTAACGCCTTGCTCAACCGTAATTTCTCACTCCCATCTAATCGGTAGCTTGTATGGTCAGTTATCAGACTAATTACTCGCTCGGGCGATACTGGGCAATGATTATAGAACTCGACTTTACCTCCTTTAGAGCCAAAGTCCATTCGCTTCATTCCCAAATTTCTTGCCCGCAGTTTCAAACTAGCAACACTAAATAAATTAGCAACCGGTTGTTCAAACATACCGAGTCTATCAATTATCTCACTTTTCAAGTCTTCTAACTCGGTACTGCTTTCGGCGCCAGCTATACGTTTATAGAAAACCAAACGTGAATGAACATCAGGAAGATAGGCCTCAGGAAATAAGGTGGGTATATTCAAGTTCACTTCGACTCCCACTTCTGACGCATTAATTAGTGAGGAGTCTTTACCCGATTTCAATGCGTCGACGGTTCTCATCAATAGATCGCTGTAAAGACCGAAGCCAATTTCCTGAATATGACCGCTTTGCTCATCCCCCAAGATTTCCCCAGCGCCCCTAATTTCCAAATCATGCGTAGCTAAGGTAAATCCCACGCCAAGCTCCTCCAACGACTCAATAACTTCTAGCCTCTTAGCAGCATCGTGGGATATTACTTTGGGATGGGGCGCAATTAAATACGCATATGCTCTATGGTGCGAACGACCGATCCGGCCACGTAATTGATAGAGCTGAGCCAGACCAAACTTATCAGCACGATTAATCAGCATTGTATTAGCGTTCGGAATGTCCAGCCCTGTTTCAATTATAGTGGAACAAACTAAAACATTGGTTCTGCCGTGGGAGAAATCTAACATCACTTGCTCTAACTGCTGCTCTCGCATCTGACCATGAGCAATATCTATACGAGCCTCCGGCACTATACGCTCCAACGTTTTAACTTCTTTTTCGATACTTTCCACCTGATTATGTACATAATATACTTGACCACCTCTGCTAATTTCTCGAAGAATAGCCTCTCTGATGATCGTTTTAGACCATTCTCGAACAAACGTTTTCACGGCTAATCTTTTCGAAGGCGGGGTGGCAATAACCGATAGCTCACGGGTACCTGATAGCGCTAAATTAAGAGTGCGCGGAATAGGCGTCGCGGTCAGCGTAAGAATATCTACATCTGCTCGTAGCGATTTAATCTTTTCTTTTTGGACCACTCCGAATCGATGCTCTTCGTCAACAACTAAAAGCCCTAAACGTTTAAACTTGATTTCCTTGCTAAGAAGTTTATGTGTACCGATGACAATATCGACTGCCCCAGACTCCAGCGCTCCTATCACCTCTCTTGTTTGCTTAATGTTCCTAAATCTAGACAGTAACTCTACTCTTACAGGTAGCTCCGCAAACCGATCTCGAAAGGTCTCATAGTGTTGAGTGGCAAGTAGCGTGGTCGGCACAAGTATCGCCACTTGAAAACCATCATTTACCGCTACGCACGCAGCCCTTAAAGCAACCTCGGTTTTACCAAAACCAACGTCCCCGCAGATCAGACGATCCATCGGCTGTGGATTTTGCATGTCTTTTAAAACCTCGTCGACAGCATTTGCTTGGTCTACCGTCTCTTCAAAGGGGAAACCATGTACAAAAGAGTTATACGCATCCTCATCTATCGAAAAGGAATGTCCTCTTCTCAAAGCTCTCTTCGCATGAATTTCTAGCAACTCAGCAGCTACATCTCTAATTTTTTTACTTGCTTTTCTTCGCGCCTTGTCCCATTGGTCAGTTCCTAGTTTATGAAGTGGCGCATGCTCGGGATCCGAGCCTGAATAGCGACTAATTAAGTCCAGCGAACTAACTGGAATATATAGCTTATCTCCATCACGATATTCGATTTTTATGAACTCATTTTGAATACCACCTACGGTTAAAACCTCCAATCCTAAATAGCGTCCCACTCCATAGTTCTCATGGACGACGGGGGAGTCGATATTAAGCTCAGTGAGATTTCGAATAATAGACTCATGGCTAACACTGGACTTTTTTCGCCTTCGCCCCTGCTTCGTTTGCCGACCGAATAACTGGCTCTCGGTCAAAACACTTACCCTAGGTTCGACCAACTCAGCTCCATTTTCTAGAGAAGCAACAGCGATACCGTAACGGTCATCCGCTCGCAAAAATTCTCGCCATCCATCAAACACCACCGGTCTAAAGGTTTGCTCTCGGAACAGATCCAATAAAGCTTCTCTCCGACCGAGGGAGTCCGCTAGAAAAAGAAGTCGCCCATTCATTCTCGATAAGTGATGTTTTATAGCAACAAAGGGATCTTCTGAGCGCGCATCTACAGGAACATTCACCGGCACGTATGTGTTAAACTTAGCGGGGCTATCACCAGTAGATGTGCCGCTTAAGTAAACACACGCTAGAGTCTGAAAAGAGTTTTCTAACTCTTCAAATTCGGTAAATATATCCTTTGTAGGTAGAATTGGCCGCATAGTATCGTGTCGTAACGCCTCGTACCGTTCATCTACTGATAGTCTAAATTTATCAGCTGCTATTTCGATAGATTCATCAAACACGACCACACTGTTAGATGGGATATAGTCGGCCAAAATATTGGTTTCTTCATGAAAAAGTGGTAAGTAGTATTCGATACCAGCTGGGGCTAATCCTTCGGAAACATCTTGGTAAATTGTACTGCCTTGATACTCACTCGAGAACTGCTCTCTCCAAGATCGACGAAACTCCATAATACCCTTCTGTTCAGTAGGGAATTCTCTTGCTGGCAGTATGGTTATATTCTCTACTTCACCTGTAGTTCTTTGAGTTTCAGAATCAAACACTCTTAGGGTATCGATTTCGTCGCCAAACAAATCTATTCTTAACGGTAATCTTGCTCCGACCGGAAACACATCTATTAAAGAACCTCGCACAGCAAATTCACCCGGTGCCGAAACCTGAGATGTAGAGATGTAACCACTTTCTGTGAGTCTTGTCCTAAAAGCTTCGCGCTGTATCTGCTGACCACACGATAAAGAAAACGTTGTCTTTGTCAGCCAGTCCTTAGGCAATAATCGATGCAATGCAGTCTGAATTGAGGTGATGATAATTCCATCGTTCAGATGAGGCATTTTGCTAAGAGTGTACAATCTCTCCGAAACAATGTCTTGGTACGGACTGAATCTATCGTAGGCTAACGTTTCCCAATCAGGAAATATGTGCAATTTTAAATTTTTGGCAAAAAAACTCAGGTCCTGAGAAACTGCCTCTACACTTCTAACATCTGGCAATAAAAGCACGAAGGGCTTTTTCGAATTCTGCGCAGCCTCGGCAAGAGCAATCCATTTCGACGCACCATATAAACCGTCCCAGCAAACCACCTCACCTTGCTTTGGCAGATCTGGTAAAACGATGGAACTCAAATTAGGTAAGCTAGTCATTTAGATGAAAGACAAAATTAAATCAGTAGCATAGTAAATCTAAATAGGAGAAATACAGTTAGAGTGAATCTCGGTTAATGCTGTATGAGAGTCTCTAGCCTCGGTAATCGGCCGACCTATTACCAGATAGTTCGCTCCTTTTTTAATCGCCTCGCTCGGAGTTGCAACGCGCGCTTGGTCATCTAGAGCAGCACCCAATGGTCTCACTCCTGGAGTCACGATCAGAAAATTATTATTGACCTCATTCCGGATACTGGTAATCTCGTGCGGCGAACATACAACACCATCTAATCCGCATGAATTAGCTAATTTCGCTAACCTTGTTGTATGCAGCAAGGCGCCATCCCCTACTCCAATTTCAGCGAGCAAGTTATCATTTAGGCTAGTTAACACAGTAACGGCAGTTAATAATGGCGCGGTAGAAAGTTTCGCCATAACATTAGCCGCAGTTTCCATCATAGCTCTCCCACCAGAGGCGTGCAGATTAACCATCCAACACCCCAAGTCGGCAGCAGCTTCACAGGCTCTTGCCACAGTATTAGGGATATCATGAAATTTCAGGTCTAAAAAAACGTCGAACCCCAGTTTACGCAAACTTACCACACTGTCAGGTCCAACTTTTGTGAACAACTCCTTACCCACCTTAACTTTGCATAAATCAGGGTCGAGTTGTTCAGCCTTCTTCAACGCACACGATAAAGAGGAAAAATCTAGCGCAACGATAATAGGATCACTTGGTAATTTCATTTCGCTTGACCCAGCAATAGGACTGTATTCATGTAGACTAGGCGAATTCCGCCTAAAGGGGTTGCCTTATCATTATAGGCGGCTTGTATCTTTATCTGCATCCCTATCTCTCTTAAAGTCGTTAAATTCTCGACTGATTTTTTTTTCACTTTGAATCTGCAATTTTAGTTTGCGCTTGATTTTTAAGATCTCAATACCTATAAAGATTGAACACAGAACTAGTCCAGAAAGGAAACTCGCGATTACTAACCAGGCGGTTTCAACCAACACCTCAGAGAAAAAGTAATTAATTAGAACTTCTTGCTGATTAAGATCTCGAAAAATCAAACTAACGAAAACAAATATTGCCAGTGAAATAATATAAAAAACTTTCAGCATTCGCATTTCCCCAGCTATTGCTTTATGGCCACGGAAAAATACACTTTACTTGGGCACGAACGCTCTATAGCTGACTGTATTACTCCGAGCGGTTTCCATGAACCGCATCATTAACCCGATCTCTAAGCTCTTTTCCAGGTTTAAAATGCGGTACGAATTTCGCAGGCAGCGTTACCGAAACCCCAGATTTTGGGTTTCTTCCAGTACGTGGCGGTCTGTAATGCAAAGAGAAGCTTCCAAACCCTCTTATTTCGATACGGTCACCTGCTGCCAGGGTTTGTACCATTTGCTCTAGAATCGTTTTCACAGCCAACTCAATATCCCTATAACCAAGCTGCCCTTGCGAATTAACTAACGATTCTATTAATTCAGACTTTGTCATTGTTTCCGCACCAATTTAAATGTCTTCAAATCAAGTATAAATTAACCCTTATTTGGTATCCATCTGTTCTTTTAGCAAATCGCCCAAGGTGGTTCGTTGAACCTCAGTATCAGCACTGTATTCATCTAATACTGCCGCTTCTTCCTTATTCTCCTTAGCCTTTATTGATAACCCGACCACTCTGTTTTTTCTATCTACTCCCACAACCAAAGCCTCAATAGATTCACCTTCTTTGAGGAATTTTCTCGCATCATCTACGGAATCAATCGATATGTCAGAAGCCCTAAGGAACCCTTCTACCCCATCATCAAGATTTATTCTCGCCTCGGTAGCATTAACTGCAGTTATTTCACCGGTGACTTTCGAACCTCTTGGGTTTCGCTCAATATAGTCGGAAAACGGGTCGCCCGCGAGTTGCTTCACGCCAAGGGAAATACGCTCTCTTTCGGCATCGACCGCTAGAACTACAGTCTCAAGCTCATCGCCCTTCTTATAGTTTCTCACGAGCTCTTCTCCATTTTCATCCCATGACAAATCACTCAGATGAACAAGACCGTCTATTCCACCTTCAAGCCCGATAAAAATACCAAAGTCCGTGATAGATTTAATTACGCCTTTAACCCTGTCATTCTTACCTTTGTTGGACGCAAATTCGTCCCATGGATTCGATCGGCACTGCTTCATTCCTAACGAAATACGCCGACGCTCTTCATCTATATCTAAAACCATCACTTCCACTTCTTCTCCGAGGTGGACTACCTTAGAGGGATGCACATTTTTGTTGGTCCAATCCATTTCGGAAACGTGTACAAGTCCCTCTACACCAACCTCTAATTCGACAAAGCATCCGTAGTCTGCGATGTTCGAAACCTTCCCCGACAACCGAGAATTCTCAGGATATTTTGCGGCTAAATCCACCCACGGATCACTACCCATCTGTTTAAGGCCCAAAGACACTCGCTGCCGGTCTTTGTCAAACCTAAGCACTCGAACATCTATTTCATCGCCTATATTAACTACCTCAGAAGGATGTTTTACTCGCCTCCAAGCCATATCGGTAATATGCAGCAACCCGTCAATACCTCCGAGGTCAATAAAAGCCCCGTAATCAGTCAAATTTTTCACGAGCCCCTTAACGTTAGCTCCCTCAGTCAAGCTCTCTAATAAAGCCTCACGTTCGACAGAATTCTCACTCTCAACAACAGCTCGTCTCGAAACTACGACATTATTACGTTTGCGATCAACTTTAATTATCTTAAATTCTAAAGGTTTCCCCTCTAAGTAGCTTGTATCTCTTACGGGTCTGACATCAACTAGTGAGCCTGGCAAGAATGCCCTGATTGTATCAACGTCTACTGTGAAGCCGCCTTTAACTTTATCACTTATAATTCCAGTAATTGTGACATTATCCTCACATGCTTTTTCTAAATCTTCCCAAGCTTTAGCTCGCTTCGCCTTCTCCCTCGACAACTTGGTTTCACCGTGCCCATCCTCTACCGCCTCTAAGGCAACATCGACGGCATCGCCGATCTTGACATCTACCACACCCTCAGCATTACGAAACTGCTCTACCGGAATGCTGCCTTCAGATTTTAGCCCGGCATTAACCATCACAAAGTCGCTGCCGACTTCAACAACGATACCCGTTACAAGTGTACCAGGGCGCATTTTGTTGGCGACCTGGCTTTCTTCAAATAATTCCGCAAATGTTTGACTCATGGATTTTAATGTTCTGCGTACCCAACCGATTCATCAAAGTGGCTTAAAACAGCACACACTCGTCGGATACACGCACTCCTCTTCGATTTAAAATATTAAAAGTTCAGCTCAACTGAGGCATATCCCTCACATCAAACCATGTTTCCTTACAAGGATTTTCACCTTATCCGTTACCTCTTCTACCGACATTACAGTCGTATCTAAAATTACAGCAGTTTGAGAAGGTTTAAGTGGGGATTGTTCCCTCGTCACGTCCCTCTCATCACGCTCCTTAATATCCCTAGAAAGGTCGGCGAGGCTAGCACATATTTCTTTTTCTTTCAACTGGTTATGACGTCTTCGCGCCCTTTCTTCGACACTGGCAGTCATGAATATCTGCAAATCAGCGTCTGGAAAAACTACTGTGCCCATATCTCTACCATCTGCGACCAGTCCGGGACTTAAACGAAAAGCGTGTTGTTTACTTAGTAACGCTTTTCGGATCGCTGGCGAAACCGCGATTCTGGAAGCGACGATTCCGCACTCCTCGGTCCTTATAGCTAAAGTGCAGTCCAATCCATTGTGATAGACCTTTGTTCTGTCCTCCATTCCAACAAATGAGACATCGAGATTGGAAGCGACCGAAACAAGATGGTCCTCATCGCTTATATCTAACCTTTCTCTTGTGACAACCAATCCAAGGACTCTGTAAAGTGCGCCCGAATCTAAGAAATGCCACCCTAGCCAATTAGAGATTGCTCGCGCGATGGTGCCTTTCCCCGTACCAGATGGCCCATCGATCGTGATAACAGCTGGCGCGGACTGACCTTCTGACTCGACGTTGGTCATTTAATTCTTAAACCTGCCGACTTAGCTACTTCAAAAAAAGTCGGAAAAGACGTACTAATGCCTTCAGCATTTTTTATTGAGACAGTTCCCGAAGCTTTTAATGCCGCCATTGCAAACGCCATCGCAACCCTATGATCTCCATGGGCATCTATCAAGCCACCAGACATATTACCGCCTGTAATACTAATGCCATCGGTATAAGTCTCTACTTTAACACCAAGATTACGCAGACCATCCGCCATAACCGATATCCGATCACTCTCCTTATGTCTCAATTCCTCAGCACCGCGCAAAACAGTAACTCCCTTTGCACAAGCAGCCGCTATAAAAATAGCCGGAAATTCGTCTATTGCTGAAGGAATAAGTTCTTGCGGTATGTTTACCCCTGATAGATTTGACGTCCTCACTATTATGTCCGCCACGGGTTCTCCACTGCTGACATTCTGATCCCTAACCTCAATATCAGCGTTCATAAGCCGGAATATTTCAACTACCCCATTTCTAGTCTCATTGAACCCCATTTGAGGCAAAAGTATCTCAGAGTCCGACGATATAGCGGCACCTAACATAAAGAATGCTGCCGACGAGATATCAGCGGGCACCGTAATATCGCATCCCGTCAAACTCTGACCACCATCAAGGCTAACTTCATTTCCATTAATATCTAATTTCACTCCAAATTTTGTTAACAGCCGTTCTGAATGATCTCGACTCCGACCTTTCTCAGAAATTCTCGTCACACCCTCCGCATAGAGGCCTGCAAGTAGTAGGCCGGATTTCACTTGTGCACTAATTACTGGCACCAGGTAGGAAATTCCATTTAGCGTACCAGCAGACTTTACTCTGAGAGGAGACGTCTTGTTTCCACTCATCTGAATATTGGAGCCCATTTGACGCAGAGGATAAACGATTCTTCCCATGGGTCTAACTGACAAGCTCGAATCGCCCTCCAGAGTAGCGTCTATATTTGCTCCGGACAAAATACCTGCCAATAAGCGCATTGATGTCCCAGAATTTCCCAGATAGATGGAACTAGTAGGGCTTCTCAAACCTCGTAAACCAACACCGCTAATTTTCACGCAGTCCGAGTTACGAGTATCAATTTTCACACCCATTGACCGAAATGCTTCGATAGTAGCGAGAACATCCTCACCCATTAGACAACCGCGCACTCGAGTCAACCCATCCGCAATGGCGCCAAACATGACGGCGCGATGAGAGATCGATTTATCGCCAGGTATTCCTACGACCCCATTTAATGAACCACCGCGCGAGACTACTAAATCTTTCATTATCTCTTTTTATCGACAATTAATTGAGAGTCTCTAGCCTTTTTAGCGCTAGAAAAAGTTTCGATTATTCGTTGTCTATCACTAGCTTCAAGAGCTAGCGTTAGTGAATTAAGACTATTTTTATATTCACCACAAAACTTCACTATATTCTCTTTATTCATCAGAAGGATATCCGCCCATAATTCTGGATTACTAGACGCAATTCGAGTGAAATCACGAAAGCCGCCAGCCGAAAATTCCAACAATAACTGTGAATCATCTTGACGGAGCAAAGTATTCATAACGTTATAAGCAAGCAAATGCGGTAGATGAGAGGTCATAGCTAAAGCGCGATCGTGAGATTCGACGCTCATTTTAAAAACCTCAGAACCTAATTCAGTCCATAGCTTCTCTATTTGATTCACAGCTTCTATCCGAGTATCGGAAGTTGGAGTCAAAATAACCTTATGATCCTTGAAAAGATCTGGAATAGCGGCCTCAGCCCCGCTTTTCTCGTTTCCTGCAATAGGATGTCCAGGCACAAATATGTCGAACTTGGCTCCTAATATCAGACGAGCATCACGCACCACCGAGCCTTTGACGCTGCCCACATCAGTTATAATAGAGCCATCAGTAACGTAAGCTCCAACCTCCCTGAGTATACTAGCAGTAGCACCCAATGATGCCGCAATCACCACAATTTCAGCACCGACACATGCTTCGCGTATTGTAGCCTCGAACCTATCAATCGCGCCTATTTCGACGGCTTTCTCCAAGTTTTGAGAACTTCGGCCAAACCCAACAACTTCGCTGGCGAGGCCATTTCTCCTCAGCGCCATCCCCAGGGATGCTCCTATGAGTCCAACTCCAATTATCGCGATTTTTTTCATTCTTATTAATTGAATTTACTAAACATCGCACCTAGGATAACTACCCAGAAGCTTAAAAATAGAAGAATTCTCCTTAATCTCTGCTAGCGCATCAACCATAGATGGATCGTTTGCATGACCTAGCAGATCTGCAAAAAACAAATAGTCCCAAACACCGTTCTTAGAGGGTCGAGACTCGATCTTAGACATATTAATACTGTTTTCAGCTAAGACGCCAAGTGCAGCGTGTAAGGCACCCGCCTTATTGTTAGGTAACCCAAACATTACCATCGATTTATCGTCTCCTGATCTAGTAGGATAATTCCGTCCCAAAACTATGAAACGGGTCGTATTGGATGCACTATCTTCGATGTTTCGCGCAACTACCGGTAGTGCATATATTTTCCCTGCTTCATTGCTTGCTATAGCGACACAATCTTTACCATCAGACTGGCTCACTATTTCAGCCGCAACTGCGTTACTGCTAACAGCTATCTGCTCAGCTCCATTTAAATTTTTTTCTAACCAGCCAGCGCACTGCTGCAAAGCTTGTTCATGACCATATACTCGTTTAGCTGATTCTAGTTCGCACGCACCCAGCAGTTGATGGTGTATCGCAAGAACTATCTCCCCGCAAACAAACGCTGACGTTTCTTTAAGGGCATCTAACGATTGATAAATCGTCCCGCCTACAGAATTCTCTATGGGCACGACACCATAATCAACCCCACAACTTTCAACTTCTCGAAAAATCTCATCAATCGACTTACTCGCCCGCAGTGTGACCGCGCCTCCAAACTGTTTTAAAGTAGCTGCATGAGTATAAGTTCCGAGAGGTCCGAGATACGACACTTTAAGTTTTTGTTCTAGCGCCAGACACTCCGATATGATTTCTTTCATTAATCGGACCAAGACATCATTAGTTAAAGGACCGCTATTATCAGAAACTAAACGCCGAAGAATTTCAGCTTCTCTTTCTGGCCGATAAAACTCCACATCTTCAGACTCGGCTCGCTTAACTATACCCACCTCGTTAGTCAAACTGGCTCTTCGGTTCAAAAGGCTTAGTAGCTGATCATCAATTTCATCAATTTTGTGCCTAAGGGCGTTTAGATCATTATGCTTAGACATTGTTCTATTAGCCTCCTCTCGATCCCCCATCAAATGAAGTGTTATCCCGCTATTTCATCCTCGGCTATTTCTGGGATTACCTCTAAACCAACTAGAGCCTCGCTCTCCCCTAATGCAATCAATCTGAGCCCCTGAGTATTGCGGCCGATAATCGATATTCCCGAAACGGACGTCCTAACCAAAACTCCCTGCCCGGTTATCAGCATGATATCCTCCCCATCGGTTGCAGCAGAAGCCCCTACGACTTCACCGTTTCTTTCGTTGGCCTGAATCGCTATCACCCCCTGGCCTCCTCTTCCTTTTACAGGAAAATCGCTAAAGTCAGTACGTTTACCGAAACCGTTAGCCGTAGCCAATATCACCGTACCCTCACCCAGAATTGGGATAAGCGCAATCACTTCGTGGCGCTCTTTCAACCGCATCCCTCGAACGCCTCTGGCCGTCCTGCCCATCGATCTCAGTGCACTCTCTTTAAATCTAATCGCCTTTCCGCCTGAGCTGACTAGCATCACGTCACTATCGCCTCTGGTAAGCACCGCTCCTACAAGCACATCACCCTCTGTTAGGCCCGCCGCAATGATGCCAGAAGGCCGCGGCCGAGAGAAATTCTCTAACGGTGTTTTCTTCACGATACCAGAGGCAGTTGCCATAACAACAAAAGAATCAGCATCAAACTCTTTTATGGGAAGAATCGCTGTTACCCGCTCTGAATCAGATAGCGGCAATAAATTCACTAGAGGTCGACCGCGCGCCGTCCTACTAGCTCTTGGTACCTGATAAACTTTGAGCCAATAAACTTTTCCAAAATTAGTGAAGCACAGCAAAAGATCATGACTATTTGCCACAAACACCTTATCCACAAAATCTTCATCACGAGTTGTAGTAGCCGTTTTCCCTCTGCCACCGCGTCTCTGCGATCGATAGACATCCAAAGCTTGAGATTTCGCATAACCAGCATGAGACAAAGTAACTACAACTTCTTCTTGGGGAATCAAATCCTCTAACGAAAGATTCTCCTCAGAGTCTATAATCTCCGTCCTGCGGTCATCACCGTATTGCTCAACAACCGTTATCAGCTCTTCGCGAATGACTTGCATCAATCTCTCGCTTCTTGAAAGAATGTCGAGTAGATCGGCTATCGTCAAAAGTACGTCTCCGTATTCGGAGACTATCTTATCTTGCTCAAGCGCCGTCAAACGCTGCAACCTCATTTCTAAAATCTCTTTAGCTTGCTTTTCCGATAAAAAATATTGATCCCCTTGCAAACCTGAATCAGTCAGACTGTCGTAAGCTTCTGAAGTTTCGATATTAGCGTTCTTCAACATCTGTTCGACCATACCGGTAGACCAACCCTGACCTAACAGTTTTTGTCTCGCTTCATTAGGCGTTGGAGATTCTTTAATCAATTTAATGATAGGATCTATATTGGCTAGCGCGACCGCTAGACCTTCCAGCAGATGGGCTCGAGCGCGGGCTTTTTTCAGTTGAAAAATCGTCCGTCTAGTCACAACATCTCTTCGATGCTTAATAAAACAATCCAGAAGCTCGCGCAAATTAAGAGTTTGAGGTTGTCCATCTACAAGTGCAACCGCATTGACTCCGAAAACTGTCTGCATCTGAGTCTGTTTATACAAATTATTCAGCAACACTTCGGCACTCTCGCCCTTCTTTAGCTCGATAACGATTCGCAATCCGTCTTTATCGCTCTCATCTCTCAAGCCATCTGAACGTATACCATCAATTTTCTTGTCCTTAACGAGCTCTGCAATTTTTTCAATCAAACGTGCTTTGTTAACTTGGTAAGGAAGTTCAGAGACAATAATTGCTGCACTTTCTCCATCGGAGCGTTCTATTACGGCTCTCGCCCGAAGGGACAAACGACCTCTTCCCGTGCGATATGCGTCCCTTATCCCAGCAGACCCATTAATAATTCCAGCGGTCGGAAAATCAGGACCAGGAATATGCGCCAGAAGTGCATCGTCATCTAGAGCGGGATTATCTACCAGCGCTACACACGCATTGATTACCTCTGTAAGATTATGCGGTGGAATGTTAGTTGCCATACCCACAGCAATTCCGCTCGAGCCATTAACGAGCAAGTTCGGAATTCTCGACGGCAACACGGTCGGCTCGTTTTCCTTTCCATCGTAATTCGGGGCGAAATCTACAGTCTCCATATCGATATCAGCCAACAGATCGCTCGCGATACGTCCTAACCTACACTCCGTATATCTCATCGCAGCGGGGGAATCCCCGTCAACAGAGCCAAAATTTCCTTGCCCATCTATCAACATATACCGCAATGAAAAATCTTGAGCCATTCTCACCAGAGTGTCATAGATGGCATTATCTCCGTGCGGATGGTACTTCCCCATGACATCGCCAACAACACGCGCGCACTTAACGTAAGGCCTGTTCCAAAGGCTATTGGATTCTTGCATGGCGTACAACACGCGCCGATGGACTGGCTTTAAGCCATCCCTAGCATCCGGGAGAGCTCGGCCTACGATTACACTCATCGCATAATCCATATAAGACTGTTTCATCTCGTCTTCGATAACGCGAATTTTCTGCCGTTCTAATTGGGCCATCGTATTAAAAACAACTCTTTGATTAATATAGACAATTTAACACCAGATATCGTTTAAAATCATAACACACCTTACCCCTAAACACACCTTAATTACGAGTTTCGAAAGAGACCAAATATAATTATGTTTTTAAACTTTCAAGACACTTAAGTACCGATTGTGATAACTTTGTTTTTCCAATAGATTTATTAAAAAATTATGCTACAGGTAATACACGCTGGCTGGATAATTCCAATCCGTCCTAAAAAAACAATCCTTACAAACTATAGTTTAATTATTCAAGATTCTCGTATAGTTGCGTTAATACCAACAACCGAGTGGATCGAACCGAGTGAAAAATATGAGTGTATTGATTGCAAAAACGATGTATTACTCCCTGGGCTTGTCAATACTCAAGCCGGAGCGTCACTTTCACTTTTAAGAGGAATTGACCATACCGATAATAGATACTCTTGGCTGAAAAAGGGGTTTTTACCCCAAGATTTTGAAGGACAAACTGACCAATTTATCAAAGACAGCGTTCTCATCGCCGGCGCTGAAATGCTGTTAAGTGGTACAACCTGCTTCAGTGAGTTGTGTGTTTCAGGCGAATATGTGGCCGCATCTACTATTTCACTCGGTATGAGGAGCGTACCGGGCATTTTAATAAGTAATGAGTCTAACATTTGGTCAACCAATCTTGATGACTCCCTAGCAAAAGCACAAAGCCTGTATGACAAATACCGCTCTCATCCACTTATAAATTGGACCTTTGCTACCCAAATATCGGATATCACTCAGAGGGACACCCTCAGCAGGCTAGGAACGATCGGAGACGAATTAGATTTATCTTTACGACTAAACATTAGTACTAATTTGAGCCAAGCATCGAACTTAATGGAACTCGAACCAGCCAACCTGGTCGGAAGGAAACTAATAGTAAGTCACGTCCCTCCATTGCACGAATCAGATATCCAACTAATTAAAAAATGCGGAATAAGTATATGCCATACGCCTAGTAACTCTATTAACAAAAGCAATCAAGAATGTGAAATCAGTATGCTGAACATTAGCGGATGCGACTTCGGGCTAGGCACTGATAGTTCCTTAAACAACTCGATGTTTGATTTGTTTAAAGAAATGAGGGTGGCATCACTCCAACTATCGCCTAATGATAAAGAGGACATACTCAACGCTTTCGATATCATAGAATTAGCAACTCTAGGTGGCGCTTCGGTACTGGGAATGGAAGATGATATTGGTAGCCTTGAATCAGGTAAAAGCGCGGACATCGTTTCTATTAATCTAAAGGACGGAGTTAACAGCCCACTCTACAATATAGAACAACTCATCGTAAACCGCGGAGATTCATCTCAGGTACGGCAAGTATGGGTGCGCGGTAAACGGGTCGTAAAAGATGGCGCACTGACTACAATCGATTCAAAAAACCTAAGTAACGCATCTCAAGCATGGAATCTGTCCCAGTAATCACTCGACACCTCCGTTATACTGATCCCACTTATTTACTATTGTACAAAAGAGATCTGCAGTTTTTTGAGCATCATAAATAGCTGAGTGCGCTTCAGTTTGATCCCATTGATGACCAGCTGATACCACAGCTCGCGCTAATACGGTCTGCCCAAAAGCGACTCCCGACAGCGCCGCCGTGTCAAAGGTACTAAAGTGATGGAAGGGAAATTTTTTGTAACGTACCCGAGATGAAGCTGCTTTCACAAATGCCAAATCAAAAGTCGGATTATGTCCTACCAGAATTGCGCGAGTACAATTAAATTTCTCCAGCTCATCATGCACTATTTGAAAAATATCAGTTATCGCTGCCTTTTCCTCTACCGCTCTCCGAAAAGGATGGAACGGATCTATATTGTTAAAATCCAACGCGCTTTGCTCTATATTAGAACCTAAAAAGGGCACAACATGATGAGCAACAGAATGGTTCGTGCGCCAGCCGGTTTCGGACGAGTAGTCCAGAAAAATAGCAGCGATTTCTAGGAGAGCATCTGTCTCGGAGTTGAAGCCGGCTGTCTCTACATCTATAACTACTGGTAAAAAACCACGAAACCTTTTACAAACCAACTTACTAGCCATCGCTTAAAAACCTTCTAAAAATCTAATGACACTTAAAACATGTCTGACTTATCGTTTTGTTATATTATTAGTCTAGCACTATGGAAACACGTAAACTCGGAAAAACTGATATATCCGTCTCAAAATGCTCCATAGGGACCATGAACTTTGGAACACCAAGCTCATATCAGGAAAATCCCGCGCCACTTTTAGACCTTGCACTTGATGCTGGCATCAACTTTATAGATACAGCGGAAATGTATCCCTCACCAGCTTCTTCCGAAACATATGGTATATCTGAAGAAATCTTGGGGAAATGGCTAAAAAGTAAAACTAGACATGACGTCGTGTTGGCAACAAAAGCTTCCGGACCGGGTGAGTTTGTTCCTTGGATACGAGACGGAAAATCTAATCATGATATAAAAAATCTCACCGATGCCGTTGACGGTAGCCTAAAAAGACTTCAAACAGATTACATCGACCTTTATCAACTGCATTGGCCCGACCGTGCAACCAATTTTTTTGGTCAGCTAGGCTATAAAAAGCCAAAAATCGAGCTAAGTTTTGACATCGAAAAAACGCTGGAAGCGTTATCGGAACTGCAAAAAAGTGGAAAGATCAGGGCTATTGGCCTATGCAATGAAACAGCCTGGGGAGCCATGCAATTCAGAAAAATAGCAGAAATACGCAACTTACCGGTGATTTCGTCGATTCAGAACCCGTATAATCTACTCAATCGTACCTTTGAAATTAACCTTGCAGAGTTCTCCCTAAGGGAAGACTGCGGCCTAATAAGTTATTCGCCACTCGCATTCGGTATGCTCACCGGGAAATATATAAAAGAGTCAGCTGGCCCCAAAGCTCGCTTGAATCGCTATTCCCATTACAAAAGATATAAAAACTCGATGGCATTTAATGCCACTAAAGAATACATTGCGCTGGCTGAAAAATGGCAGATTGACCCCGTCCACATGGCGATAAGTTGGATTATGTCGAAACCTTTTCTTACCAGCGTTATTATAGGTTTCTCGAATGAACAACAATTGAGACATAACCTAAAATCCGTAGACGTACATATTAGCGGCGAATTACATAAGTCGATAGAAAAAATACATCTAAAAATACCGAACCCTTGCCCTTAAAATGAAACTGAGGAAGTCAAATGGAAAATGGCAAATTAACTGCTCTATCGCCACTCGATGGAAGGTACTCTGATAAAACCTCAGAACTTAAAAGCTATATGAGTGAGTATGGTCTTATACGTTACAGACTCTTGGTGGAAGTCGAATGGCTAAAACTATTGTCAAGAGAGGACAGTTTTACTCTAATAACCGAGTTTTCGGCCGAAACGTACACAAAGCTTGACGCTATTTTGGAAAACTTCAATGTCGACGAAGCGCAAAAGGTTAAAAACATCGAAGCCGTCACAAACCATGATGTTAAAGCCGTAGAATATTATCTAAATGAAAAATTTTCCTCAGACCCGGAATTAAAAGGCGCGATACCTTTCATCCACTTTGCTTGCACCTCGGAAGATATAAACAATCTCGCCTATAGTCTGATGCTGGATGAGGCTCGTTCTCAAGTTATGGTGCCAAAACTTATTGAAGTTATAAAAATTCTGCGGGACCAATCCCATCAATTGAGTGCGCAACCGATGTTGTCTCGAACACATGGCCAAACGGCAAGCCCTACTACAATGGGGAAAGAGTTAAGCAACTTTGTCGCAAGACTAGAAAAACAAATGTCTAAATGGTTGCATGTCGAACTTAGAGGCAAGATAAATGGAGCAGTCGGAAATTATAATGCACACCTAGTGGCTGCACCTGAAGTTAACTGGCAAGAGGTAGCCAAGCAATTAGTAGCAAAAATTGGATTGGGTTTTAATGCTTATACAACACAAATCGAGCCCCATGACTGTATTGCCGAGTACTGTTACGCGTTGTGTCAAATAAATACTATTTTAGTAGATTTAAGTAGAGATGTTTGGAGCTACGTTTCTGTCGGATACTTCAATCAAAAAAAAATCGATAATGAGGTAGGTTCTTCCACAATGCCTCACAAAATTAATCCCATTGATTTTGAAAACGCTGAAGGAAATTTAGGAGTATCATGCGCCTTACTGCAGCACTTTGCACAAAAACTACCCGTTTCCCGCTTGCAACGGGATCTGACTGATTCGACAGTTCTACGAAATATGGGGAGTGGATTAGGCTACTGTCTAATCGCTCTCCAATCACTTATAAAAGGTCTAAATAAGTTAGAAATAAATGCTACTAATTTAGAGCGTGATTTAGAAAATGCATGGGAAGTACTTGCTGAACCGATACAAACTGCGATGAGAGGCTTTGGCATAGAAAATGCCTATGAACAGTTAAAGGAATTCTCTCGAGGCCAAAAAATAGATAAGCAGATGCTGCACGAATTTATCGGAACCTTACCCATACCAATAGAGAAAAAAGAGAAACTTAAAAGTCTTAAGCCTTCAACATACCTAGGCTTGGCTGAATTTTTGGCAAAAAAAGTTTAACTAGAGAGTCGTTAATAAATGCTACTTCTACAAGGCAACCAAGCACATTCCGAATTTGCGCTGGAAAAGCTTCTGAAAACTATTGATATTTCGGAAAATGAGCGAAGAAAAGTTCGGAGTACCTTTGCGTACCTGGTCGAAACAGACAACGAAAGTACAATGACTGGTAGCGAGCTTTCACGACTAAGTCAACTGACGGATTCAGTCGATATCATCAGTGCGGAAAAATTAAATCAAATGACTTTCGCGGTCAGACCACGAATCGGCACTATTTCACCATGGTCTAGCAAAGCTCTAGACATATGCAAGAATTGTGGCCTTGATAAAGTATTGCATATAGAACGTTTAACCATTTGGTATTTAGGTGAACTTAACAATGTTGAGATAGAGCAAATTGCTAGCGTCTTTTACGATAAAATGACAGAGTCTCTCTCATTCTCTGTGGACGAACTAACAAGACCTCGAGTTCGCGAAAGACCACGAAAATTGCAATCGATTCGTAGTTCTGATGATAATCAGCTTCTTCATGAAGCCAATCGAACTATGGGCCTCGCGCTCAACGACGAAGAAATTACCTACCTCACCGACGCATATAATAGCCTCAATCGTGATCCGACAGATGTCGAGCTCATGATGTTTGCCCAAGCAAACTCCGAACACTGTAGACATAAAATTTTTAATGCCAGCTGGATAGGAGAAGAAGCAATCGACGATCTTAGCTTGTTTGATATGATACGCAATACTCATAAAAAGCATCCTAATGGGGTCCTATCTGCCTACAGCGATAACGCTGCCGTAACTAAAGGTTACAGCGGGGATCGTATGCTAATTAACTCGGTGAATAAATGTTACGAGAAGATAGAAGAAGAGGTACACATTGTCCTCAAAGTAGAAACGCATAATCACCCTACCGCGATTTCGCCCTTCCCAGGTGCCGCCACTGGTTCCGGAGGCGAAATTCGTGACGAAGGTGCGACCGGTCGCGGCGCGAGACCAAAAGCAGGACTCACAGGATTTTCGGTTTCCCATCTACGTATACCCAATTTTGATGCACCCTGGGAAACTAAGAGACCTTTAAATCCGCGTTTGGCAAGCGCGCTAGATATTATGCTTGAGGGACCAATTGGAGCAGCAACATTTAATAATGAATTCGGTCGACCAGCATTATGCGGCTACTTTCGAAGCTTCGAGCAAAATATCAGTGACAGCCTAACAAGAGGATTTGATAAACCCATAATGCTTGCAGGAGGCTTAGGAAGTATCAGAGAAAAAGATATTCAAAAATTAAAAATAAAAATTGGGAGCAAAGTAATAGTTCTAGGTGGACCGGCCATGCTCATCGGTCTAGGAGGTGGAGCTGCTTCGTCCGTCGATGCTGGCGCCATCGATCAACAATTAGAGTTTGCTTCCGTACAAAGGGGTAATGCAGAAATGCAACGGCGGTGCCAGCAAGTCATCGACGTCTGTTATTCCAACAACGAACAAAACCCAATACAAATGATTCACGATGTCGGAGCAGGTGGGCTATCTAACGCGGTACCCGAACTATTAAATGATAGTGATCGGGGTGGGGTAATTGAACTAAGGAAAATACCGAGTGCGGAGAGTGGTCTATCGCCGTTGGAGCTATGGTGTAACGAGTCGCAGGAACGCTATGTACTCGCGATTTCAGACGAGGAATTGGAAAGCTTTGAAAATATTTGTCTGCGAGAAAGATGTCCATTCGCGGTCATAGGACTGGTAACAGAAGAAAGACAATTGATTTTGAAGGACTCTCTACTGGGTACTAACCCAATCGATATACCTATGGAACTCTTATTTGGCAGTCCTCCAAAATTAATTAGAGATTTTGAACCCAAGATACCATCAAAGTGGTCTAAAACTTTTACGAATGATTTTGATCTAGAAGAATCCTTACACGAAGTTTTACGCTTTCCGAGTGTGGGTGATAAACGCTTTCTAATAACTATAGGTGACCGAACGGTAGGCGGTCTGACGGTGCGAGATCAAATGGTAGGTCCGTGGCAAGTCCCTGTAGCAGACTGTGCGGTCACGGCAGCTGGTTTCAATAATATCGTGGGCGAAGCCATGGCTATAGGAGAGCGGGCACCGGTCGCTATTCTGAGCGCCGGGTCGTCTGCCCGTATGGCAGTTGGCGAGGCGATAACTAATATTGCAGCTTCCCGTATTATGAATCTCTCTGACGTTGTACTTTCTGCAAACTGGATGTGTGCCGAAGGCAGTCTGGATGAGACCAATAATCTTTACGAGGCCGTTCAGTCGGTAGGAATGGAGTTCTGTCCCGCGTTAGGGATTAATATACCAGTAGGTAAAGACTCCATGGCAATGAAGTCTAATTGGCAAGACCGGAAAACTAATCACGAAAATATTTCACCATTGTCATTGATAGTTTCGGCCTTCGCGCCCGTAATCGATGTAAATAAAAGTTTAACTCCCAAACTAGATACTGAAAGTGAATCAGTACTTATTTTGATTGACCTAGGTAAAGGTAAGGACCGTCTCGGAGCTTCAATCCTTGCTCAAACTAAAAATCACGATTTTGGCGAGTGTCCTGATGCAGACGATCCGCAAGCTATTAAAGATTTTTTTACAGCGATACAACTTTTAAACGAAAATGGCTATTTACAAGCTTATCATGACAGATCGGACGGCGGGCTCATTATAACGCTTCTAGAAATGGCATTCGCAAGCCGTTGTGGTCTTGATATCAATCTTCCGAAAATAGAAAATCCGATGAGATGTCTGTTCTCAGAGGAACTAGGCGCAGTTATACAAATAAAAAAAGCTAACAAACATTTTGTCCTAGACTATTTTTCGCAATATGCAAGTCTAAACGAGCATATCCATGTTGTTGCTACTGAGAGTGAGAAGAATGACATCACAATATTTTCTGACGGAAAAGTAATTCTCAAAAATTCACTACAAAGTCTATTACGCTCATTCAGCTTAACTACGCATGCAATTCAATCCATACGAGATAATCCAAGAACCGCAAACGAAGAGTTGCAAAGTATACTTGACCTCACCGATCCCGGTATAAGTGTCAAAAAAAGTATCGATCTCATCTCAACGAAGAAAATAAATAATAAACGATCAGGGAAACGGCCACGTGTCGCAATCCTCAGAGAACAAGGGGTGAACGGATTCACTGAAATGGCAGCCGCTTTTAAGTTTGCTGGCTTTGAAGCCCAAGATGTCCATATGTCAGATATAATCCGTGGGTCCATATCTCTTGACAATATAGTTGGCCTTGCTTTCTGCGGTGGCTTTTCTTACGGTGATGTCTTGGGGGCAGGGAGAGGCTGGGCTAGCGCGGTTCGGTATAATAGGTCTGTAGCCGAAAAGTTTTCAGAGTTTTTTTCGAGATCGGATACATTTACTCTCGGAGTTTGTAATGGATGCCAAATGCTTTCAAGCTTGAGAGACATCATACCAGGAGCCGCACACTGGCCTAATTTTAAAAAAAATCATTCTGAGCAATTCGAAGCCCGACTAAGTATGGTAAAAATTTCTGAGTCCCCATCGATTTTTTTTAAAGATTTAGAGGGGCTAATAGCCCCTATATCAATCGCTCACGGCGAAGGCAGAGCTGATTATCCCGAACTAACTCAGAAGACCAAATTCTGTATGCAATATGTCAACAACCATGGGAGAGTCACTCAAAAATATCCGGCCAACCCAAATGGATCTGCCGAAGGAGTCGCAGGTGTTACTTCGGATGACGGCAGAGTAACGCTGATGATGCCACATCCTGAGCGAGTGTTTCTCAACCAACAATTATCTTGGGAAAGCGCTCTGAATAAGCCTACTGAAAGTGTCTGGATGGAAATCTTCCATAACGCAAGACAATGGGTTCAAAACTAGCTTCGACTTCCATATGAGCAAGAATAATAAAATAGCGTGTCATCAAATGGGAGGAGACGAAACCTTTGCGGAGCTCATCGAAGGAGTAGCGCCATATAAAAAACTTATTAATCAAACTCCAATAAAAAAAGTCAAACAATCTAAGATAAAAAGAGCTTCACTTGAAACAGTGGTAGTCAGTTGGCATGATCATCTACCGGCAGTCGAGCTGTTGCACTATAGAAAGCCCGGAGTCCAAGATAGAGTCACTAGGCGACTGAAGCGAGGTACATATCCCGTAGATCAGGAGTTAGACTTGCACGGATTGCGACTATCAGAGGCACGAACATACCTCTATCACTTTATTAACACAGCGCAACAACAAAGAACTATTTGTGTCCTTATTATTCACGGTAAAGGTCTGAATTCCCATGGTACTAACTCAGTACTTAGACCAAACGTACGAAACTGGCTTAGCCAAGACGAAAGAGTCTTGGCATTCACTCAGGCTCCCAGAAACCTTGGTGCGGAGGGAGCTACATATGTTTTATTAAGAGGGGCGAGGGCTTCCTAAACTTTTACTCATCTAAAAGACAAACAGCAACTGCGGCGATTCCTTCACCTCGCCCCAAAAATCCTAATCTCTCCGTGGTAGTCCCTTTTATATTTATCTTAGTACCATCAATCTTCAAATCATTCGCAATGTTCTCAATCATCTCAGCGTAAAAAGGGGAAATTTTTGGGGCCTCGCAAATAACCGTCGCGTCGATATTTGATATTGAAAATCCTTTCAGGCCGACTAGCTCGCCCACTTGTGCTAGGAGAAGTCGGCTACTAATTCCAGCATACTGCGGATCGGCATCCGAAAAATGTCTGCCGATATCCCCCAACCCAGCTGCACCTAAAATAGCATCACATATCGAATGTAAAAGTACATCACCATCGGAATGAGCAATCAAACTTTTATCGAAGGAAATCTTTACCCCTCCTAGGAAAACATGGTCTCCCGTTTGTAATTTATGCACGTCATATCCATGCCCTACTCTCATTATTCTAATTTCCCCTCTAGATTTTTATGGTGAGAAAGAATAGCCTCGGCTAACCAGAGATCTTCTGGGCGCGTTACCTTTATATTTTGGCCACTCCCTTCAACTATCTTGGAACTAAACCCAGCCGCTTCAATAGCCTGTGACTCATCCGTAACTATCGTGCCATTATCAATAGACATGGATAACGCTTTTTGTAGAACAGTCAGCCTAAACATTTGTGGAGTTAAAGCACGCCACAAATTCGACCTATCAACTGTTTTTCCAACAGTACGTGACTTTGTGCACTCTTTTAAAGTATCTAATACAGGTGTCGCTAGCAAACCCCCAACTGGGTGCCCTTTAACGGTTTCAATTAAATTATCAATATCACGATGTTGTACGCACGGCCTCGCAGCATCGTGAACAAGAACCCACGAGCAATCCGGCTCAAATTTTTTTAGATGATTTAGACCAGCCATTACCGAGTCACGCCGCTCAGCGCCGCCAGTGATAACTGTACATTTCTCTATGACTGACGACGGTAAACTGAAAAATAATTGATCGTTCTCAGCTACTGCTACGATAGGTCGCTCTATTTTACTATTGTTTACGAACAAAGTGAGGGTATGCTCTAGTATCGTCTTTCCCAGAACCGACAAATATTGCTTAGGCACCTGCCCACCCATTCGAGTTCCAACGCCTGCGGCCGGAATTAAGGCAAAAATAGCTCCGTCATTTTTGGCTATCATTATTTAGCTCTCGGTCTAGCGACCTTTTTCTATTTTAATTCTGTCTCTAGAGAATAACTCGAACTGGCATTAGTCGAATTTACTCGAAGAAAAATCTCATCCTCTTTTATCATGCCGATCAAACTTCTTGCTCTCTCTTCCACCGCGTCTAGTCCATCCTCTAAATCTCTAACTTCCGCGATAAGACGCCGGTTACCTACCTTTATACTATTAATTTCCTCCTCCTTCTCTTCAATCTTTAACATCAAGATCTTAGCATCTGCGACACCAGCACTCTTATACCAAAATGCGTATTGCAAATAAGAGAGGACGACAATAAGAAATATAGCGAAAAATTTCAAAATAGTGCTGCTATATATTTTTAAGACTCGAAAATGCCTTGAGCCCCGGATATACGGCACTAGCTTGAAGCTCGTTTTCAATAAGCAATAACCGGTTATATTTTGCTATCCTATCTGAGCGGGACATGGAACCTGTTTTAATTTGGCCCGCGTTATAAGCCACAGCAATATCAGCAATGGTAGTGTCCTCAGTTTCTCCAGATCTATGTGAGACAACAGCAGTATAGTTATTCTCCTGAGCCAACTCGATTGCGGCAAAAGTTTCAGTTAGCGTACCGATTTGATTTACTTTTATTAATATCGAGTTACCCAGGTTACTATCTATGCCTTTTTGCAAAATATTAGCATCGGTAACAAATAGATCGTCTCCGACAAGCTGAACTTTTTCACCAAGCTTTTCTGTTAAAATCTTCCAACCGTCCCAGTCGTTTTGGTCCATACCATCTTCTATCGTTATAATCGGGTAGCGATCGCACCAAGAGACCAGTAGGTCAGTCATCTCCCCAGGACTCAAACTTTTATTTTCAGATTGCAAGCAATATTCGCCATCATGATAAAACTCGGAGCTCGCGACATCTAGTCCAAGAAAAATATCCTCACCAACTTTATAACCCGCAGATTCAATAGCTTCGACGATTAATTTTAATGCTGCTTCGTTAGACTCGAGACTAGGTGCAAACCCTCCTTCATCCCCTACTGCAGTGCTAAAACCTCGCTTTTCTAACAAAGCTTTCAAAGTATGAAATACCTCCGTTCCATACCTCACCGCCTCTCCGAAAGTAGGTGCTCCTGCGGGTACTATCATAAACTCTTGAAAATCAATGTTGTTATTAGCATGCATCCCGCCATTAATAACATTCATTAACGGTACTGGCATTAGATACTCATTCCTCTCTCGCAGGCACCGGAACAGGAACTCACCCTTATCAGCCGACGCGGCATGCGCAGTGGCCATTGAGACAGCCAGCATCGCGTTTGCTCCCAACTCAGACTTATTAGGTGTCCCGTCAATATCGATCATCATTTGATCAATATTTTCTTGTTCACTTACCTCCTGCCCGATGAGTTTTTTAGCTATACGGTCTTTAATAT
>Ga0315331_10000206_pt1 | contig 37616 bp, 26 predicted proteins | sample M160m34915metaG_FD_203456 | JGI IMG/M metagenome (GOLD analysis project Ga0315331, IMG submission 203456) | Ammonia-oxidizing marine archaeal communities from Monterey Bay, California, United States - M1 60m 34915 | ecosystem: Environmental > Aquatic > Marine > Intertidal zone | place: USA...
CACTCAGGCCAGCTTCCAACCCTTGCGGTATTCACGCTTGATAAAACGATCTGCCTCTGGCACGTTTTTCGCCTTCAAGTTGACCGGGTCCCATTCCAGTTTTTGACCGGCCCGAAAAGCCACGTTACCCAGGTGATTCGCCTCGGTAAGCCAACCTGCATAATCGAAGTTACAAGTCGTCGGATCACCGGTCTTGCAAGCATGGACCCACTCTGCGTGATGTCCACGCGACTTGGCAATAAACGGTTCCGGTCGTTGGAAATCAGCAAACTTCTTTTCCGGCAACAGCACGTGTTTTCCGTAGTTGGACAACAACATGCCCTTGTCTCCGACGAACAGCACTCCACTGCCCCACTGGGCAATCTTTTTCTCCTGTAAGATGGCCGGTTTATTGGCTCCCTGGTACCAGTTGACGGTGACAGGAGGCATGTCACCACGTGCTCCGTACTCGTATTTCACCTGCATGGAAGCGGGTGCAATTTCTGCGTGCGGAGGTGGACCTGCTGCTTCAATCGTGAGCGGCACCTTCAGCTTGAGTGCCCAGAAAGGCAAGTCGATCCAGTGGCTGCCCAGGTCTGACATCGTTCCGTTACCAAAATCCCACCAGCGGTACCATTTCGGTCCAGGAAAATAGACCTCGTGAAAGGGCCTCTTGGGCGCGGGGCCCAACCAGAGATCCCAGTTCAAGTTGGCGGGGATCGGCTGGGATTCCTTGGGGCGTTCCTGCACGTGGACAATGTCCCGTGCTTTCTGGGAATCGGCCTTGGACTGGCGTCCCCAGGCTCGACCTACCCAGACATGGGCTTCACTCACCGCTCCAATCGCACCGGATTGCACCAGTTCCACGACACGCCGATAGTTATCACCCGCATGAATCTGGGTACCCATCTGGGTCGCCACCTTGGCTTTATCAGCCGCTTCACGAATCACGCGTGCTTCCCAGACATTATGGGTCAATGGTTTTTCACAATAGACATGCTTACCCATTTGCAGGGCCGGTAACGTCGCGAAGGCGTGGGTGTGTTCACACGTACTGACCGTCACGGCATCGAATTCATTGGCATGATCATACAGGTGTCGAAAATCAATAGCTTTCCGGGCACGTGGATGACGCCGGGCAGCGAATTCGAGGTTATTTTCATTGACATCACACACCGCCACGATATTCTCTGATTCCACCGCACGCATGTTGCTGGCTCCACGTCCGCCGCATCCAATCACGGCCACGTTGAGTTTTTCATTCAGATTCCGGCCTCGCAGAATGGCCGGTGCAGCAAACAGGGAAGAAGCTGCTATCGTGGTCCTGGTAAATTGACGACGCGTTATTTTTCTGGCTGTCACGGGATTTCCTTTTCACGGTGGAGAGAAACGTTTTCCAGTACCCCCTATTACAGCGAAAACACGCGGCAATTGCAATCTACGGCAGTTCCCGAACTGACGATCGCTCATCTCCCGGCTTTCAAGCTGGCAACTCCTGCTTGTACAATGGTTTCATGCCCCGAATCATCAGCTACTCCCTGGCCACCCTGCACGTGCTGCTTGTCATGGCGACTTGCACAGCTCAAACACTCCAGCCCCTGCGTTACAACAACCCAGGGCTCAGCGTCGACCTGGGAGTCGGCTTGTGGGCCTGGCCAGTCCCCTTCGATGCCGACCAGGACGGGGATTATGACCTGCTGGTAGCCTGCCCTGACAAACCTTCCAATGGTATCTGGTTCTTCGAAAACAAGACCGGCGATACGGCAGCCAATCCCTTACCGATCTTTCAGCCCGCTCGGCGTCTCAGCCATGCCGTGCATTACGTGATGCCCAGTTACGTGAACGGGCAATTACGTGTCCTGACCCCCGGTTACGAGTACCCTGATTTTGCGCAGACCGGGCTCCAGGTTCGCCGCAAGCTATCGATACCAGCCGGCTTTTACCAGGTCCAGGGCAAGCAAAAGAAAGGCCCCAAGGTTCGGCACAACCAGTGGCGCTACGTGGACTTCGACGGGGACGATCAGTTGGACCTGGTCGTCGGCATCGAGGACTGGAGTTATTACGGCTGGGACGATGCCTGGAATCACGAGGGAGAGTGGACCAACGGTAAACTCCACGGCTTCGTAATCTTATTCCATAACCAGGGAACCACGACCGACCCCAACTATGCCTCACCGGTGAAAGTCGAGGCAGCCGGAAAACCTATCGACACCTACGGTTGTCCCTCTCCGAACTTCGAGGATTTCGACCAGGATGGTGACCTGGACCTGCTCTGTGGCGAGTTCATTGACGGCTTTACGTATTACCAAAACACGGGCACACGAACCAAACCCGTGTATGCCGCTGGTGTCCGACTAACCAAAAGCAACGGCGACCCCCTGACGATGGATCTGCAGATGATCGTCCCGGTGGCTTTTGACTGGGATAAGGATGGCGATCACGACCTCATCGTCGGGGATGAAGACGGGCGTGTAGCGTTCCTGGAAAACAGTGGAACCTTTACGGCAAATCGGACCCCTCGCTTCCTGCCTCCTCGCTACTTCCAACAACAGGCCGATACCCTGAAATGCGGTGCCCTGGCGACACCGGTCGGTTACGACTGGGACGGCGATGGCGACATGGACCTGCTGTCAGGAAACACCGCTGGCTACGTCGAGTTTTTTGAAAACCTCAGTGGCCCAAGGGTCGAATCCCCTCGTTGGGCAGCCCCTAAACGCCTCCAGGCCGGAGGGACCACCTTTCGCATCATGGCCGGCCCCAACGGCAGTATCCAGGGTCCTGCCGAGGCGAAGTGGGGTTACTCGACACTGAGCATTGCCGACTGGGATGGAGACCAGCTACCCGATATCCTGGTCAACGGCATTTGGGGACGGGTCATTCTATTGAGAAATATCGGTACACGCCGAGCCCCCAGGCTGGACAAGCCTCATGCACTCCAGGTTGCCTGGAAAGGAAAACCTCCCAGGCCCGCCTGGACCTGGTGGAAACCAGGACGAAACGAATTAGTCACGCAATGGCGCACCACGCCCATTGCCACCGACTGGACCGGGGACGGTCTCGTGGATTTACTATCCCTGGATCACGAGGGTTACCTGTCACTCTATGAGCGATCGCGGCGGGCTGGCAAGCTGGTATTACTGCCTCCGAGGCGGGTGTTCCACGCGGTAAACAACTCGGTTACCGATTCCGGCCATCGCGTCAAGAACAAGGAAGCCGGCCTCCTGCAACTGAACAATCGCACGGCGGGAGGCAGCGGTCGACGCAAAATCTGGGTGGCTGATTGGAATGGTGACGGCAAACGTGATCTATTGGTCAATTCGACCAATGCCAACCTGCTATTACAAACCCACTCCACCACCAACCGCTGGACATTCAAAGACGTGGGCCCCCTGGTCAAGCAGAGTATCCAGGGCCACACCACCAGCCCCACGGTTGTGGACTTCAATGGCGATACCATTCCGGATTACCTGGGGGGTGCCGAAGACGGACGTTTCTATTACCAGCGCAACCCTCGTTCCAAACAATAACACATGCCACCTCCCTCTGATCCGTCGCTCCTGCTGATTATCCTGCTGGCACCGCTGCTGTTTATCACGGCTGTCTACCTGTTCTTCTTCAAACGCAAGCTACACCGCAAAGCCAACTGGTCATTACTGCTGCAGGGCAACGTCCTGATCCTGCTGCTGCTGGTGTCACTGGTGATGGCAACGGGTGAAATCTATTATCGATTTATCTACGACGACACCGATTCCTTTGCCCTGACCAATTCCACCAATCGCTGGATCCTGCGTCATTACAAGTACAATAGTTCCAACTACCGAGACAACCAGGACTATACCGAGGAATGTCCCACTGGAAAAAGTCGCATAACCTTTATTGGTGACTCGTTTACAGCCGGCCACGGAGTTCGCGATGTCAACCAGCGATTTGCAAACCTTGTTCGCAAACAACATCCCGAGTTTGATGTCCAGGTGCTCGCCAACAACGGTTGGGACACGGGTCACCAGCTTGAAATGTTGACGAAACTCGGTGACACGGATCTCCAGACCGTGGTGCTGGTCTACTGCTTGAATGACCTCTCCGACATCGTTCCCGAATATCGGCAGATCCTCGACCGCATCTATGCAGAAGAACCCGGCTACCTGGTCTACAACAGCTACTTCCTTAACACGCTCTACTATCGCTGGATTGCCTTTGCCGACCCTGACGTTAAAAACTTCTATCAATTCACCAAGAAGTCGTATGAGAACGAGACCTGGAAAAACCAACAGCAACGCCTGGCAGCCATGCAAACGCTGGTCCAGCAACGGGGCGGCAATTTACTGGTTGTTACCTTTCCCTTCATCCATGCCCTGGGAAACGATTATGTCTACCACGACGTGCATCAGCAACTGGATAAACACTGGCAAACACTGAACGTTCCTCACCTGGATCTCTACGAGATCTACAAGGAATACACGCCGGAACAATTACGTGTCAACCAGTACGATGCCCATCCCAATGAAGAGGCCCATGCCATGGCGGCCAGGGCAATCAGCAAGTTCCTGGCCAGCCAGACCGGCACACCCGAACGCCCTGCAAAAAAATAACGCCCGCTCGTTTTACCAGCGCGGATCACGGAATGGTTTTTCTTCGCGATACCCCTGAATACTCTCACGAAGCTGCTGTTCCAGGCTATCGAGTTGACTTTCACGGGCCATGGGTAAGGCGCTACTTGCCACGTTAATCGCCTTGGCAAACTGCTGGTTCTCGGCCAGGGCCACCGCCAGCGTGTGCAGGCAGTACGCATCACGTGCCTCGGTCAATTCCACGCAACGGCTGGCCAGCACCAGTGCCTCAGATCCATTGCGTAGTGCATCCTGTGGAGAAGCAGCTAACAACCATGCCAGCTTCCTGGCGATGATTGGTTCAGCCATCGCATGCTCGTTCCGCTGCTGGGCATCCCTCAGGTAACGGATTGCCCTGGCAGGATCGTTGCGTTGCTCAGCGATCTCAGCCATACCCATGTAAGGCTGAATTTTTTTCGCGTCCAGTCGCAGAGCCTCACGGTAATGATGCTGTGCCTTTTCCATCTGTCCCTGGTCCAGATAGTCACTGGCGATCTGGTTGTGTGCCATCGCGTTTTCCGGCAACAGTTCGAGTGCTCGCTGGTTAAGTGTAAAACCTGATTTCCAGTAACTGACCTGCGGGTAACTCATTACCACACAGGGCACCAACACGGCCGCTGCCATCCATCCCTGCACCAGGAGTCGTCGCCTGCGATCCCGGGGCTGAAGCCAACGTATCAAATCGGCGATTCCCCAGGCTAATGCCACATAAATCCCAATCAGCGGCACGTAGGTATAGCGATCCGCCATGGCCTGCCCCCCCACCTGAACCAGGCCAATCACCGGTACGAGTGTCCCGAGGTACCAGCACCAGCCCACCAGCAGGTAAGGGCGACGCCGCAGCTGCCAAACACAAATACCACTCAAAACCACAAGCACGAGGCCCGAGATACCTACCTGGAACATGTCCAGGGAATCCGGATAAGGATAAAAGAAAGTCAGGTCATGAGGCCAAAACATTTTACGGAGATACGTCGCATAACTCACGATGGCGTTTCCCAGTCGTGTTACCACGGGATACCCTTCAAAGGTTCCCACCGCCTGCTCCTCGACCTGGATCAGGAACGTAAACAGGCTGGCGATCAACGACAGGGCCAGCAAAGGCAGTTTTTCGCCGACGAGGTATCCGAGGCTTCGCGAGGGCGTCGTTGATCCGGGCACAGCAAGTCGCTCCCAGCGTCTCAACGGCCAACCATCCAGCAACAACAGTGCACAGGGCAGCGTAACAACCATCGGTTTACTCATCAGGCCACAGGCCAGTAGTAACATGATCCAACCATAGGCACGCCAGCCACCAGTTCTTGCGTACCCCACGTAGGCAGACAGGGTCAACAACCAGAACAGGGTACTGAGAACATCACGACGTTCACTGACCCAGGCCACCGACTCCACGCTTAACGGGTGCCATCCAAAGAGGGCTGCCACGAGAAAGCTGGGAAACAGGGCGCCTGTCATTTTCCTCAGCACCACGAAAAGCAGCACCGTATTAGCCACATGAAACCAGGCGTTAACCAGGTGATGCATTCCCGCGTCCAGCTGAAACAACTGGCAATCCAACTGGTGAGAAAGCCAGGTGAGCGGATGCCATTGTCCGGGCCCATGCAACGTAAAGGCCCACACGGCATTATCTACGGTCAGGCCCGATTGCACGTATTCGTTGTTATAGACGTAATCCGGGTCGTCCAGTTTAATGAATTCAAAGACACTTACCTGGGCATAAAGCACCAACGTCACGACCGCCAGGATCACGGAGAGGGTAAAAACATCCTGTCGTTGGACCTGGCGTTTCTTTTTCTTTTTTGCCACCGCGACTATCCTTCTGCCGTGGCTGCCGCGTAATTCGCGTCAAACCAGGCAAGTGTTTCGCGTATCCCATCTTCCAGGGAAGTTGCCGGCTGCCAACCGATTGCTTCACGCACACGCTCGTTGGAAAATGTTTTTACCAGGGCACCATCCGGCTTGGTCCGATCAAGAACCAGTTCGCCCTCGAAGCCAACAATTTCCTTGATCAACAGGGCCAACTCCATGATGCTTAACCCTCCCCCGGTGCTGACATTCAGGGGTTCCACGTCATCGTAGGATTCCGCAGCCTGTACCATGGCCGCCACCGCGTCTCGCACGAACAACCACTCTCGCACCGGCTTCCCGGTACCCCAGATCGTGACATCCGCCGCCCCCGTCCGCTTCGCATCATAAAACTTTCTCAGCAGTGCCGCCAAGCCATGTGATCGATCGGGATGAAAATGTTCCCGAGGCCCAAACAGATTTGTCATCAGCAGGTGAATGGATTTGAATTGGTACTGTCGATCATAGCACCAACCCTGGACGACCTGCGATTTCTTGGTGAAGCCATAATTCACGACGGTTTCATGCAAGGGACCAGACCAGTAATCTGCCTCGCTCAGAACACCATCCACGTATCCCGGATAGGAACAGGCCGCCACAACGTTCACATACTTGGCCACGCCGGCTCCATGAGCGGCATGCATCGCGTTAAGTCCCAGCCGCATATTATCGAAAAAGATATCGGCTGGATGACTCCGCTGATAGCCCAGGCCTCCCTGCCGCGCCGCGCAATTAAAGACCACCTCGCTGGGATGCTCCACAAAGAAACGCTGCATGTTTTCCAGTTCACGGAAATCCCAACCGTCCGCAGTTCGCGGCACCACCGGTTCACAACCCAATTCCCTCAGGTGATCCACCAGGTGGCTACCGAGAAAGCCGCCGCCACCCAAAACAGCCACGCGGCAATTTCCCCAGTCAATTGTCATCGCATCTCTTTCCTAAACATTCAACCATGGACTGGTGACATCAATCGCATCAACCACGCGGATCAATTCCGAGATACCCTCGTCAAGCGTGACCGTCGTCTCGTATCCGATCTCCTGGATCTTCTTGTAGGAAACCTCGTAATCACGTTGATCCGGATCCGTGCCGACCTCGGCATAATGCAGGTAGAAAGGAATTCGCTCGCGGATCGCGTTGGCGATATCTTCCTTGGTGTAATTCAGCGATTCGTGCCCGACGTTATACGAATTATTCTTCATCGCGTCATAGTTCTCGAGTGAAAACTGGATCGCCTTCCCCATGTCACGAACATGAATAAACGTACGCCGAAACCCGCGCTCGTAAACGATCAACTGCTTGTTCACCACGGCCTGGTGAACAAAATCATTTACCAGGAGGTCCAATCGCATACGGGGTGACGCACCAAAGGCCGTCGCAAATCGCAACACGGTACCACCAGCGGTATCCATCACGATCTCCTCTCCCTGGGTTTTCGTGATCGCGTAGAACGAAACCGGGTTCAGGGGACTCTCTTCCGTGCAGATCGCATCCAGCTTGCCGTAGTTGCTACCGGTCGAGGCGAACACCAGCGGCTGGTTGTCTGCAACGGCTTCTGCCACATTACGCGTTCCCTGGACATTGGTATTCTCAGCAACTTCTGGATACTTGAGGCAGGCCGGAAAGCCAACAATGGCGGCCAGGTGCACCACGGCATCCACTTCACCAACACATCGCTGGACTGTTTCCTGATCGCTGACATCACCCTTGATGAACTCGAAACCGGGGCAGGAAAAATGAGGCAACAACGTCTGTCCCCCATAGCGGAGGTTGTCCAACACCGCGACCTCGTATCCGGACGCCAACAACTGAGGAATCAATACGGATCCCACGTATCCGGCACCACCTGTTACCAATACTTTCATGATTCAACCTCTAAGTCGTTTATTTTAAACCCAGCCGAAAACAGCTAATGTCCCTGAGCAGGGCAATTCCATCGAAAACAACATTCACACACGTCTCGCCACCCTGGCGAGCATCGGTCGTGATCGGTACATCAACCACTCGCAGGCCTTTCCTTAGCGCCTTGATTGGTATTTCCACCTCGTATGAATAGTTATCACTCTTGATATCAATCAACTCCGCTGCCTGTCGAGTCCATGCTTTCATCCCGGCCTGCACATCGGTCATTCGATGCCAATAGAGCAGGGAAGCATAAAAACTGGCAAACTTGTTACCCCAGCGACGGAAGGTTGGCGTACTACCAGCTCGTCGAATCGACCCGGCAGCAAAACGGGTTCCCAGGGTCACATCGGCCTGGCCTTCTTCAATCGGTGCAACCAGGGCTGGCAAATCACTCGGTAAAAACTGGAGGTCCGCATCAATCTGTGCCATCACATCGCCACGCGCCTCAGCAATTCCTGTTCGGATTGCGTGCCCTTTCCCGCGGTCATCATGGTTACGAACGTAACGCAATAACCCAAAGGTCCCCGCCAATTCTTCCACCACCTGTTGCGTATTATCAGTCCCTCCATCCACTACCAGTAATTCACAACCCTCGGGGTAGACCTCGAAAATCTGCCGAACGCAGTTCCCAATCGTATCCTGTTCGTTAAAGGCTGCAACGATCACGGTCAATCGCGGCCGACTTCCAGGACCTCCTGCTTGATCACTCACCGAGCGCCTCACTCACAAATGTCTTGATTTCGTCCCAGGAATCCGGCACTGAACAGATCTTCTCTAATTTATCCGTGGCCACTTCATAAACCTGAACCGCCGACTCCAGCAATTCCTGCTGAGACGAGACCGTGGGAACCAGCTCCATGACACGGCTAAACTCAATGCTCGTGCGACCACAAACATTGAAAACCTGGCTATCTACATCCGCCTCCAGCAACTGAAACAGTACGCGACCCACGTTCGTGGTATTCATAAAAGGCAAGCGACTGGTGGGATCAATCCAAAGCGGCTGGTCATTTATTATGTCGTAGACAGGTCCTTTTTTCAATCCAGATCCAATCATCTGGCCCAGTCGCAACACCAGGAATTTCGGACAAGTACGCATCACGCACAACTCCGCCTGCCGCTTATGAAACCCATAGGCACCCAATGCCAATGGATCAATCAGCGTCTCTTCTCGAGTGCCCTGGGAGGATTCGGTATCGTTGTAAACATCCACGGTGGACAGGAACACGTAACGTTCGTATTCAAAATCGAAAAGCGAATGGTAAACCGGTACCAGGCTGGCCTCGAAGTCGAACCATGGATCCTGTTCGGCACGAAACCGACTGGCATTTCCGTTGGCGTTAATCACCACGTCAAAGCGGGCCCCGGACAACCCGGCAACTTCCGCTCGGCCTGCTACCGTAACATCCCATCCTGCCTCGCGCGCTGCCACCGCCACGCCGGATCCGACAAAGCCGCGACCACCGAGAATAAGGCACGTACCAGTAATGAATCGGCTCCCGGAAATCATGGGGATTGTTTTAACGAGCGTTGATCTTATCGACCTGCTGCGAACGACGCAACATCGACCGTAGGCCTTCCCAATAGCCTCCAACCATTGCGTTAGCACGGCCAGCCAACTATCTTAAGGCCGTTGTCGAGTACCCCCTTCACCAGGGCGTCGAACCACACCTATCACCACTCACCCGGAGTTTCTCATGAACCGACTGCTTCGCATCTGTGCCCTTGGCTTCCTGCTAACCGGCTTTCTCGGAACGGCCCAGGCTGAACACCGCATCATGGTCCAGGGAAACAACAAGCTCGCCCTGGTTAACAAGAAGGGTCAGATTGAATGGCAAATGAAGTGGGGTGGCATTCACGACATCCATGTGCTTCCCAGTGGGAATATCATGGTGCAGGAACGCAATCGCAAGATCGTCGAAATCGACCCCGCCACCAGGAAGGTCGTCTGGTCCTACGATTCCACCCAGGAAAACGGTAACCAGGGAAAACGTATCGAGGTGCATGCCTTCCAGCCCCTGGCTAATGGCCACATCATGATCGCCGAATCCGGAGCTGGCCGAATCATCGAGATCGACCGACAGGGAAAAATCCATCACCAGATCAAGCTCAAGGTAAACAAGCCTCACCCGCATCGCGACACGCGACTGGCTCGCAAACTGGCCAACGGCCACTACCTTGTTTGTCACGAAGGTGATGGTGCCATCCGGGAATACGATCATGACGGAACGGTCGTCTGGGAATACGAAGTACCGCTCTTTGGAAAATCACCCAAGGGCGGACACGGCCCCGAAGCCTTCGGCAACCAGGCCTTCGGCGCCGTCCGTCTACCCAATGGAAACACACTGATCGCCACGGGCAACGGACACAGTGTCCTGGAGGTCACCCGGGAAAAGAAGATCGTCTGGAAAATCGAACAGAACGATCTTCCCGGAATCACCCTGGCCTGGGTTACGACACTGGAAGTACTGGCCAACGGAAACTATGTCATCGGTAACTGTCACGCCGGGCCCAAGAACCCGCTCGTCATTGAAATCGAACCCAAGAGCAAGAAGGTTGTCTGGACACTCGACAAGTTCGACGTCTTCGGTAACTCGGTCCCCAACACACAGCTACTCGATACGGGCAAACCAACCATCCGTTAACCCTGGCCCCAATCCGATACCTGACAGCAATTCCATGGGGGATAACCACCCGATGCGATCTCGACAACACTATCTCCTCGCAATAACACTGGTCGCCAACTGCCTGGTGTTGGCTTCGGCTCTCACGGCCGCCGAACCAGGCCAGCAAAAACAAGTCCAGGTTTTCATCCTGGCCGGCCAATCGAACATGCAGGGCGTGGGACGCGTGGCAGCTGACCCCGCACGTAATGGCGGACAGGGATCCCTGGAATACCTGGTCAAGAATCCGACAACTGCCAAACGTTTCCAGCACACGGTCGACGCGCAGGGAAAATGGGTCGTACGCGACGATGTCTGGATCTGGTACCTGGGTCGAGAGGGTGGGTTGAGTGTTGGCTATGGAGCTAAACCTCAGCACATTGGACCCGAGTTTCAATTTGGCCATGTGATGGGTAAGCATCTGCAGGAACCGGTCCTGATCATTAAAACAGCCTGGGGTGGCAAAAGCCTGGTCAAGGATTTTCGTCCTCCCAGCGCCGGTGGAGAGGTGGGACCGTACTACACGGAAATGCTCATGCACATTCGCTCTGTACTGGCAAACCTGAAGCAACATGTTCCCGGCTACCAGGGACAGGGTTATCAGCTCGCCGGTTTCGGCTGGCACCAGGGATGGAATGACGGACTGAAAATGGATGCTGTCCGGGAATACGAACAAAACATGGTGCACTTGATCCATGACCTGCGTAAAACCCTCGGGGTCAAGGACCTGCCAGTGGTCATCGCCAACAGTGGTTTCGGGGGCCGCAAGCAAAAGGTCGACCGACGCCTGGCACTTATCAAGGCCCAGGCTGCTGTTGCCCAACGCAAGGAACTCCAGGAAACGGTCATTACCGTGGAAACACGAGATTTCTTTCGTCCTCCGGAAGTTTCGCCCAGCCGCCAGGGATATCACTGGAATGGCAACGCCGAAACCTATTTCCTCATCGGAGATGCCATGGGCGAGGCCATGAAAAAGTTACTGTCCAGCGACTAAGCTGGCCGTCTCTTCTCGGGGTCACGGATCATCTGCTAGAATGACCGTTCGGCTGATTCCGCATTCCTTCCTGTCGCGACGAACTCATGGCAAAAAAACGCAAGCGTCGCATTTCACGTGCCCGGATCCGGAAATTCAGGATCCTGATGCTGCTGATGACTGCACTGGCCTGCATGACGATCTGGATCGTAGGCATGAGTATCAAGAACAGTATGCCTGTTTACGTCCAGGAACCTGGACATGAGTTAACTGGGCACCGCTACCTCCACGACAACCTCTATGGCTGGAAGAACATTCCAGGCTGGCAGGCCACCACGATCAATCAACCGCTCTCCATCAATTCCAGGGGGCTGCGTGACCGCGAATACCCCTACCAGAAACCTCCTGGCACTAAACGTATCCTGGTGCTGGGCGACTCTTACACCTGGGGCTACGGAGTAGCGAACGAGGAAATCTATACAGAAGTTCTCGAAGAAACTCTGCAGCAGAAGTATCCCCATTACGAGGTCATTAACGGAGGAGTTTCCGGCTGGGGCACTGATCAGCAATACCTCTTCCTAATCAACGAGGGCCTAAAATACTCGCCCGACCTGGTGATTGTTGCGCACTTCTTCAACGATCTCGATGAAATCCTACACACCATGATGTATGGGCTGCAAAAACCCATGTTCACCTTACAGGACAACGAGTTATTTCTCAGTAATTACCCTGTTCCCCGACCAAGCTTGCGAAACACGAGCAAGATGCAAATTACGAATCCATTGACGCTCACCAAGCGCTTGCTGGAATCGATGCAGGCGAAATGTGCCGCACAGGATTGCCAGTTACTGCTGATGCATTTTGGAGCCTTTGCCTCACCCGAAAGAGATGAAACGATTCGTCTGCGCGCTCTCATCACGAAGGCATTTCCCACCATCGAGAACATCTCCCAGCTTGATCTGGATAGTGAATTCGCGGCCGCGGAATTAACCGCAGAGGAACTGATCGGCAAGAACAAGGATAACCACTGGGATGCACATGGCCATCAGAAAACCGCAGAAATCCTCTATCAATTCCTGCAGGACAATCAATTGCTGATCGCAGAATAGCAGTCAATCGGTTTCAGGATCACTGGCAGCAACCAACTTGGCCAGTTCCTCGCGACGCTCGGCTAACATAGTTTCGACAGCCTTCTTCTTTTGCTGCCCCTCGAGATTTGTTGAGAAGCCATAGGGCGCAGGCAATTCGAGAGCTGCCTCCATGGCCTTGATTGACTGCACGAGCCATTCCTGCTGCTGCTGGGACGTCTCTTGATACGCAGGAATATCCGCCAGGAATTGCTGCTTCAGGTAGGAAATACTATAGGACAACTCTGCAATCGAAGCATAGTGGCGTACGCGGGGTCGTACCTGAATCATTTTCCGCTCCAGGGCCAACTGCCGCTCGAACCCTCGCAGTGCAATTTCTGCTGCCTGGGCACTCTCCTTGGGTTTTGCGTTGAGCTGAAAATTAAACGCCAGCTGCCTGAATTCTTCAGGGCTTTCGCGTTCCTGGGTGACCACGTAAGTCCCCACGACCAAGACGATCGGTACCCCCAGGTAGAGCGCTTGGCGAACCAACACCTTGACCGGCCTGCGTGCGCCACCACTGGTCCACCATGACTTGCTGTCTGGCTTGGTATCATCAGATTTTTCGGCTTCCGTCGCGTCCGCCAGGGCCAGGTTCTGTTGGTTTTCCTTATGACGAACCTTCCAGATAAAACCATCATAGTAGTAATGCAAGAAGGTCGAGGTAAAACCAACCGCCGCCAGGATCCCGCCATACCAGATCCCGATGGAACTCTGGAAGAGTGTCGCGCCTCCTCCACCGGAAATCTTATTCCAGGTCTCGAAAGGGAGTGTCACGCCATAAAAGGAAACGGCAACGCCATACACAAGACAGGCAATTACGTAGATTGCCAGGACGATAAAACCGCCGCGGGCAAAAGCTCTCGCAAACCCCGGGGTTCGCGCTCGGTTCTTGGTAGCCAATCCACGGTTATACTTCCAGACAATGGCCAGGTACTGCGTCACGTGTACCATTCCGAGGGTGGCAAAACCGAGTGAAAAGTTCCATCCTGGCGCCACACGATCGATCACCGGATTGGGGACGTACGTCAGGTACATGACCAGGAACGTGCTGGCCAGCAAGCAAAGCTTGGCACGACTGATGTAATAACCACGTCGCGCACACCAGACCAGGTATCCCGTGTAAACCAGTCCCATCCCACCGGCCAACACGATCGTGATAGTTTCCAGCCAACGGTAAGTATTCACATTAAAGAGAAACACCAGCGGCAAGCCATGCTTACTCTGCAGATCAAACAAAAGGTCCGGAAGCCACTCGGAAATCAAGACCAGGATACAGATAAACCAGATCCAGGAAACGGCCAGGTCCATCCGTGCCGCGATCTTGCGGGGTGCCTTGTTATGCCGATCGTAAATACGCATGAAACCGTAGTGCTGCATCAGGAAATGCCACGGGTCCCAGATCAGCAGCACGATGAACAGGAAGATCATGCTGTCCGCCACACTTTCCGCGGTCTGCCCGGCCTGGCTGGTGCTCGTAATCACATAGGACACCGCCATGATCGCCAGGCTGAAGGGAATCACTGGTCCGAGGATCAGTTCCCAGCGAAATCGTCGCAACAAATCCCGGTCACCATAAATGCGAATGAACGTGGGAAAGTGATGGGCGACGTTAAAGACCATGAAGATCGAGAGCACGACACCCGTGCTAAACAGCCGCATGGTTCCCAGGGCCCAGAAAAAAGCCAACACGGGTGCAGCGATCACGAACACGATATCCAGATTACGACTGATAATCCAGTTCTGTGCTGGACGTGACGTCGATAAAGAACCGGCCGCTGACGACATAACCTGTGCCTAAGCTGAAGAACAGAAACCCCTGTGATGAAAAGGACGTGCCGTCCATCTTATCCTGCGCCGGGAAAGGCCGCAATGTTTCCGTGTTTCTTGCATCGTCACAACAGCAGTATAAATTCAGGGTTTTTGACGAAGGATCACCAGTCGCAGCCAAAGGACCAGCATGTCACGCAATGATCCCAGCACGTTTTTCCACGACGCTCCCCGGGCCTGGCCACCCACGCGTCGTTCCGGCTCAATATTCACCGTACCAATTCGATAACCCCGGCGAGCAGCACGAATCATACGCTCGGCCTCCGCAAAGACACTCCGCGATTTCACCTCGATATCCTGTACGACCTCTCGCCGTCGGCACTTGATACTGCCAGGATCCCGCAGATCCACTCGAAACAGCAACCGGGGCAACCAACGGTAAGCAAAAGAAACCAGCTTTCGATAAACCGTGTAGTTACGGAAAACCCGATTACAGATGACCACGTCATACTCATTCAGCATGGGCATGATTTCCCGCAGCACTTCCGGCGGGAACTCGCCATCTCCCGGCACATCAAACACGTAGTCCTTGGCGGCGCCGTGATAGAGCTCTTCAAAAGTAACACGAATTCCCTGGTTCTGATCATGCTCCAGGACACGCACGAAACTCGCGTGCTCGTCACGTAATGCGTGTGCCACCGCGCGCGTGTCGTCGGTGCTGCCATCATCCAGGATCAGGACCTCGTAATCCTCCGTACAATCCTGCAACACCTTGAGGCCACGTTGAAAAACCGTCGCTAATGATTCAGCTTCGTTGTAAGCGGCGATGACCAGGGAAACACTTGGCATCAGGGTGCCTTGCTGACCAGGAAGTTACCGATCGACAGGTACTCGGTGGCCGTCACGTTAAGGAAGGCCAAGGCGTCCTGCGGCCGATGAACAATCGGCTCCCAGTCCGAGTTCAAGCTGGTATTGAGCACGGCCGGGATTCCCGTCAGTTCGTGAAAGTGGGAGATCATCTGGTAATACAACCCATCCGTATCCAGCACGCTCTGGACGCGTGCCGTTCCATCCACGTGAATGGCAGCAGGAAACTCGCTTAACCCCTGATCATTCGCTGGGAATGTAAACGACATGAAACGCGAATCACCATACATCGAAAACCGCTCCGGACAACATTCGTGCAGGGCCGAGGGCGCAAAGGGACGGAATTTCTCACGGTGCTTGATCAGGTTCACCTTGTCTTTCATGGCAGCATTACAAGGATTGGCCAACAGCGAACGTGCTCCCAGGGCCCGCGGACCAAATTCCGCTCTTCCCTGGAACCAGGCTACGGTCGCCCCTTCAGCCAGCAGCTGCGCTGTCCGCTGGGCGGGATCATCCACGGTTTCATAATGGGCACCACTGGCATCGAGTAATTGCTGGATCTGGCCATTGTCAAATTCCGGACCCAGGCAAGCCGTCTGCAGTGGTGAAAACTCCTGCCCCAGGTCAACGGCCACCTGGACAGCAGCGCCCAGGGCGGTACCGGCGTCGCCAGCAGCCGGTGGCACGTAAACGGATTCAAACATCCCGCTGGCCACCACGTTTCCATTCATCACGCTATTGTGTGCGACTCCTCCACACAGGCAAAGATGTCGATCGCTCGGCTGCCTGAATCGATTCAGAATCGCTGACACGGCCGCTTCCAAGGTTGCCTGCGTACTGGCTGCCAGGTCCGCATGGTGAGACTCCAACGGCATATCGCGTGTCCGACGTGGCGGTAAATGCTCTGCCATCTTGTCGTTGAAAATCGGTAACTGCTCGGTGGGAAATGCCGGGTACTTCCGTAACACCTCTTCATGCAAGTACTGATCGTTAAGCTGGTATCCCTCGGAGGTAACGTCCATGAGGAACGAAAGGTCGACGTCCGGCTTTCCGAACGCAGACAATCCCATGACCTTGTACTCACCATGATTACTACGAAATCCCAGGTACTGGGTCATCAGGGCAGCAAACAGGCCGATCGAATTGGGAAATCCCTCCTCGTGCAATAACTCCAGTTCTGTCCCCTGGCACCGGTAGACAGCCAGCGAGACCCCGTCCCCGGAACGATCGATGCTCAATGCCAGGGCATTCGGGAATCCCGACAGGTGGTAAGCCGAAGCCACGTGAGCCCGGTGATGCTGAACGAACTTCACTTCCGGGCAATGTCCAAACTGGAATCCAAAATAGGCTTGCAGCCGCTCGGCAAAATTCTGCCAGGTCACTCGAGGGAATGCGAGGTAATCTACGTCCTCGATCGTAATTCCCGCCTGGCTAAGGCAGGAACGCACGGACTCGTAAGGAAACAGTCCAGTCGCGTGTTTCTGTCGCAGGAAACGTTCTTCCTCGGCAACCGCGACAACCTGGTTATCACAAATCAGCGCGCTGGCACCATCGTGATCTGAGCGCCCAAAATTCCCATGCAGTCCAAGGATATACATTATTCTACCGTCGTCAGTCCTAACAAAATCATCTTCCTGTTATGGCAGGATTCAACTCATGCGCCCAGTGGGATCGGATCGCGATTCTTACGTCACTGAGACTTTGCCCTTTCTCGTCGGGCCTGCAACGTCTTTAACTGAACCTTGGCAGCTGTGAAACCTGGATCTTCTTCCAGGACCGCCCGGAACACCTCTTCACCAATATCCCATTCCTGCCTCGCCATGTGCACCATGCCACGCAGCACGAGGGCATCATGGGTCAGCAAGTCCTCGTCAACCGCCCACTGAATTTCCGCCAGGCACGCATCGTACTGACTTGAAAAATAGAGCAACGTGGCATAGAGCATGCGTGCCTCCGCATGGTCGGGCCGGATCTTGATCGATTCCATGACGGCCGCTTGAGCGCGTTTCATGGCACCCTGCTTGCTGTAAAAATTTGCTAATCGAAAATAGATATCCTCGCGGCCCGGGTCATCCTCCATTTGCAGTAACACATACTGAAACAGCGTTTCAGTATCATGCCATACACGGACCTGTTTCCAACTGGAAACGGCCAGCACCAGGATGACCACGACCGTCCCCCCTGCCAGGGCACGAAAGATCCTCTCGCCATAAGGGCGACACATCAAGCCGACAAAAAGCAGGCTCCAGAGCATCCCGGGAAGAAGCGAGTAACGATCATTCGCAACGTGGTTCATCTGGGTTAACCCCAGCACGGGCACCAGCATGATCAAATGAGCGGACCAGGCTGCCAGCAATCCAGGCAGCCGCTTGCGCAAGGCGACGGCGGCGATAGTGAGAGCCAGGAAGGCGATTCCACTGACGACGAACAGCAAGCTCAAGGGGTCAAACTGAACCAGCGTGGTATAGGTAGGGCACAAACCAACAGGAACCCAGACTCGCCAAACATAATAGATCCAGACATAGAGCCCCTGCATGGTACGAGCCAGGAGACCAAACATCTCCAGCGAAGGAGACGGTGGATCGCTATAGTCCGGGTAGAACATCTGCAGGCCGACCGTCGTCAGGGCCACGAGTAAGCCGGCTACAACAAAGGGAACTTTCTCGAGTAACACGAGCTGATCCGGGCGAGATCTCAGCCAGGAGGTTGGTGATTTCAAACGCCGCAACGGGAACATATCAGCGATGATCAGGACCAGGAAAAATCCGATCCCGATAGGATGCGATAACAGAGACAGCAAATATGCCGTGACCGAATACCAGAGCATCTTGCTCCGAAACATGGGGCCGCGGTCCTGGACATGTTTCAAATAGAAAAAGGCCGCGAGAAACAGCAATGTCGTCGCCAGGCAATGATTCCCGGATGACACCCAGGACACGGGTTCTACACGCAGCGGATGCACGCTCCACAACAAGGCCGCCAGCACGGAAATCACCACCTGGCGGCGGCGCAATGATGGAACCTCCTGCTTCCCCTGTTGTTTTCGCAATACCGTAAGCAACTCGTAACAGACCAGGTAGAGTAAGAGTGTACTGGTGGCATGCAACAACCAACTGCCGAAATGGTAACCATCCGCCACCATGCCTTCCGGTGTGGGGGGAAACAACTCGTAAATCAGGCTGCGAAACAACCCGGTCACCGGCGTAAAATGGCTTGTCGACTTGAGATCGCTGAAAATAATGGGAATTCGGTCAAGACTCAGGCCGCCCGTGTACGGGTTGTTAATAATGGCACGATCATCGTCCCACATCACGAAATCGAAGCCCAGGATGGCCACAAACGTACATAAAGGCACGGCCAGGCATACCAGTCCCCCATAACGCCTCAGGACTTTCTCTCTGGAACGCACCATAACAACACCCAAACGATCGAACACACCTGGAACCTGGTCAACGCCGTCGGCACCAGTCTAAATCAGATATCTAGTCTTTTCCACGCTGATTTATTAAAACTGCTGTCAGCAACGTAGGAATCCATTACCCCCTGACCTACCCGGAGCCCGACTCATGCGACACCTCCCCACCCTCTGCCTTGCAATTGTTCTCGTCAGCGTCGAAACCCAGGCGCACGATCTCTGGCTGCTCCCAGACACCAAGCCCACGGTCGCCGACAAGTTAATTGTACTGGCCCGCCAGGGAATGGATTTCCCCAAGAGCACCAATGCGCTCAGCACGGAAAAGTTCTCGCACCGTATCGTGATCGGCCCAGATAATCAACGCACCACGGCCAAGCCTGCCGGGAAACGCGACGCTTCCGGGCTGATGGAAATCAACGCCACCAAGCCCGGTGTTTATATTTGCGCCGTCCGAACACGCACACGCATCATTACCCTTAAGGCTCCCAAGTTCAATCACTACCTTGTCGTCGATGGGATGCCACACATCTATTCCCTCCGTTCCAAGGAAAACACGCTCGACCAGGATGGCGTGGAACAGTATTCAAAATCTCCCAAGGTGCTCGTCAAGCATGGTGACGGCGGAGGCGATCCCTGCCAGGTCGTGGGACTCCCCCTGGAAATCGTACCGCTCACCGATCCTTTCACGCTCAAAGTCGGCAACACGCTGCCGATCCAGGTCTTGTTCAAGGGAAAACCTCTCAACAATGCACATCTCGGCTGGGCCTATCCAAATGAAGGTAACGAACCCCGGGGTACGATCCGGACAGACACCAAGGGAAATGCCCTGATCCCACTGGCCCAAACCGGTCTGATCACGATTCGCCTGACCCACATGACGCGTCCCAAGAAGGAGGACCACGAGTGGGAATCCTTCTGGACCACCCTCACCTTCAAGTTGCCCTGAGCCGATTCGGCTCCGCAAGCGCATGAAAAACCGGCCACCACGCAACCGCGTGATGACCGGTAAGTTCATCTTGTCATGCCCAACGTTTACACGCTGAGAATCTCAAATCCCTTGCGCCGATCACGTGCGACGAAGGACGCCGCCTGATCGTCACCAAGGATTTTCTCAGCCTTCGGATCCCACTTAATCACGCGATCAAGTCGGGCAGCGATGGCACTCAGGTGACAGGTACTCATCGCCTGTACATGGCTGAATGCATCCGACACCGGCAATCCCCCATCACGGATACAACGATAGAAGTTGTTCTTGTGCCCTTCATGGGGTTTACCCTTGTAGAGACGCTGTACATCTTCTGCCGTGTAGAGATCCTTGTCCCAGTTTTCTTCGATTGGCTTACCCGTGATCTTGCCACGGTTAACGAACATCCTGCCCTTGGTACCTTCGAAGGTCACACCATTAGGACCATGGCTGGTGACATCCATGATAATGTCTCCAGGGAACTTACACTTCACCGAGAAATCGTGTGACGTGTTGTATTTATCGTCTTCCTGGGTATGTCCATCTTTCATCTTCACGGGATGCTTACAACCACGCCCATCGATTTCCAACGGGCCCTGGCCGTCACCATTCTGCTGAATCGCCCACTGGGCAATATCAACGTGATGGGCTCCCCAGTCGGTAAATTTACCGCCGGAATATTCGTACCACCAGCGGAACTGGTAGTGGCATCGTTTTTCACGATAATCGACCGGTTGCACCTGCCCCTGCCACATATCCCAATTGAGTTCCTTGGGAGGTGTGGCGGTCGGAAACGGTCCACCCGTGGGCGAACCATTGATACCGACCGTGATCTTCTTGATGTCGCCCAGCAGGCCCTTCTGGACCATGTTGACGGCACGCAGGAACTTATTGCGGTCACTTCGCTGCTGCGTACCTACGAAAAAGATCTTGTCCTTATGCTTCTGGCAAGCACGACGGATGAGCTGGTTCTCTTCCAGGGTCAACGTCAGTGGTTTCTGGCAAAAAACGTGCTTGCCTGCTTCCAATGCTTCGATGGCAATCTTGACATGCCAGTGATCGGGAGTCACGACACTGACCACATCGATATCGTCACGTTCCAACACCTTGCGGTAGTCACCATAGGCATCGGCTTTCCCTTTGCCAATGCGGCCATCTTTCTTGGCCCGCTCGGCATGCCTGGCATCCACGTCACAAACTGCCACGATATCACCAAAGCCAGAATGCCCGCGAGCATCTCCCGACCCCATGCTACCGACACCCACGCAACCAATTCGCGGCCGATCATTCTTGGCCTGGTTAGCAAAGGCTTTCTCGGTCCATGCAAAATAGGGAACTGCCGTGCTGGCGGTCGTCAGCGCTGCTGACTTCTTGATAAACTCACGCCTTGTCGTTTGCTTTGGCTGCATCTTAAATACCTCGATCGATTACATGTGTGTAAAACGGTAATGCTCCACTGGAGAACACACAGTATAAGCGGTGCGGAAAGAAAAAGCAGCTGTCCCGAGCACTGTGAAATCGTTTTTTCGCACTCCGCCAACAGGCGAATCCTGGCTGGACCAGGCCCGAAACCAGTGTAAATCCCGGACCTTCGCTCAGAAACCCTGACCCCGGTAATCATTTCTGATTACGCAAGTTCCGCCGACGGTCAACTTCCTTGAGCATCATCTTGCGGAGGCGAATCTGGGTGGGAGTCACCTCGACCAGTTCATCATCCTCGATATACTCGAGCGCCATTTCCAGCGACAACCGTCGTGGTGGCTTGAGCAGAATATTCTCGTCACTGCCACTGGCTCGCATGTTGGTGAGCTTCTTTTCTTTCATGGGATTCACCGGCAAGTCGTTATCCCGACTATTTTCTCCCACGACCATGCCCTCGTAAACCTCATCGCCCGGGGCCACGAACATGTCTGCCCGTTGCTGCAGCCCATGGAGCGCGAAACCAACAGCCTTTCCTGTCGAGGTCGATACCATCACCCCGTTGGGACGCTTGGGAATCTCCCCCTCGACCTCCTGGTACGATTCAAAGCGATGATGCATAACCACCGTTCCCTGGGTGGCATTAAGCAACCGTGTCCTGAGTCCAATGAGACCTCTCGCCGGAATGGAGAACGTGGCCCGCGAGTATTCTCCGCGAGCGTTCATCTCCATCAGGTTACCCCGGCGGTCACCAATCGCCTCCATGACCGCGCCAAACTTGTCCGTAGGCACTTCCACGTTAAGGGTTTCAAAAGGTTCCAGTTTCTTACCATCTACCTCTTGAACGATCACCTGCGGTTTTCCCACGGATAACTCGTAACCCTCGCGCCGCATCGTTTCAATCAGTACAGACAGATGCAGTACTCCGCGTCCCGAGACAGCAAACGTCTCATTGCCCTGAATTGGTCGCACACGTAACGCCACGTTGCGTTCCAGCTCCCGCATCAGGCGTTCGCGAATCTGCCGCGTGGTCACGTACTTTCCATCACGACCGGCAAACGGCGAACTATTGATGCCAAACACCATCTCCAGCGTCGGTTCGTCAACAGTCAACCTCGGCAGCGGACGACGATGATCCTTGGCACAGATCGTGTCACCGATCTCAACAGAATCCAATCCCATCACTGCCACCACGTCACCAGCCGCAGCCGATTCCACCTGGACTCTCCCCAGGTTATCAAAAACATGAAGCTGCGAGATCTTACTATCGACCACCTGGTCGTCCGCCTGGCACAATTCCACGGTGGCACCCTGTTCCATGGTACCTGCCTGGATTCTACCTACCGCAATCCGACCCACGTATTCGGACCAGTCCAGCGTGGTGACCTGCATTTGCAAGGGAGAATCCTGTTCGACCACCGGACCGGGAACCTGTTCCAACACCATATCCAGCAATGGGCTCATGGAATCACCCACCACTTCCGGATCGTTCGTCGCGTATCCCTCCTTCGCGGTGGCAAAGAGGAAGCCAATATCGTCCAACTGCTGATCAACACCCATTTCCATCAACAGCTCGAACGTCTCATCCAGGACTTCCAGCGAGCGCGCGTCACTTCGGTCAATCTTGTTGACGACAATGATCGGCTGCAGGCCACACTCCAATGCCTTGGAGACCACGAAACGCGTCTGGGGCATCGGACCTTCCGCTGCATCGACCAGGATCACCGCTCCGTCCGCCATCCCCACCACGCGTTCTACCTCGCCACCGAAATCGGCATGCCCAGGAGTATCGATGATGTTAATCTTGACGCCCTGGTAGGGTAAGGCGATGTTCTTGGCCAGGATCGTGATGCCACGCTCTCGTTCCAGGTTATTACTGTCCAGGATTCGCTCGCCTTCCAGTTCCGCATCACGAAACTGGCCACTCTGTCGTAACAGGCAATCCACCAACGTTGTCTTGCCATGGTCAACGTGGGCAATAATAACGATGTTCCGAATATCTTCTCGTCGCATGATCGTATCGCGAAGTAAGCGCTCCAACAGAAAAGCTGCCCATTGTAGCAAGAATCTGCAGTCGGGCAGTAAAATCGGCACTGACAGCCAACACTTCCGGTATCGACCGTCAACGCCCACAACTGTGATAAACCGCCGGGTTTACTCAACAAACCGGGTGGAAGCCTGCTGGAATGGACTTCAATGAGCCGAATCATCGAATCTGGCGGGAAACGGCCCGTCTAATCATTCACCCGGGTGAACATGATCAACCGTACTTCCATCACCTGGCTGCCAGGTTTTTCCAACGCCCGCAACACGAGCTCTCCGGTCCCCTCGGCCAGCGTCATGCGGCCCAGCTTGAGCGGCTTGAAATCCTTCACGTACGATTCCTGTCGAGGCGTACGGTCCTGGCTGGCACCGATCAGCGGTGGATCATGGGCCACGGCAACCTTCCCCCGGACAGTGGCTACCGTCGATACCCGGGGATTATTCATCTTCAGGCTAAGCTCAACCGTGGAGCCAATATCCTTGGCAGGGCAGGCATAGTAAAGCTCGACGTCATAGGTGCCGCTCTCGGCTACCTCGACATTCCACCTGACGGTATCTTCCAACTGCGTCCAATTCCTGAAGTAAGAGCAATTTGGAAACCGATTGGAACGCTGGATCTTTCCCGTTGCCACACCGTCACGCGCTGGCATCTGCGTGTACTTGAACGTACGGTGTCCAACCAGGAATGGTCGAGGTGGTTGCTTAAGTCCAGGCAGTAATGACTTGCTCCAGGCGAGCTTGGCTCGCTGCAATTCTGCCGTCACCTGGGGATGTTCTCCAGCCACATCCTGCCGCTGTCCGGGATCCATTCGCATGTCATAAAGATGACCTTCGTGATCCAGCCGAAAGCGCTGTGTTCGCAAGCTGACGCGATCTCGCCAGTGAGAGTAAATCATACGGTCCGGCCACTTCTTGGCTTGCCCGGCCAGCAACGGTTTCAAGCTGATACCATCCAGTGGTTTCTTGCTCGCTACGGGAATTCCAGCCAGGTCAGCCAGCGTCGGCAAGAGATCAATAGCAGCGCTGATCTGGGGAATAGTTTTGCCAGCCGGGATTTTACCGGGCCAGCGAATCAACAACGGACTCCGAACCCCTCCCTCGTCCGTCGACCCTTTGCGACCTTTCATGCCTCCATTCCAACGTGCGCCATTGGGTCCGTTATCACAGAAATAAACAATGATCGTCTCTTCCGTGAGATCCAGTTGCTCAAGCTTGGCAACGATCCGACCGACATTCCAGTCAATGTTTTCACACATAGCCAGGGCCGCCCGAACATGGGGGATTTTCTCGCGTTTTGGGTCACGGTGGTGCATCAGCAGTTCCTTGTCCTTGAACTTGTTCCACCACGGACTCGGCACCTGCATCGGAGAATGCGGGGTGTTGTATGGGATATAGACGAAGAAGGGCTTCTCTCGATTCTGTTCCATGAAAGCCATGGCCTGCGTGGTCAGGTCATCGATGATGAACCCCTTGCCTTGCACGATGCGACCATTGCGCTCAAGCATGGGGTCAAAGTAGTTACCCCAATGCCCCGAGCAAAAACCGTAGTATTCCTGGAACCCACGGCCATTGGGATGGTAGGGGTACTGCATCCCGTTATGCCATTTACCAAAAGCGCCTGTGGCATAGCCTGCCGCCTGGAACGTCTGGGCAATTGTCATTTCATCCAGGTTGATTCGCTCACCACCAGCGGACGTGCTGAAAACGCCGCTGCGAGGATGATACCGCCCCGTCAGGAACTCGGCACGCGTGGGAGAACAGACCGGGCAAACGAAGAAACGGTCAAACTGGGTCCCCGCCCGTGCCAGGGCATCAATCCGTGGGGTTTCCAGGTTACGGTTACCATTCAAGCTCAGATCACCCCATCCCTGGTCATCTGTCAGGATGACCACAACGTTAGGGCGGCGAGCAGCCTCCACCCATGAAACAGGGCAGGCCACCAAGACAAACAGACTCACCCAGCAGGCGACTCCACGAGGGAACTTGGTTTTCATATCCGACTCTCCGGTCACAACTTTTCACGAACGATGACAGGTAATCCATTATAGGTATTGCTTGTCCCGCGTAACCCCCCGCAGATGACGACCCCCGTCCGTTATGGTACACATGTGAACACGACAAACACCTTTACACATGTTCACCAGGAGATCCAACTGATGGTGTCACTGATCCCTTCCATCACGATCGCAAGGCCAAACCCCGGCAGACCTCTGCTGTTACTGCTTCTCCTTTCCAGCTGCCTGGCAACCGCACCGCTCCAAGCCGAATTAAAGCTGCCCAACATTTTTGGAGACCACATGGTCCTGCAGCAGGACAAGCCTATTCATATCTGGGGATGGGAAACGGCCGGTAAAAAAGTATCCGTGACCTGGGCTGGACAGACTCGGACGACCACCAGCAACCAGGATGGCAACTGGTCAGTCCACTTCGACCCGGTCAAGGCAAGCTTCGCTGGCCGTAAGCTGGTGGTCACGAGCGGCAAGGAATCTCTCACCTGCGCCGACATCCTCGTGGGTGAAGTCTGGCTCTGCGGCGGACAAAGCAACATGGAATGGACCCTCCGCAGCACGCGCGATGCCGACCTGGAAATTGACTCTGCCAACTATCCCGCCATTCGCTTTATCCGACTTCCCAAGGTCGCTCGCCTCGAACCCCAGCAGGATTTCCCGGTGGAGAATCCGGAAAGCCCCGTTGGCAACTGGCGACTGGCCACCACCGAGCAGGTCGAAAACTGCACCGGCGTCGGCTACTATTTTGCTCGCCGCCTACACCGACACCTGAAAGTTCCCATCGGCCTTATCGATACCTCTTGGGGAGGCACGATGGCTCAACACTGGGTCTCCCGGGAAACACTCGCCCCCGTACCAGAAATGAAACCTTACCTCGAACGATTCGCAGAAAAACTCAAGGCCTGGACCGATGGGGGTGGAGAAGAAGGGGCCAGGAAACGTCTCCAAGCCGACCTCAAGAACTGGGAAGTCAAAGTAGCCGAGGCACGCGCCAAGAAAGAACGCCTACCACGTAAGCCAAACGCCAATGCCTACCAGGATCCCGCTAACCAGGGACAACCGGCTGGCATGTACAACGGCCTGATTACCCCCCTGGCTCCCTTCACGCTACGAGGCGTCGTCTTTTACCAGGGTGAAAACAATTCCTTCGCCGAGTCCTGGAAACCCTTTTACCAAACTTTCCCCGCAGTCATTTCCGACTGGCGAAAGGCCTTTGGTAATCCAAAGATGCCCTTTGCTATTATCCAGATTGCCGGTTGGAGCACCCGCCGCAGCATGACCTACGACATGAACCACCACACCAATATCATCCGTGAGATTCAATTCGACACGTGGCAAAACACACCCGGCACCGGGTTGATTGTCACCTTCGACACCAATTCCAATGGCAGCATTCACCCCCAGCGCAAGCTGCCCATCGGTGAACGAACCGCGCGTTGGGCACTTGCTGAAGTCTACCAGGTACAGGACAGCAGGAGCCGCCAGCCTCTTGAATGGCAGGGTCCGGTCTACGAATCCTTCGCGATCGAGAAAGACAAGGTGACCATCTCGTTCCAGGAAGGAACCAAACGCGGATTGAGATTGGACCAGGATGTAGAAATTGGTTTCTACATTGCCGGCAAAGACCGCATCTTTCACCATGCACGCGCCCGAATCATCAAGGATAGTCAACTCCAGGTCTGGAACGATGACGTACCCGAACCCGTGGCCGTACGTTACGGGTGGTCAAACCTGCCCATGGGGGGCCTGATGAATTTCCGCGAGCTACCGGCCTACCCGTTCCGCACCGACAAGTGGCCACTGACCCCTCATCAATCGACCGGGTCCTACCTGGCAAAATAAACCTGCACGCAGTGCCTGGCGTTTAGGCCGTCAATGGCAGCCGATAACTCTTTTGCCCACCGATGCCCTCAATCAACAGCTGATCGGCCACCGTCACCTGGGCAAAACTGGCCTTCCAGTGTGTTGCTGCCATCGTGATGTAATGGGTACCCCCGTAGACGGTCCAGCGACTACGATGCTTGTGACCAAAGAAGCAGGCCATCACTTTCCCATCGTCGGCAAATAACTGGCGAATCTTCCAGCCGTTATCCACGTAAGAGGTCTCCTTGCCAACTGCCGGAAATGGAGTATCCCCTCCCTCCCCAGAACCTTTCACTGGCGTGTGATGAAGTTCCTCATGGCAGAAGACCAACTTTGCCTTGGCCCGATTATCAGCAAGTGTCTTCCGTAACCAGCGCTGCTGAACCGCATCAACGTAGTAACCACCTTCCACGCCATCATGCCCCTTCTTTGGAGCTTCCTTGTCAGGTGCATTATTGGCGTCAAGCACAATCACGTGGATCCCTCGGACATCAAACGAATAGTAACGATGAGGCGTATCCGTGGCCTGCAGAAACTCCTGCTTGGTAATATCCTCACCTGCATGACCGCGTCCCACCAGGTCAGCAGCCGTGATCTTTTCTTCCCCACCACGGATCCAACCCACATCGTGATTTCCAATGACGTGGTAGCGAGGGCATGGCACCTGCGCAAAAACACTAACGTGATGTTTTAATGCCTCAAGCTGCCCATCGTGCATGGCCTGGGTCGTGGTCCCCTCCGCAATCTGGCATCCAAAATCTCCCAGGTCGATCGCAAAATCCGGCCGCCAAGCCTTCATCGCTTTTACGAAGTCCATGAAATTATCCTCGTGGCCGGCCGTGTTCCGACCCAGTAAATGAGGATCAGCATTCAGGCCAAACCGTAATCGAATCGGCCCAGCCGACGTCTCCGTGCCAAACAACTCGCAAGCCTCCGAGTGCCCAACATGGTCGATTGTCGCTGCTACCGGCAACATCTTCAGCAAGGTCCTGCGATCTATAGAACCAACAGCACTCGTCTTACGCATGACATGACTCCTCCGACAAGGGTTTCATAGCAGACCACCGGTGTTGTACTTCACGATTCCTGTCGACGACAAGGCTCCCCACCGACAACTCTGAATCATGTTCGCCCGGCATTGCTTCACACTGGACAAATTATATCCCTTTCCTCGCTTAAGTAAGTTACCCCCCCTTAAAAACAGCGAATCCCTACGCCAGAAAAAGAATTATTGGCCAGAAAAAGAATTATTGAGAATAACGGTGAACAAACCATTTCCAGTGCGTTAACACATTATCCCCACGACGCCTCGACAAAAAGGTCAGTCATACGAATCTCTAATAAAGGCTAGAACCATGAAAACTCGTACTTCCACCCTCAAGAACCTCGTCCGTCAATTCCGCAACACCAAGAAATCAACCAAAGCAGACGGCACAAAACAGCGAACGTCTTTCACTCCAGACATGGAAAGCCTGGAAACAAGAGCCCTCCTGACAACCATGCCGGGATTGACGATCGAACCAACAGCTGATGCTGCGGTCCAGGTCGCCAACAACATCGAAAACCAGGACGCCCTTACCAACACCAGCGACATGGAAGCAATCGCCAAGGGCCAACAGAACGACGCCGCCTATATCAAGTTCGACGGCATCATGGCGGGTACCGACACCAGCGAACTGGAAGCAATCGCCAAGAGTCAAAAGAACGACGCCGCCTATATCAAGTTCGACGGCATCATGGCGGGTACCGACACCAGCGACATGGAAGCAATCGCCAAGAGTCAGAAGAACGACGCCGCCTACATCAAGTTCGACGGCATCATGCAGGCTCCAGGCCGAACCATAGCTGCACATCAGGCTGCGGTCGATCAACTCTTTACCCAGGAAGGATTGAACGTTGTTTTCAACCCGGCAACATTCCGTTAAGACAGCGGCTAGATCATCGTGGGGATGGCTTAGCAACAGAGCAGCACACGGCTATCGGAACCCGTCTTCGAAACTCCTGTGCTGTTCTTTTTTTCCAGCAGGCGATTTCAATCGACGAGGATCACGCTTTACTGCTTCCATACACGCGGCGCCAGGATCGCCGAGGGGAAACGTCGCGAGTGATGGACCGTATTAGTTGCCGTCATGGCGTCCTCGGGAAATTCAATCGTCAACGGTTTTCCGTTCTGAGGATTCGGCTCATACAAAGGATCTCCCGTACTGGCAATCGTTACACGGATCCGATGACCTCGCTGAAAAACCTGGCTTAACCAACCGACTGGAAATTCCACCGGGTATACTTTTCCCGGTTCCATCAAAACCTCCCTGTCAAACCCTTCCCGGTACCGCAACCGCCAGGGATAATCGACAATCAGGATCGAGCGACCGTCCGGGTAGACGTCACTTACCCGCACGATGACATCGGTATCGGGAGCCGTCGATGACACGTACAACCTGGCATGAATTCGTCCGGTCCACTCCACGTTTTCTTCCAGCACTGGGGTCGTGAACGTACGAACTTCGGACTGCTGCTCGAACATGCGAGCATCCCTGGCACCTGGAAAGCTCCGCCCGGGAATCTGCATCGGTTTCCGGGGATCACTTAAAAAGGATGTCGACGCTTTCTTCTTACCTGGTTTCACCGCTGACAAGTGACCTCCTTGATGAAGATACAGGGGCTGTTGCTGCGACGCCACGGGCCAATCCGTGGCGGAACGCCAGACGTTGCCAGCTGCTGATTTTTCACCGGTCGCCCCCATCACGTAATAGTGCACCGCCGGCTCTTTCTCGATGCCATTCTGCTTACCTTTCAGCCAGTGATCGAACCATTGCAGCATATGTTGTTCCACCGGCCAGGTCGCGTTTTCCGGGTAAGTCACGTCACCCACCTTGCTTCCCTTGTTGGTCCGACCGTGCAACCAAGGCCCAATACGTAACCACTGGTTTCCTCGTGACCGCGGACCGCCCTGGTGCTGGCGCCCAATGAAACTGGCGATCGAGCCCTGGTTCATGAAATCGTACCAACTGCCAATCGTAAAACAGGGCACGTTCATCTTGTCAAAGTGCCGCGTGCAATCCTCGTCCTGCCAGTACTCGTCGTAATGGGGATGCTGGAACCACTCTCGGAGTAGTGCATCGTTATCAGCTGGATTGCGACATGCGGCCGCCATATTCTGAAACCGTCGCGGTCGGGTGGTCCCACCAATACGGTAACCTTCTTCAAAAAGGCTGAGTCCCGTATCGACCATGTACTGGCAGACCAGGTGTGGTGGTTGGGTGACCGCCAGGTAATTCTGCGCATAACCGCCCTGGGAACTGCCAAAGGTTCCAACCTTCCCCGTACTCCACTGCTGCTTTGCCAGCCATTCACACACATCGTAGCCATCCTGCAACTTGCCCCACTGCAAAGCCCGGTAACCCACGTACCTGCCTTCTGACAGCTGGGTCCCGCGGAAATTCACCAGCGCCACCACGTAGCCTGTCCGCGCCATCCTGGCAGACGATTCCCGGGGAAACTTTCCTCGCAGGCTTCCATAACGCTGTTCAAAGATGACCGGCCAGGGCCCCTTACCCTCGGGAACATACAGGTAGACTGACAGCCGCTTACCATCCCGCATCGGGACCATCACATGCTTTTCAGTCACTCCGCTAAGGTCAGGCTCTTGCGCCTGCAGAGGAACCACTCGTGTCGATCCCACGACGAGCATTCCCAGCAAGATAACGCCTGCCAATCGCTTCTTCATGGTACACATGAACCCAACTCCCTATCTCTATAGCAAGATTTCCTTGATCGGTTCCTGGTCTTCCACGCCCGTGAGTCGAAAATCCAGGCCTCGGTACTTGAATACCAGACGACGGTGATCAATCCCGAGACAATGCAAGACCGTTGCCTGCAACTCGTGGACATGAACCGGTCGTTCCGTCACATGGAACCCCAGTTCATCTGTAGCTCCCAGGCTGATGCCGGGACGAATTCCGCCCCCTGCCAACCAGACCGTAAAAGCCTGTGGATGATGATCGCGGCCCTTGCTTCGTCCAAGTGCCCCACTGGTCTCCACCATCGGCGTACGACCAAACTCGCCACCCCAGACAACCAACGTGTCATCCAACATACCCCGATCCTTGAGATCACTGAGTAACGCTGCACTGGCCTGGTCTGTCTGCTTACACTGGCCTCGCACACCACCTTCAACATTACTGTGGTGATCCCATCCTGAATGGTACACCTGGATAAACCGGACCCCTCGCTCAGCCAATCGCCTGGCCAGCAGGCAGTTGTGCGCAAAGCTTGCTGCTGGCTTGTCCCGCTTGACACCATAACGATCCAGGGTTGCCTGGTCTTCCTGGGACAGGTCCATTAACTCCGGAGCACGCGACTGCATTCGGTAAGCCATCTCATAGGCATTGATGCGTGTGGCGATTTCCGGATCACCAACAGCGGCCAACTGGCGTCGATTCAACTGCTGGATCAAATCCAGTGACTCCCGCTGCAACTGCATGTCATATCCGGCAGGGTTGGCCACGTGCAAGATCGGGTCTCCCTGGCCACGGAAGGGAACGCCCTGGTGAACCGATGGCAGGAACCCGCTGCTCCACATCGACGCACCGCCACTCAGGCTGCCTCCACTCTTGAGTACCACGAACGAAGGCAGGTCATTAGCCTCGCTGCCAATCCCGTAGCTGAGCCAGGACCCCATGCTGGGTCGTCCCGGAATACCACTGCCTGTATTCACGAATAGCTGCGCGGGGGAATGGTTAAACAGGTCCGTATGCACCGACCGTACCATGGCGATCTCGTCAACCACCTTGGACAGGTGTGGCAACATCTCAGAAATTTCAGTACCAGATTTACCATGTTTCTCAAAACGAAACCGAGGGCCCAGGACAGCTGCATCCGGTTGAATGAACGCATAACGCTGTCCCTTCACGACGGAAGGTGGAATTGGCTTTCCTTCCAACTCTGCCAGCTTTGGCTTATGGTCAAACAATTCCAACTGGCTGGGAGCTCCCGCCATAAACAGGTAGATCACTCGTTTGGCACGCGCTGGAAAGTGTGGTTTCCTGGCCGCCGTGGGATTCACTACATCCGTTTCCGCTGCCTGCCCCATATCCCCGGCCAGCAACGATGCGCAGGCAATCTTGCCGATACCCAATCCGCAATCACGAAAAAAATGACGGCGCGTTTCTCGTCGCAATAACTGCTCGTTCATGTCTCCAGGATTCATAATCGCTCTCGAAAGCCTCTTAATGTCTCGTGATCGTTTCATCCAGGTTCATCAGGGTCCTGGCCACCAGGACCCAAGACGCCAACTCCGCACCAGCTTGTTTCTTTCCCGCAATCTGAACGGCTTTCAATTCGCCATCCTGTAACCGCTTGAGCTGCTTTTCCTGGAAGGCCAGGATCGTTTCCAGTTCCTGCTGGCTGGCTGGACGGGTCAGCAGCAAACGAAACAGCAATTGGGCCCGCCCTCTTGCCGACTCGACTGGGGTATTCATAGCGCGGTCAGCCAACGCCCTGGCCATCTCCAGGAACATCTCATCATTCAGCAGGGTCAGCGCCTGCAACGGTGTATTACTACGATTACGTCGCACGATGCAATTCTCACCGGTCGGAGCATCGAACGTGGTATAAGCCGCAAAGGGACTGGTCCGCTTGTTGAACGTGTACAGGGAACGTCGATATCGATCGGCACCGGTAGAAACCTTCCACTTGTTACCCCCGTAAGCGAGTGCTACCACGCTGGCCGGTTGCGGTGGATAAACACTCGCTCCTCCCAGTCGCGTTGTAAGCAGCCCGCTAGACCGAAGCATCAGGTCACGCAACACCTCCGCGTCCAGTCGGTACCGAGGCCCCCGGGACAGCCAGCGGTTTTCGGGATCGATTCGCAATCCCCCTGGCGTTACTCGCGAAGCCTGCTGATAAGTTGCACTATGAACGATCAAGCGATGCAATTGTTTCATGGACCACCCCTTGGACACCCATTCCACTGCCAGCCAGTCCAGCAACTGGGGATGTGTTGGTGGAGCTGACTGCGTACCGAAATCTCCGCTACTCCGCACTAGTCCGGAACCGAAAAATGCTCGCCACGTACGGTTCACATGGACGCGGGCAGCCAACGGATTACGTTGGCTCACCAGCCACCGCGCTAACTCCAGTCGATTCCCTGGCTGCTTGCCCGGGCCACTGGCAAAACGGGTGGGAAGCCCCGGGGTAACCGCCTCACGGGGACTCAGGTACTCACCGCGATGATGTCGAAACGTTGCCCGTACGTTGTCTGCCGCACGCTCTCGAAGCACCAATGTCTGGGGCCAGGCAGGAATTTGCTTGCGCAGGCGATCCAGTGGCTTACGAGCCTTCGCCAGTTCCGGAGCGATTGACAGGAAAAACTGCCGCAAGACTTGCTGCTCCGCCTCCGTTCGGTCCCCCTCCTGCTTCGCCAGCAGGCGTTCCACCTCAACCGGCAGGGCGCTGGCCTTCGCGGTTGCGTTACTGGTTACCGCAAAACGAAAACGCCCCAGGCTGGCGACAAAATGCCGTTCGAAGAGCAACGTGATCTTCATTTTTCCGCGTGCCACCAGCGGCTCTGAAAAGTTTACGACCAACTGGTGCGATTCCCCTGGACGTTCCGATGTCGACCAGCCCGTGGACCCATCACCATCGAAAACATTTTTTGCATCAGCACCGCCGCTACCAACACTAATCTTTCCATAACTGTGTGACCCAGCAGCCAGGGGGGCATCTTTCCCATTGACCTTCACACTTAATTCACTCAGGAAGAAATCGCCCCTACGTCCCTCGTAGAACGCGCGACCAGGCCCACCAGCGGGTAAACGATCGTCGCCCATTACTTCCAGTCGCAATGCCGTCAGCGGCTCCTTGAATTGCTCGTCCAGCTCAAACTCCAACTGGAAGACATCCCGCTTGGTCACGTCTCCTCGCGAGAAAATCGAACCATCGTCGAGCAGATCAAGCTTGGGCAGGTTACTGCTTAACTCCACGGGACGGATCACGGTCCAGTCCACAGCTTTCTTGCCTGCCATGGTCAGCCAGCCAGCCCGCTTTTCCTCCAGGTGCTGGCGGCGACTACCAGGGGTCACCGGTTCTCCCGGGCGCGGCGGAAACTTTCCAGCCAACTCGCTTTCCAGCTGCTTTAATTGTGCCGTCAATTGATCTCGGCGTTTTCGCAAATCACCTGAGGTCACGTCCAGATCCGGTTCCTCCGCATTATTCATGAGCGCCAGGAAACGGTAATAATCGGTATGGGACACGGGATCGTACTTGTGCGAGTGACATTGGGCACAGCCAACCGTCAGCCCCATCCAAACCAATCCCGTCGTTGCCACCCGATCCACCATGGCATAAAAGCGATACTCCAATGGATCAATCCCGCCTTCCTCGTTGAGCATGGTATTACGATGAAAACCGGTTGCCACTCGTTGGCTCTCGGTAGCACCCGGCAACATGTCTCCGGCTAACTGCTCGATGGTAAACTGGTCATAAGGCATGTCCGCGTTCAGCGCCTGGATCACCCAGTCCCGATAAGGCCAGATCGAACGCGGTCGATCCTTCTCGTAACCGTTCGTGTCGCTATAGCGAGCAAGGTCCAGCCAGGCGCGTGCCCAGCGTTCTCCGTAATGTTGCGATTCCAGCAAACGCTCAACCAATTTTTCGTACGCCTTGGGATCACGATCCTGAACAAAGGCATCTGCCTCGGCCGGCGTGGGAGGCAGGCCAATCAAGTCCAGGTACAGTCGACGTACCAGCGTATACCGATCAGCACGTTCAGCCGGATGCAACTGATGCTGCTGCATACGAGCCAACGCAAAATGATCTATCGGATTGCGTGGCCAACTTGCTTGTTCCTTCAATTGCGGTGGAGTCGGACGCGTTGGTGGCATGAAGGCCCAGTGTCCCTGGTAATTGGCCCCCTCATCGATCCAGCGTTCCAACAACTCCTGCTCGGATTGAGACAGGGCGTTACCTGCATTTGGTGGCGGCATTCGGATTTCTCGATCCGGACTACTGACTCGCCGCATCAGTTCACTGAGAACACTGCGACCGGGAACGATAGCCTGTCGCCGATCACGCTTGGCCGTCGCACCAGCCAGGGTATCCAATCGCAACTCACCTTGCCTCGCCTTGTCGTCCGGCCCATGACAGGAAAAACACTTGCTCGCCAGGAGTGGTCGGATGTCACGCGAAAAACTAACCGGCTCTGCCCTGGCGAGAGCAGGTACCAGCACCCCGGTGATAATCGTTAGTCGAGAAATGAATCGCCACATGCAGTACAGTATATGGCATGGCTGCCACTCTGGTAGCTACCGTGGCCAACAAGAAAAAACGCATTCTCAATATCCTTCACCATTCCACCGAGCATTCCTTCGCCATGCCCACTCTCAATAACCTGTTCTGCTGCTTGACGCTGGGCCTGGTACTGGCTGCAAACGCCCATGAAACGGCTGCCCAGGAATCACCGGTCTCCGGAGACACCGTGATTCGGTCTCCCGCTGGGAACTCCGAAATTGTCATCACGACAACCAGTCGACTGGCGGGAGCCATTCACTCCCTGACCTGGAACGGCCAGGAATTTATTGATAGCAGCGATCACGGTCGACAACTGCAATCAGCAGCCAATTTTGATGCCGGGTCAACCATTCGGAACGAGACCTACAATCCTACCGAGGCCGGTTCTCGACGCGATGGAGCCGGCCCCCGTTCATCCAGCAAGCTATTAAAAATGACACACGGAACAGACTGGCTGCAAAGCACCTCGCAAATGGCCTTCTGGCTGGCTCCCGGGGAGCGCTCCGGGGACCACCTGGCGAAGAACACCACGGTCCTTTCCAACCACCGGCTCACCAAGCGAGTGGAAATCGGCTACCGGCAACTGCCGCACGTCATTCGCTACCAGGTCACCTTCCATGTACCCGCTGGAGAGCAACACCAGGTAGCAGTTTTTGAAGCACTGACCGGTTACATGCCCGCACGCTTCGGGCGGTTCTGGAAATTCAATCCTCGCACCTCGCAGTTGAAACCCTTGTCGGATGGCCCCGGGGAACAAGTGTCCCCGGTCGTCCTGGCAACTCCCGATGGTCGCTTTGCAATGGGATGCTTTACTCCCGAGAAGAGTCGGGCACACCTGGGGAGTATTGGCTACGGGCGTTTCCGCTTTCCGGCCGCAAAGGTCGTTAAGTGGAACTGCGTGTTTCGGCTAAAAGACCGCGAGTCTGCCATCGCCAGCGGCAACCACTCTTTTGAAATACTGGTCGTGGTGGGAAACCTGGAAATGGTTCGGACTGGGTTAAAAACACTCTGGAAAACCAGTTTCGCAGGTGATCCGTAGAACCAGCCCTAAAAAAACTTAGACTGGCACCGTTTTTTGCCGACGGCTATAATAGCAGCTGACTTTGAGATTGCGTGTGAGAGATGAACCATTGATTTTACCTGAAGGTCGCTATCATGCTTACCGTCTTCGATCCGGCAGACCGGCAAAACCAATTTTGTGATGGTCTTTCCCGCCGCAACTTTCTTAAGATCGGCTCCCTCGGGGCAGCCGGCCTAAGCCTGCCACAATTACTTGCTGCCGAATCCAACGCGGGCATTCGCAAATCAACCAAGTCCGTCATCCTGATCTACCTGGTCGGTGGCCCACCGCACCAGGACATGTTTGACCTGAAGCCCGAGGCGCCACGTGAAGTGGCCGGCCCGTGGCGTCCCATTGAAACCAACGTTCCCGGTATCGAGATCGGTGAACTGCTGCCGATGATGGCCAAGCGGATGGACAAGTTCACGGTGATCCGTTCGCTGAATGATGCCCAGAGTGGTCATGATGCTGTCCAGTGCTACACCGGTCGCACACATGCCGGTCCCATTCCCACCGGTGGTTGGCCCCAATTCGGCTCCGCGGTCGCCAAGCTGCAAGGTCCAGCGATTCCCTCGACTCCTCCGTTCATCAGCATGTGCTATCCATGCACGCATGGTCCCTACAATGAACCCGGTCCCGGTTACCTGGGTATCTCCCAGGCCCCATTCCGCCCGATGGGCCCCACTCGCAAAGACATGATTCTCAATGGCGTGACGACCGATCGGCTGGCCGATCGTAAGACGCTGCTCGCCAGCGTAGATCGTTTCCGACGCGAATCTGACAGCAGTGGAATGATGGATGGACTCGATACCTTTACC
>Ga0315331_10000208_pt1 | contig 37487 bp, 39 predicted proteins | sample M160m34915metaG_FD_203456 | JGI IMG/M metagenome (GOLD analysis project Ga0315331, IMG submission 203456) | Ammonia-oxidizing marine archaeal communities from Monterey Bay, California, United States - M1 60m 34915 | ecosystem: Environmental > Aquatic > Marine > Intertidal zone | place: USA...
TCCATAAATGCCGATTCCCCAGCACACAACTAAAATTACTAGAGCTATTTGCTGATCGCTCATAAATACTCTTTTTTGCAGTTTTACGTGTTTGGTGCCGAAGGCTCTATCGCCTCGCCTGCTTTGATCATAGCCTCGACCGCATCGTCCGCATAGCCAAGCTCTGCCAGGATTTCGCGGGTTTGTTCGCCGACATGGGGGGCGTGATGAGTGTCTTCGCGCATGCCGCCGCTAAATGTGTTCGGCGTTTTGGTTTTGAGAATGCGGCCTTCTGTCGGATGATCTATTTCCACGAAAAAGTTGACATCGTTCAAATGCGGATCATCAAGCAGGCCGTCTATGGTGTTATAGCGGGCAGCAGGAACATCGATCTCAGCGAAGATTTTGACCCATTCATCAGTCGTTTTCTGTAGCAGGCCCTCAGCGCGAATTTCGAAATATTCTGCTGCATTTTCAGAACGGGCTGCGGCATCTATGAAGCGCGGATCATCCTTGAGTTCGGGCTTTCCAATTACATCAAAGAAAGCAACAGCTTGGTCATTCGTGTTCGGATGCACAGTGATATAGCTGTCTTTGGTGCGCATCGGCTTGTAATCAGGGCTGAGCAAGCGGTTATCGCCGGAAGGACCGGCGGGCGGCACAAATGTGATCCCAGCCAGATGCTCAGAGGCTACGAAGCTCGCCATATTCTCCAACATTGGCGTCTCGATGCTCTCGCCGACGCCCGTCTTTTCCCGGCGGTATAGCGCAAAGCCGATGGATTGGGCTGCTACCAGGCCAGTGACATGGTCGGTCATCACCATTGGCACAAACCTGGGCTCATCAATAGCGCGCTCAAACGTGCCTGCGACGCCAGACAGGCTCTGCACGATGGGGTCATAAGCCGGGCGATTGTAGTAAACACCACCCTTGCCAAACGCGACGATGCCGCAATAGATCAGCCGTGGATTGATTTTCTGCAGGCTTGCAAAATCCAAGCCTGCCCGCTCCAGCGCCGCCGGGCGGACATTACTAACGAATACATCCGCACTGGCCAGCAGCTTTTTCATCGCCGCCAAACCGTCCGGCTTTTTGATATCCAGGCAAATAGACCGCTTGTTCCGGTTGAAGTTCATGAACTTCCCGGACATGCCACGATTACGCGCACCTCTAGCCATCAACCGCAGTAAGTCGCCGCCCGGCGCTTCCACTTTGATGACGTCGGCGCCTTGGTCCGCCAGCGTGCGGCCACAGATTGGGCCAACGACAATCGTCGTCATATCAACGACGCGAACACCCTCCAGAGGACCCCCGGCCATTATTCGAACCCGATATTCATTTCCGCGCAAAGATGCCCGTGCTGATCTTCAATCCAGCATAGAATGCCGCCATCCTCACCCCGCCCGTGAATGGTGACAGTGTCGCCAACCCAAATCGGCTTCGTCAGGCGGGCATTCAAGCCATTTATCGTCCGGTCTGTGTGCTTGCAGGCGATATCGGTAACCGTCTGCATGGTGAGGCCGCCATTTTGGACGGTGTGGTTATAGCCTTCCTCATCCCGGGCATAATCGGCGTCATAGTGGATGCGATGTGCGTTCCAGCTTACAGCACCGTAGCGGAAGTTCTTGGCTTCCGTGAAAGTCACCACTTCCTGCCATGCACTGTCCTTTGGTGCTTCTTTCGGCTGCGTCGCTGTGGTTTTGGCCCCGGGCTGCACGGCTTCCCGGTAGATTGCATCAAACTCATCAATGGCGATGACTTTGCCTGCCGTCTCAAACGTCAGGCGCATGGTCAAAATACAGATATTGCCGGAGCGACCGCTTTTCGGAATGATCGCAGCGACTTCAGCCGTTTTCGTTGCGGGCTGGCCAACCACCAGATTCCCCTTAATCTGCACCCTGCGCCCAGCGCCCATCCGGCGTGGCAGCGGGATTGGAGGCAGGAACACGCCCTTGTTGGGATGCCCATCCGGCCCGAGATCAGAGTCCCGGCAGATATCCGGGAAAAACATGTTGAACCATTGACGTGGAATCGGATCACCATTCTTAAAACTGGCGGGATCAACGTCCATTGTTGCAGCCGCGCGCTGGACGGAGCTCAGCCCCATCTCATCCTCGACCACGCGCTTCGTGCCGATCCATTTTTCTAATTCCGGCATCGCCGCTTGAACATCGGGGTTCATTTTAAAGCAAGCTCCTACTTGAATGTTTCATTGGCCTCTACGCCCCAGACCTGGCGGCGTGAAACCCAGCCCTTGATCTCGCCTTTGCGTACGCGACACCAGCGAGGTGCGCATTCCTGCGCTCGCAAAATGACGCCGCGTTCGGCATAGGCGACGACCCTTGAATCACCATCCGCCTTGCTGTGTAGCGTCGCGCGGCCATTGCTGACGACCAGCAGTGACCGGGCACCGACAAGCAGGCTTTTGTGCATCCAGCCACGCAGGCCGTCATATAGCTTCACTTGCCGCCACAAGCCCTCTTCATCAAGGATCTGCACCGGCATGCCGGCATGCATCAATGTCCAGTCAATCTTATGGGCTTTGCTGGGACCGAGCCTAAGGTGGGCTGGCGCATTGCGAATCGACACATATCGCGGCAGCGGATAGCGAGTATTTGAACCAACCGCCTGAGCTGTCTGCGCATTGGTTGAATTCGGCACTGCTGGAAACCCAGAACAAACTGCCAGCATCAAAGCGAGACTGAGGCCACGAATAAAGTGTTTCACGCGCGCTCATACTCCTTGGCGGCGCGGTTGATGACCGCATCCAGTGGCGCTGCTTGACGGGCGCGCTGCTGCTGGGTATCCGGCGGGAAACCGTAAAGCGTTGACCTTTGACGGACAGGGCGGCCAATGCCGTTGGCGATGGCCTCCATGCGATGGGGTGCCAGTTCTTCGCCGTGGACAGCGCCAGCAGCGCGAGTGATGCTTTCGTTCATCAGCGTGCCGCCAATGTCATTAGCACCTGCGTTCAGGGCAGCGGCAACGCCATCTGGCCCTAGCTTCACCCAGCTTGCCTGGATGTTGGAGAACCAGGGGAAAAGCGCAAGGCGAGCGACGCTATGCATCAGGATCGCTTCACGGAATGTAGGGCCTTTGCGCGCTAAGCCTTTCACATAGATCGGCGCTTCTTCGGCCACAAACGGCAATGGCACCAGTTCGGAAAACCCGCCGGATTCTGATTGGGCCTGGCGGAGCCGCAATAGATGCGTCGCCCAATGGCCGTAATGCTCAACATGGCCATACATAATGGTGGCGGTTGAGCGGAGGCCGATATCGTGCGCGGCCCGCATCACTTCGAACCATTCCGCCGTGTTCAGCTTATCCGGGCAGATGACGTCGCGCACGTCATCATCCAGAATTTCAGCAGCGGTACCGGGCAGCGTGCTCAACCCAGCGGCCTTCAGCATGCCCAGATATTCAGGGACCGGCAGACCCAAGGTTTCGGCACCCTGGCGCACTTCGAGTGGCGTGAAGGCATGGATGTGGATATCGGGCGCGCCACGGCGAACAGCGGCTAGAATATCCAGATATGTCTGGCCGGTATATGCGGGATGGATGCCGCCCTGCATACACACTTCGGTGGCACCACGGTCCCAGGCTTCTGCGACGCGGCGCTCGATCTCTTCCATATCAAGTACGTAGGGTTTGCCGCGCAGGTTTTCCGTCAGCTTGCCTTTGGAAAACGCACAGAACTGGCATTTGAAATAGCAGACATTGGTGTAGTTGATGTTCCGGTTGACCACATATGTGAGCGTATCGCCGGAAACCTCTTGGCGAAGTGCATCAGCCGCTGCCGCCACGGCGGAGAATGCATCGCCGCGCGCCGAAAAAAGAAACGCCGCTTCGTCCGCATCCAGCATTTTATCAGAAAACGGCTTGTCCAGAATGCGGGCGAGACGGGAGCCGACAATCGGCGCCTTCCGTTCTGCCAGCAGATCGAGATCACTTCGCGACGGGTCGAGCGGTTTGCCCGCTTCCCAGGCGTCTGTCCGGGCGTAGCCTTCCGTATCGATGGTACGGCGAATGGCTGGCGCAAGGGCCTTATCAACCCAGCGCGCAGCGTCCAGCGCGTAGGATGGATACACCGTCAGGCGTTCAATTAGCAGTTTGCCTGCCGCCGCCGTTTCATCGCTCAAACGTTGGAGATGTGGCCAGGGCGCTTCTGGGTTCACGTAGTCCGGTGTTACAGGGGATACGCCGCCCCAATCGTTCACACCGGCCCGCACCAATTTAGCAAGCCCACCGGGGGAGAGGTTTGGCGGCGCCTGCACACTCATAGCCCCGCCCATAACAAGGCGGGCAATCGCGACTGTCCATGCAAGATCATCCAGATCAGGCTCCGGCCAGTCACGCATTTTTGTGTCTGGCTTAGCGCGGAAGTTTTGGACAATGACTTCCTGGATATGACCGTGGGCTTCATGCACACGACGGATTTCCAGGAGCGCAGCAATCCGTTCAGCCCGGCTCTCTCCAATACCGATCAGTATGCCGGTCGTAAACGGCACAGCCGCGCGGCCTGCCGCTTCCAGCGTATCGATACGCGCTTGCGGCTTTTTATCGGGTGAGCCGTAGTGCGGCATGCCTTTTTCAGTCAACCGCTCAGACAGGCTTTCGACCATAATGCCCATGGATGCGCTGACAGGGCGAAGGACCGCCATATCGGCATCTGTCATAAGGCCAGGGTTCAGGTGTGGGACGATGCCCGTTTCCTCGAAAACCAGCTTCGCCATAGCGCCCAGATATTCCAGCGTTGACCCATAACCAAGCTCGGCCAAGTGTTCCCGTGCTGCCCGATAGCGCAGCTCCGGCTTATCACCCAGCGTAAACAGTGCTTCCTTGCAGCCTTGCGCCTGGCCAGCGCGGGCAGCCGCCAGCACTTGTTCCGGCGTCATAAACGCCAAAACGCCCTTCTTTGGCGGCTTGGCGAAGGTGCAATAATGGCAGACGTCCCGGCAAAGGTGCGTCAGCGGGATGAATACTTTGCGACTGTAGGAGACCTTATCGCCCCAGTGCGCATCACGGAGTGTCGCGGCGGCGGCCATTAATGGCGTCAGGTCATCTAGCCCCGTATCCGCAAGCGCCATCGCTTCATCATGGAACAGCCTGGCACCGCCAGCAGCTGCAGCGATGATTTCATCGAGATCATCCATAGGTCAGATCGCTTCCCAATATTTAGGGCCCGCTGGCAATGTGATTATTTCAACCACCCTCAAACCCCACTTCGAACAGCTGGGAAGACTTCTTCGGCCAGAAGCTGCATTTCGTCCAGCACCATAGACTGCGGCATGCCTGGATACTGCACGCCAAACACGAAATGATTAACGCCGAACAGCTGAATAATGTCGATGATCTGCTCTGAAATTTCCTCTGGCGAACCGAAGAGGAAGCGATCCTTCACAAGTTCCTCATACATCATGCCCAGATCATTATCGCCCTTCGGCATGGCCTTCGCCTGACCCCATTCATGATAGGCGTCATACTTGGCCTTCAAATATGGCTCCGCCAAACGCATGGCTTCATCACGGGATTTGGCGACGAACACTTCGCGCATCATCGGGAAATCTTCCGGCAAGTCCGGCTTGCCATTATCTTCCAAAGCCTGCTTGTAGACGCCCATCTGGCGCTCGATTGTGTCCAGCCGGTTATGGGGATTGACGAACCATGCGTCCGCCACACGTGCCGCACGCTTGATGGCTTTATCCGCGTTTGCGCCAACCCAAATGGGCGGCAGCGGTTGTTGCAAGGGTTTGACCGGGCATGAGGCGTCAATCAGCTCAAAGTGGGAGCCGGACATGGTGACTTTTTCTTCGGTCCAAAGGCGTTTGACAGCTTCCAGGTTTTCTTCAAAGCGCTTGGCCGCGTCCTTGGTCGTCGTACCAAACGCCTGGAACTCAACCTCCCGGTAGCCGATACCAACTCCAAAGATCAGCTTGCCACCAGACATGACGTCAATATTGGCGAAGGTTTCTGCAACATCCAGTGGCTTGTGCAGCGGCAGTAAAATAATGCCTGCGCAATGGCGCATATTTGGCGCTTCAGCCATGATCCGCGCCATGAATGGCACCTGTTGGAAATCCAGCAACGGATAAGCGCTGTAGTGCGAGCCTTTCATCAGTGTGTCAAAGCCAAGCGTATTCGCTAGACGAGCCTGCTCACACGCCTCAAGGAACCGCGCATGCATATCATCGCCGACAGGGTTCTGGCCCCGATTGAACAGGCTAAAACGGATATCCATCATAAAAAAATGCGTCCTGAAATTGCTCAAAGCACTGAGGAAGACTTAATTTTGCCCTTTTGGGAGCTTAGCCGCAATCCCATGCGCATCAACAAACGTCCGCGTCCGGCACTTAGCCCCCGTCGCCAGTACTACGGCTAAGTCTTCAGGCGTATCGACATCAAGCGCAACACGGGGCAAATTATCCAGAATATTCGGCGTGAGGCCCAATTTCGCGGCTTCTGCCAAATGTGGCTCAAAGCTGACATGGCCGAAATGCAAGGGGATCAGCGGTCCTGGCGTCAAAACCAGGCAGTTGGACCCTCGCCGTGCGTGGTCCGGCACGATAGTCATTGCAGGACGGATGGATGGATGCCGGGCTAGAATGGACTCGATATCTGCCGCCTTGATGAGCGGCGCATCCGCCGGGAGCGTTAGGACGCCATCCGCCCCTTCTCCAGCCAACACTTCCGCTGCCCGCTGGACGGCTTCCGATTGGCCAATATTCTCAGGCTCGCCCTCAACCCGGGCACCGTAACGTTCTGCCAAAGCCAAGGCCACGGGATCATTGGTCAGCACCAACACTCCTGCCAGCGACAGCGCGCCAGAAGCCGCTTCCAATACGTCCTCAGCCATGGCACGGAACAGGCCGCGGCGCTCATTAGGCGCTAGTGCAGGTGCGAGGCGTGTTTTGGCGTTTTCCAGATCTTTGATCGGGATAACGCACCATATCCCACTCACCCAATCAGCCCCGGCGGCTGCCCGCCGACAATGGAGTGGATGAAGTAGGCATAGGCTGCACCCGCAACCAAGTTGATCATCAGATAGAACCGCTGAACATCTTCCACCTGAACCTCACCTTGGCGGGATTTCCACACTGCATACATCTTGGTTAATGGGTTCACAGAAAACATTTGGCAGCCGAACGTCAGCAACGCGACCTGCACGCCCCAGGCGTTATAGGCAAACGCGGCAGGTGCGGCCCAAACCAGGATACGTAAAAATTTGAAGGTGTCGTTCATGGTGCGCGCATCGCAAGTTCGATCCAGTCGTTCAAATCTTCATCCAATTCATGTCCAACGGGGGAGACAGTGATAATTCCCGGCATTTGTTCTTCCCCCGACGGGTCTGCGCCATTGCGGGTAAGCGCTTCTGCAGCCGCGTCTGGCGACATCCTGAGCAGCAATTGATCTTGCACGATACCAAGGCGCATCGTGCGAGACTGATAGAACATCAACCCGCCCAACATATCCCGCTCATCAGCCCCGCCATATGATATCAGGGCATGGCGAACACGGTCAGCAAGGGCATCACCATAGGGCATATTTGGCTATTTTTTCAGGCAATTCAGATTGGCAGGAAACGAGTATGACAGTTTCGCAAGATCACCGCATCATCGCAATGTGGTCCGGCCCGCGCAATATCTCTACAGCGTTGATGTACAGTTTTGCACAACGACAGGACTGTGCGGTGTGGGATGAGCCTTATTACGCCGCTTGGTTGGCGGAAACTGGCCAAGACCACCCCATGCGAGAGGCCATTCTTGCCAGAGGACCGATGGCGGCATCTGATGTCGCCGCGAGGGTGCTCCAAAGGCCTTCAACCGGAGCGCACATCCATTACCAGAAGCATATGGCGCACCACATGTTGCCGGCATTTAACCTGGACAGTTGGTACAGCCACGCAACCCACGCATTTCTGATCCGTGAACCGGCTTCAGTGCTGGCCTCATATACGCAGAAATTTGATAACGTCAGCTTAAATTTACTTGGCTATCCGCAATTGGCCGCTTTGTTTGACCGCGCCGCTGACGCGCTTGGCCATCCGCCCCCGGTTATTCGCGGCAGCGACATTCAGCGGGCACCAGAGCTATCACTGGTGATGTTGACTAACGCCCTGGCCCTATCCTTTGAGCCAGCAATGCTAAGCTGGCCAACAGGGCCGAAACCTTATGACGGCGTATGGGCCTCCCATTGGTATGACCGGGTTTGGGCGACAACGCGGTTTGATGACGCATCGCAATCGGCCAAGCCCTATTTGCCGGCGCATCTTGCGCGGATTGCAGACCAAGCGGAGCCGCTTTATCAGCGTCTTGCCGCGCACGCGCTTCCTATCACCCGATAAAACCAAAAAAAGAAACCGCCGCCCTGGAGTGATCCAGAGCAGCGGTTCTTTAGCGTGCCACCCCTACCAGGCCGAGACCTGCTAGGGGGTTGGTATCCGGCGCTGACTTACTTGGTCAGGCGGATTTCGACACGGCGGTTCTTCTGCTCACGTACACCGTCGCCGGTAGCGACAGCTGGATCGCCTTCGCCAACCGCACTGGCAGTAACGCCATCGCGGGAAACGCCGATCAGCTCAAGTGTTTCGACAACCGCTTCAGCGCGGCGAGCCGAGAGGTCCAAGTTGTACTGTTCCGAACCCGACGTATCGGCGTGGGCGGTCAGCAGCATCTGGGAGCCTGGAAGCTTGGAGGCAGCTTTCTCAGCCTTGTTGATTTCCAACTGGGCTTCGTAACTAATCTCATTGCTGTCAAACGGGAAGTAAACAAGCCAAGGGCCCATGGCAGGCATTGGCTTAGGAGCAGGTGCTGGAGCTTTGACATCCAGGGCGTTCATGCCGTCCCAGAACCGAACGCGGCACCATTTTATGTCGGCTGGCTGAATGTTTTCTTCAGCTTCCTGCATCCAGCAATCAAATCCAGCTTGGGCTTTCGCTGCTGCTTCAGGGTTGCTTTCGCGAGCGCCGCTATCAAGTGCGGAAACAAGCAGAGCACGAGCAGAGGTCAGGTCGCCAACATATTCAGCTAGCAGATCACGATCTTCGATCGCCTGTGGGCCTGGAGCATCGCTACCAGCGGTCTGCAGAGCGCGCTGGCCGAAGAAGTCAGCGTCTGTCCAATCCTGCTCATCCGCTTCCATTTTGGCGAGCATCTGGTAGTTCGCCGTCAGCGCATCATTGAAAGCTGGGCCGTTTGATGTGGTGCTCATGCCTGCATCATAGAACTGGGCGCAAGCGCCAAGGCCGAGGCCGAGGCCCGCAACCGTAATCATTTTACCGAGACGTACAAACATAATGCCCCCTTTTTTTGGGTCGGTTTTCCAATTCGCATATTCGTTCGGCCTTCAAACAAGGCTCGAGCGCATCGTCTACAGTCCACGATTCATAAGTCTAACGAAGAACTGAAGCTCGAATCGGTTGGATGCTAAAGCCTTGTAAGCATCTACTGTGGCTATGCAAAGCCTTTATCAGTATAAAGGTTCCGGGATTTGCGCCGGATTAAATAATAAATCACGCGTGGCAGAATCTTCTTGTTTAAGGACAGCACCATCTTCACCGCAATGTATCCCCAGCGCCTGTCATTATGACCGTATGTCAATTTCAGCAGGCGAGAGCATAGCGCCGGTAGAGCTTTGACATGATGGGCTTGCCAAGCGCTGCATCGCATATTTGCATCAGGTTCTGAACGCTCGTTCGCTGAGAGGCCTCGCCAACCTTGCTTCGAAATGCGCTAAAGCATGGTGCCCAACCATCCAGGCGGCCAAGCTTCGCTGTCTCATATTGCGCCAAAAGAAAAAACAGCGCGCCAGACCAATTGGCGTGACCACACCCATCCAGACCTTCGGTATTAAACGCCGCAGCGCCCTTAGGCATCGCCCGGGCCCATTCGTCCCATACCGCACGCCGTGGAATGGCGCCACCAAGGCCTCGACTCAATGGCTCCAAATAAGTCGCCATGCCCTCCATGAACCAAGGCCGCCGTGCAGGCGCAAATGGCGCACCTAAATGGACCAATTCATGGGTCAGCATCCAATCCTTCTCATTAAGAAACTTTGGCGAATCCTGTTTGGAAATCCGCATCAGCAAGGCTGGCCCGCCACCGCACGGCACACGGCCAAATGGATCATTCACACGTCGATGGGGTGCGACTGCGACCAATAACTTGTCTGCTGGAAAATCACCCCAATACCGTCCAACGAGCCCAGCGAAGCGCTTAACGCAGGATGTGATCGCCGCATCATCCATAGCGAACCCATCATCCAGCACCGCGACAGTGATTTCAGCCTGATGCACGCCTGTGCGCCCTGGGTCCGTGAATACAATGTAGCCGCCGAATGCCCAATACTGCCTGGTAATAGCACCCACCGCATGGCGCAGGCGCTCTGCCGTTAGGTTATGCAGGAATAGGGTGCCGGATGGGTTTTCTGGGTCCGAGATAATGGGAAGCGGAACTGTCCCGTCCGTCGCGATCGGGATTCTAAGCCATGCATCCACCGCAGCCATTACGCCACGGGTGCTTGCGGTGAAATCAGCAGAACCGGCGGCGCGGGCGTCCACGCATTCCTGCTGCAAATTGTACCTTGGTCGAAAACACCCTGGGATGGCGAACTGGCTATGCTGGAATGGACCATGGGTGCGGTTTTCCTGGCAGAGGACGCGCCGCATCTCTCCATGGAAGCAATGGCCGCAATCCACCCGAACGAATGGCCGAACCTTACGTTCGCGCTCGCGGAAGATATCCGCCGGATCACAACCCGCCATGGCGGACCGGAGGCTTGGCTCGCGGTGAATGATGACACGGACCCCGCGCCCGCCGCTGCAGCAGCGGATGGGGACGAGCAGGCCTGGTTGATCTGGCGGGATGAATTCCAGGCGAACTTCCGTGCCATGGACCCACTAGGAGCCTGGGCCTTGAATGAGGCCGATGGCGGAGCAACATTCGCTGAGCTTTGCGAGGGCCTGACGGAATGGGTCCGGCAGAGGAGGCCGCCGGACATGCCGCTGGCTATCTCCGGGGCTGGATTGAAGCGAGCGTGCTGGCGGGGTATGAAATCAACGAGGCATAGCGGCGGCTGGGTTCTACTTCAGAACCACGATGGCGAAGACCGCGCCTCATTCCTTGGTCCTATCGAGTACTGGCTTCCCTAATGGCTCTACGCCCGCTGCTGCTTCTGATGTGCGTCTACCTTGGGCTGACGCTCACGGGCTTACATGCAATGGGCGCGCTGCTGCCCCATTTCATCACCATCTGGAGCCTGTCCGAGACCGAAGCCGGCATGCTGACCAGTGCTATGTTCGTAGCCTATATCGGCACAGAGCAGCTGATCGCACTTTCGGAGAAGATTGACGCAAAGCCGATCCTGCTGGTCGGCGTGATCTGCAACATCGTTGGCTATTGCGGCTTTGGTCTGCTGGCTGATGGCCTTTGGAGCGGCATGGCCTACCGGGTGCTGCAGGGCATCGGTTTCGCACTGACCTATATGCCGGGTGTCAAAGCGATCAGCGACAGAGTGGATCAGGGCCAGCGTGGGCGCGCGGCCTCCATTTATGTTTCGAGCTTTGCGACGACGACAAGCTTCTCTTTCGTTCTGGCCATTCTGATCGCCGACGCTTGGACGTGGCGGGCGGCCTTCCTGCTGCCCGCGATCACAAATGCCATTGCCTTTGTGCTGATTTTGGTGACCCTACCCGCCGCTAAACCGGAAGCGGCACCAGCGGGCCCACGCCGCGCTGTGTTGGATTTTCGCGATGAACTGAAAGACCCCGAAATGCGGGGCTATTTTGTTGCGGCCACTATGCACACCGTCGAGCTTCTAGGCCTGCGCGCATGGTCGGTCGCGTTCTTTGTATTTGCGGCGGGCGTATATGGCTTTGAGCCAAGCTTGTTTATCGCAGCCTGTCTCGCTGGATTCCTCACATTCATTGGCATGCCGACCAGTATGGTGGGCGGCGAATATGGTCATAAGCGCGGGTTTGCCTATGCCTCTGGCATCGCCATGGCGTGTTCTGCGATTGCATGTGCGGCCGTCGGATTTTCTGTCACGGGGCCATTGCTGCTGTTTGCAGCCCTTGTGTTGATCCACAATTGCTTTGTGCTGGCAGATTCAGGCGCACTGAACGGTGGGGCTGCGGCGGCAGCCCTACCCGGTCGGCGCGGGGCAGCGATAACACTCATGGCCTTCGCAAACGCCATCGGCAGCTTTATCGGGCCGCTGCTGTTCGGATTCGTGCTGGATATATCAGGAGGACGCCAAGATCCTTATGCCTGGGGCTTTGCATTCATGAGCCTCAGCCTCTGCGTCATAGTTGGCGTCTCAGCACTCAACAGCGGCATGCGCCATAGCGGCAAGCGCTAAAGCAAAACACCCAGACCATCGATTATCGCAGGATCAAGTATCCAGGAAGCTGCGCAGTTTCCGGCTACGGCTAGGATGCTTCAGCTTACGCAGCGCTTTCGCCTCAATCTGGCGAATACGTTCACGCGTTACGGAGAACTGCTGGCCAACTTCTTCCAGCGTGTGATCCGTATTCATGCCAATGCCAAAGCGCATGCGCAGCACACGTTCTTCACGCGGCGTCAGAGTGGCTAGCACGCGGGTTGTTGATTCGCGCAAGTTCGAAAGGATGGCGCTATCCAGTGGTTGGATGGCGTTCTTGTCCTCAATGAAATCACCCAAATGGCTATCTTCCTCGTCGCCGATTGGCGTTTCGAGGCTGATCGGCTCTTTCGCAATTTTCAGAACCTTTCGAACCTTCTCAAGCGGCATACCGAGCTTCACAGCAAGCTCTTCCGGCATTGGCTCGCGGCCAATTTCGTGGAGCATCTGGCGGCTGGTTCGCACAAGCTTGTTGATCGTCTCGATCATATGAACCGGGATACGAATGGTCCGCGCCTGATCCGCGATAGACCGCGTGATCGCCTGCCGGATCCACCATGTTGCGTAGGTAGAGAACTTATAGCCACGGCGATATTCGAACTTATCAACCGCTTTCATCAGACCAATATTGCCTTCCTGGATCAAATCCAGGAACTGCAGGCCACGATTGGTGTATTTTTTAGCGATGGAAATCACGAGACGGAGATTGGCTTCCACCATTTCCTTCTTCGCGCGCGCGGCTTCACGCTCGCCCTGTTGGACGATGGTAACGACTTCGCGGAATTCACCGTATGGCAGCTGAATTTTCCGGCAGATTTCCCACATTTCTGTGCGAATTTCTTTCACCTCATCCTGGTGATTTTGGCAGAATCGCTTCCACTCGCTTTTCTGGCTGATAGACCGGAACCAGCGTGGGTCCGTCTCCCGGCCACGCCATTCAGCAATGAACTTGTCCCGCTTCACGCCGGACTTCATCGCCAAGCGCAGGACCTGGCCTTCAAGTGCGACCGCTTCGCGGTTCAGCTCATAAAGCTGCTCGATCAGCTGCTCGATCCGCTGATTGTGCAGTCGGATCGGCGTCACCGTCTCGACCAATTCCTTAGCGGTACGGAGGTATTTTTTCTCTAGCGTCTGATCCGGGTCTTCGCCGGATTCAATGAGATCCATCCGCTCAATGCGGGTTTTCTCTAGCCGTTTATGAACGCGGGATAGCTTAACGAACGCCTCCTCGGAAAGCGGCAGCAGCACCTTTTCCATGGCAGCGAGGGATAGGCTGACGGCCTCATCCGCATCATCGTCATCATCATCGTTATCATCAGATGCGGTGCTGGATGAACTTTTGTCGTCGGATGTGTCTTCGCCATTTGCGGCGGCAGCGGCTTTCGCTTTTGCCTTCTTTTCATCATCGTTGGCGGCAGCGGCAGTGCTCGCAGCCGTGACGACGGTTGGCGCCTGATCTGGTGCCATAGTGTTAATCGTGCCGTCCAGGTCTAAAATATCCCGAAGCAGGATACCGCCGTCCTTCAAGGTATCACGCCAATCCAAGATGGCTAGCGTCGTCAAAGGGCTGCGCATCAGCGCGGCAATCATTTTCTCACGGCCCGCTTCGATCCGCTTGGCGATTGCGATTTCGCCCTCACGAGACAAAAGCTCGACGGAGCCCATTTCGCGCAAATACATGCGCACCGGATCATCCGTGCGGCCAATGTCGTCGTCATCAATGTTACCGGCGACACGCTTACCGGGCGTTTCCGCCTCATCATCATCGCTGGCAGCTTTTTCAGCCGGTTCGTCGTCGGCATCTTCAGCCTCAACTACGTTAACGCCCATTTCCGAAAGGGCGGCCATGACGTCTTCAATCTGCTCGGAGGATACTTCCTCTGGTGGCAGAGCGGCGTTCAGTTCGTCATAGGTGACCGAACCGCGTTCTTCGGCAGCGGCCAGAAGCTTCTTGATCGCAGCGGTATCATCAAGCTGCAGGCGATCTGCCGCCTCTTCGCTAGGCTTAGCGGCCTTAGAGGATTTGTCTGTCTTGGCTTTTTTCGGCGCGGATTTGGTCGCCGCAGCCGTCGCTTTTTTTGCCTTAGTCGCCATTCTCTCTCCGCCTTCTCCAGCCAATGCCAGATGCCGAATCGCGTAAACGGCCCCAATCATGCTCTATAAGGGCGTTTTGGTTAACGCGTTATTTTCAAATTTTTCAAGAGGACTGCTGTTTGATCACCGCCCTCGGAAGACCGCCTGCATTTCTGAATCAAGTGCCTGCAACGCTCTATCATCCTGCATGTTCAATGATCGCGCGCGCCGCTGTATTTGCTGATTGACCTCATCTCGTTCCATTGCAGAAATGGCTTGATCCAGCCAAATAGCAATGTCCGCCTCGTTTTCTTGCAAAACTCCAGGCGGGCGGCGCCGCCTAATATCCCCATCCAGCAGAGCCAACGTCCGCGCCAGACCGGCGTTCATTAGATGGTGGCGCAAGGCCCCAGCGTCAACGCCAGGAACATGTACAATATTCTCTACGAGCGCCGCCCGGAGACTGTCAAGCGCCGGATCCGCGAATCGAACCAACGCCATGCGTTCCGCCAAAGGCTCAGCCAGATCAGGCCGCTGCAGCAATACGTAAACCAACCGCCCTTCGCCTATGGAGCGCGCCGCGACACGGGCACCCGCTGACGGGCGCAGCAGGTGCCGTGCAGGATGGCCCTTGTCACGCTTTTTCCAATTGTCGCCCCGACCGTTGTAGCGATTATAGGCGCGTTGCTGCTGCGACTCCTGACCAAAAGCCTGGCGGAGACGATTGCGGACTTCATCGGTGAAATACCGACGCACGGTTTCATCCTGGATGCCGCGCGCAAGATCATGCAGGCGCTTGTCGAACGCTGCCCGCTGCTCCGGCTGCGTTGCATCGATTTCAGACAGCGCATCCGCCCAAATGATATCCGCCAGGCTTTCGGCGTTTGCGAACGCCTCATTCAAGGCCTCGGCACCGTTCTCCCGCACCATTTCGTCTGGGTCCAGGCCGCCCGTCAGCAGTGTGAATTTGAGGCTGCGGCCTGGGACCAAAATCGGCAGGCATCGCAGGGCCGCCCGGCCCGCAGCGCGCCGACCCGCCTTATCGCCATCCATGCAAAGCGTTGGCCTCGCGGCAATCTTCCAAAGCCGCTTGATCTGATTTTCTGTGATCGCAGTGCCGAGCGGTGCCACGACATTCGGAATGCCCGCTTCGCTGAGTGCGATCACATCCATATATCCTTCGACAACCACGATTTCGCCCGCCTTATGGCCGGGTTCCCGCGCCAGATCGAGGCCGTAGAGCGTGTCCCCCTTCTGAAAGAGTGGGCTATCGGGCGAATTCAGGTATTTCGGCTGCGCGTCGCCAAGCGCCCTGGCACCGAATGCGATGCAGCGACCACGCGCGTCCATAATCGGGAAGATCACGCGGTCTTTGAAGTATCCATAGACGCGACCATCATCCGAGTACCGCGCCAAACCAGCTTCGACCAGCACGTCATCCTCATAGCCTTCGCGGCGAAGATAGGCGATCACCGCCATGCGGTCCGCAGGCGCGTATCCAAGCTGGAAGCGGCGCATTGTCGGCTCAGCCAGCCCGCGCCGCTCCAAATAGGTCAGCGCTTCGGCGCCGTGGGGCATGCGCAATTGCTGCTCAAAGAAATGCGCCGCTGCCGTATTGGCTTCCCGCATGCCTTTGGCTTGTTCCGCGCGCGCATGTTCTTCCGGCGTTTCCTGCGGCACATCCATGCCTGCAAGGCTCGCGCAGGTTTCCACCGCTTCCATGAACGCCATGCCTTCGACATTCATCAAAAATGATAGAATGTCGCCATGCTCGCCAGACGAGAAACAGTGATAGAAGCCCTTCTCATCATTCACAGTGAATGACGGCGATTTCTCCGCGTTAAACGGTGACAGCCCAACAAATTCCCGGCCCCGTTTGATGAGCTTCACGCGCCGCTGCACGATATCGCTGACCGCGACGCGCTGCTTCAACTCTTCAAGAAAATGCGGGGGTAGGCTCAAGCCATCAAGCTCCTATTTGGCGGACAAGCGCTGTTTCACCAGGCCTGACGCAACCTGCATATCCATAGACCCCGCATTTCCAGATTTAAGCGCGGCCATGACTTTACCCATATCCTTAATGGAAGCAGCGCCCACATCCGCAATCGCGTTATCGACGGCGGCGGACATAGAGGCTTCGTCCATCTGTTCAGGCAGGAAGCCTTGAATGACAGCGATTTCAGCTTGCTCGGCCTCTGCCAATTCCAGTCGGCCGCCTTGCTCATACATTTTAATCGATTCGTTGCGCTGCTTGACCATTTTTTGCAGCAGCTCCTGGATCGATGCGTCACTCACGCCATCGCGGGAGCCATCGCTGCGGTTAGCGATGTCACGGTCCTTAATTGCGGCTAAAATCAAGCGGATGGTCGAAAGCTCAGCCGGGCGCTTATTACGCATGGCGTCCTTCATTGCGGACTTAAGGTCTTCTCGCAGCATATCTGGCTCCTGAAGCGCGGCGACTCGTCGCCTTTGGCGCTTTGGCGTCAAAGTATTGATATAGAATAATATTATGTTTTTCCTGCAGCTTGACGCTTGCCCCTCATTTGCCTATTAACGGGAAGTTTTGCAAGGGCTGCACGGCAACGACGCGAAGGCGCGCGCCGCCAGTGCCTGCGCCAAGGTCCAAGAAGGTCTCCTAGAGGTATGGCGGAATCATCCGGTAATAAGGCGTTTCCCGCAGGGGATACGCCCGTTAGTGATGCGCACAATCGAGGTGTGGACCCGGTGCGCACAGGCGCGCTTGTGCTCGCAGATGGAACTGTATTTAGGGGCTTTGGCCTCGGTGCCAAGGGGGCGGCAGTCGGCGAAGTGTGCTTCGTCACCTCCATGACCGGCTATCAGGAAACCCTGACAGACCCATCATTTGCCGGTCAGATCGTAACGTTCACATTTCCGCATATTGGCATTGTCGGTGCCAATCCTGAAGATATGGAAACAACAACGCCCGCCAGCCGCGGTGCCATTATGCGGATGGACCCGACGGACCCATCAAACTTCCGCAGTGCCGAGCACATTGATGCTTGGCTCACCCGCATGAACCTGGTTAGCCTGGCCGGGCTTGATACCCGCCGCCTGACCCGCCGCATCCGGGACCAGGGCGCGCCGACAGGCGTCGTCATTAATGGCGGCGATGCAGCCCCAGACATCCAGGATGCTATCTTGGAGGCTAAAGGCTGGCCGGGCCTTGAAGGCATGGACCTCGCCAAAGAGGTTACCTGCAGCCAAGCCTATAACTGGAACAAAACTGTATGGGCTTTGGGCGAAGGCTATAGGCAGCAGACAGCGCCGAAGCGCAAAGTCCTCGCCATTGATTACGGTGCCAAGCATAACATTCTCCGCCATCTGGCCGAACGCGGCTGTGACGTAGAAGTGGTCCCGGCAACGGCGACGGCTTCTGAAATCATGGACCGCAAGCCGGATGGTGTGTTCTTGTCCAACGGCCCGGGGGACCCAGCAGCGACGGCAGAATACGCCGTGCCTTGCTTGCAGGCGTTGATCCAGTCGGGCGTGCCAATCTTCGGTATCTGCCTTGGACACCAGCTTTTGTCCCTGGCGCTTGGTGCTACGACGGACAAGATGGAAATCGGCCACCGCGGTGCCAACCATCCAGTGAAGGAATTGGCAACGGGCAAGGTGGAGATCACCAGCCAGAACCACGGGTTCGCAGTGCAGCGTGCAAGCCTGCCAGACGGGGTGATCGAGACCCATTCCAGCCTCTTCGACAACTCAATCGAGGGGATTGCGTTGCGAGGCAAGCCGATCTTCTCCGTACAATACCATCCTGAGGCCTCCCCAGGCCCACACGACAGCCGCCATTTGTTCGACCGGTTTATCGAGGCGATTGACCAGCATGCCTAAACGTACAGACCTCAAGTCGATCATGATCATCGGTGCCGGGCCAATCGTTATTGGCCAGGCCTGCGAGTTCGACTATTCCGGCGCCCAAGCGTGTAAAGCGCTGCGTGAGGAAGGCTATCGGGTCATCCTGGTGAACTCCAACCCCGCTACCATCATGACGGACCCGGAATTCGCTGACGCGACATATATTGAGCCCATCACACCGGAGATGGTCGAAAAGATCATCGCCAAGGAAAAGCCGGACGCCTTGCTACCCACTATGGGCGGCCAAACGGCACTGAACACGGCACTCGCACTGGCTGATTCCGGTGCGCTGGAAAAGCACGGCGTTGAACTGATTGGTGCGCGCCAAGATGCAATCGCCAAAGCCGAAGACCGCCAACTGTTCCGTGACGCCATGGATAAGATCGGCCTCGCCACCCCAAAAAGCGCCGTTGTGCGCGATATGGCGACCGGCTTCAAAGAGATGGAGCGGATTAGCCTGCCATTGATCATCCGCCCATCCTTCACTCTCGGCGGCGCGGGCGGCGGCATTGCTTACAATCGCGATGAGTTCGAAGAGATTGTGCGCGGCGGCATTGATGCCTCCCCCATCGGTGAAGTGCTGGTTGAGCAATCCGTGCTCGGCTGGAAAGAATTCGAGATGGAGGTCGTGCGCGACCGCGCCGACAATTGCATCATCGTATGCTCCATTGAAAACGTGGACCCCATGGGCATCCATACCGGTGATTCGGTAACCGTCGCCCCGGCGCTGACGCTGACGGACAAAGAATTCCAGATCATGCGGGACGCCTCTATCGCGGTTCTAAGAGAAATCGGCGTTGATACCGGCGGATCAAACGTTCAGTTCGCGGTGAACCCAAAAAACGGCGCGCTCGTGGTAATTGAAATGAACCCGCGCGTATCACGTTCATCAGCCTTGGCATCAAAGGCAACCGGGTTCCCGATTGCAAAGATCGCGGCGAAGCTCGCCATCGGCTACACCTTGGATGAGCTCGATAACGACATCACAGAAGTCACACCGGCTAGCTTTGAGCCGACGCTGGACTACGTCGTCGTCAAAATTCCGCGCTTCACGTTTGAAAAATTTGCGGGCGCAGACCCCTATCTCACCACCTCCATGAAATCCGTCGGTGAAGCCATGGCCATTGGCCGCTCCTTCCCCGAAGCCTACCAGAAGGCGCTGCGGAGCCTGGAAACCGGTCTCGACGGCCTGAATGAAATAGAGATCGAAGGTGCGCCAGATCGCGACGCCATCATCGCAGCACTGGCAAAACCCGCACCAGACCGGGGCATAACTATCGCCCAGGGCTTCCGGCATGGGCTGTCGTCCGAAGAAATCGGGCGCGTCACCAGCTACGATCCCTGGTTCCTTGGCCAGATCAAAGCCCTGGTGGATGAAGAAGAAATTGTGCGCGCGCATGGCCTACCAACAACGCGTATCGGCATAGCGCGCCTGAAGCGGCTTGGCTTCTCCGACGCGCGTCTGGGCCAATTGATCGGCCAGACGGCACTCCATGTGCGCGCACACCGCCATGGCTTGAATGTGAAGCCTGTTTATAAACGCATTGATACATGCGCGGCTGAATTCGCCTCCTCTACATCATATCTCTACTCTTGCTACGAAGATCCGGGCGCTGCTGAGCCTGAATGCGAAGCAGACGTATCCGACGCTCAGAAGATCATGATCCTTGGCGGCGGGCCAAATCGGATCGGCCAAGGCATCGAGTTTGATTACTGCTGTGTTCACGCTGCATATGCGCTGTCTGAGGCCGGGTACGAGACCATTATGGTCAACTGCAACCCGGAAACTGTATCAACCGACTATGACACCTCTGACCGCCTCTACTTTGAGCCGCTGACGGCGGAAGACGTGCTCGAAATCGCGCAGTTGGAAGCCGCAAAAGGTGAGCTCCTGGGCGTGATCGTGCAGTTTGGAGGCCAGACCCCGCTAAAACTTGCAGCCGCGCTGGAAGAAGCCGGCGTGCCGATCCTTGGCACCTCCCCGGACGCGATTGATCTGGCGGAAGACCGCCAGCGCTTCCAACAATTGCTGACGGACCTAGACCTCCTCCAGCCATCAAATGGCACCGCAACCAATGCAAATGAAGCTGAAGCGATAGCTGAACGCATCGGTTATCCGGTATTACTCCGCCCTTCCTATGTGCTTGGCGGCCGTGCCATGGAAATCGTCCATGACGCTGCTGACCTCCGCCGCTATATGCGGACGGCCGTGCAAGCGTCTGGCGACAATCCCGTACTCGTTGACTGCTACTTGGCAGACGCCATTGAGGTTGACGTTGATGCGCTGGGCGATGGCAAGGATGTCCAGGTGGCAGGCGTCATGGAGCATATTGAAGAAGCTGGCGTGCATTCAGGAGATAGCGCCTGCGCTATCCCTCCCCATAGCCTGGAGCCAGCCACGGTCGCGGAAATCAGCCGCCAGATCATCGCAATGGGCAAGGCACTTAAGGTCAAAGGCCTGATGAACGCGCAGTTCGCTGTGAAGCCGGGCGGAGACGGCGCAGAAGACGCAATCTACGTGTTGGAAGTGAACCCGCGCGCCAGCCGTACCGCGCCATTTGTGGCGAAGGCGACAGGCGTTCAGGTGGCCAAACTGGCCGCGCGCGCCATGGCCGGGGAGAAGCTTTCGGACCTACCGCCGCTCAATCCAACGCTAGACCAGGTTTCGGTCAAAGAAGCCGTATTCCCGTTCGCGCGCTTCCCGGGTGTGGATATCTTGCTTGGGCCAGAAATGCGCTCAACGGGCGAGGCCATGGGCATCGACCAGGATTTCGGGCGTGCGTTCGCTAAATCGCAGCTTGGAGCTGGCGTTGTCCTGCCGCTTGAAGGTGCGATTTTCATCTCTGTTCGCGACCATGATAAGCCGCTGATGGTTGCCGCTGCACGCAGCATGAACGCGATGGGGTTCAAAGTGCTGGCAACAAGTGGTACGGCAGATTTCTTGGCAGCAGAAGGGGTTACAGTTGAACGCGTGCACAAAGTGATGGACGCACAAAGGCCCCATATCGTCGACAAAATCAAATCCGGCGAGGTCCAGCTCGTAATCAACACAACAGAGGGCGCAGGTGCCATTCGAGACAGCTTTAGCTTGCGTCGTGCGGCCCTTTTGGAGCGCGTTCCCTACTACACAACTGCCGCCGGAGCGATTGCCGCTGTGCAAGCAATTTCAGCAATGCGTGACGGTGCGCTTGAAGTTAAACCCTTGCAATCCTACTTTGCATAATGCGAGCCTAAAGTAGGCTCTGCGTTTCTGAGAGAGCGCTGTCTTGGATTAGGTGAGCCGCCGTGAACTTCAGTTCGCGGCGGATATTGTTTTTGTACGGACGGAGGAAAGATCGCCCGGCAAATTGGGATGGAGTAAGCTAATGGACCGTGTGCCAATGACGCCTGGGGGCCTTTTGACCCTCCAGGAAGAACTGAAGCGTTTGAAGGGCGATGATCGCCCGACTGTTATTCGTGCAATTGCTGAAGCGCGCGAACACGGCGATCTGTCAGAAAACGCCGAGTATCATGCCGCTAAAGAAAAACAATCCTTCATCGAAGGCCGCATAGCGGAACTAGAAGACAAAACCAGCCGCGCCCATGTGATCGATCCTTCAACCATGTCCGGCGACACGGTTCGCTTCGGCGCGACCGTCAAGGTGGTTGATGAAGAGTCTGATGAGGAAACTGAGTATCAGATCGTAGGTGCTGAGGAATCTGACATCGCTATCGGTCGGATATCAATCACCTCCCCAATTGCGCGGGCGATGATCGGTAAATCCAAAGGCGATCAGATCGAAGTTCAGGCTCCAGCCGGTGCCCGCTATTACGAAATCCTCGAAGTCGGGTATCGTTGATCATCTGAAGCGGTTCCTGTTGTGTTTGAAGGAGCCTGAAATAGAGGATTGATACGATGTTTGCGCCGCTTAAAGGCCGTAAAGTCATTGACTTAACCCAAGTCCTGGCTGGCCCATACTGTTCCTACCAACTCGGCCTTCTGGGTGCGGATGTCATTAAGGTCGAGCCGCAGGACGGCGGCGACTGGGCACGCATCGGCGGACCGGACGCAGCACTGTCTGATGCTGGTCTTGCTGCCGGATTCCTCACACAAAACGCTGGCAAGCGCTCAATCGCCATTGATTTGAAGCGGCCCGAGGGCGTAGCTCTGGTGCTAGATATGGTTGTCCAAGCGGATGTGTTCCTGGAGAACTTCCGCCCTGGTACCGCAGGCCGCCTCGGTCTCGACCTAGCAACTGTGCAAGCCCGCAATCCGAGCATTGTCTACGCATCACTATCCGCCTATGGCCAAGATGGGCCAATGGGCGGCAGGCCCGCTTATGACCATGTGATCCAGGCTGTGTCAGGGATCATGCAGCTTACCGGGGCCCCAGAAACGCTGCCCAACAAAGTCGGCGCGCCCTATGTGGACTATGCGACCGGCATGAATGGTGCATTCGCCGTGTTGTCTGCACTGATGGAGAAAGATCGCACCGGCAAAGGTCAGCGCGTTGATGTGGCCATGCTGGATTCGGCCCTATTGTTAATGGCGTCGCATATGACGGGTGCGGCGACATCTGGGAACATCCCACAAGCCAGCGGCAATGAAGCCTTCAGCGGCAGCCCGACGTCTGGCGTGTTCAAAACCAAGGTCGGTGATCTCGCCCTTGCCGCTAATAACGAACGCCAATATCCCCGTCTGCTTCAAGCCATCGGCCGCGAGGACCTGGCCACAGACCCGCGCTTTGCTAGCCGTGACGCAAAAAAGGCAAACGCCCCCGCACTCCGTCAAGTCCTGGCGGAAACATTCCTGACCGACACAGCAGACGCCTGGGAAGAAAAGCTTTCCGCTGCAGACGTCCCCGCAGGCCGTGTGCGCGATATTGGTGAGGCCATGAATTCCCCGCAGGTCAAGCAACGCGGATTGATGCATGAGTATGGAATAGGCGGCACTAACCGGAAAACCCAAGCCCCCACATTGGGGTTTAAGGCCAACGGGTCCATGCCTGCCGCGAAATCTCCCGCCCCGCGCCTTGGAGCGGATGCGGACAGTGTGCTGAAGGACTTTGGCATGCGCGACGCCGCGATCGCCGCTCTCCGCACCAGTGGCGTTGTGCTTTAGGGCAAAAGCGGAAAAGAAGCACTGCCTTCTATAAATTAAGCCGTCTTTAGGACTAATCAGCGGACACTCCCAACCGGGACGCGCAATACGCCCAGACCTGTTGGAGTTTTCAGGTGTTTGAACGCTGATTTATCACCGGGTCTGACAGGGCATGGATCATAGAATCCTGCCTCGTGTACAGTCATGATCTGAAGTTGGTCAGCCTGTCAATCTTGATAGCAATTCTCGCCTCCTATACCGCATTCCACTCTGTCATCAGCCTTGTAAGCGCGCCGTCACGCACTGTTCGATTGATTAGGCTGATCGTCGGCGCAACAACCATGGGCGCTGGCATTTGGGCCAAGCATTTCAACGGAACGCGAGCGCTGAACCTGCCGCAGATCGCCCTGTTTGAGCCTGTTCTAACAGTCGCTTCCGTGCTGATCGCTGTTCTCGCAAGCGACGGCGCTTTCCTCATCGCGGCGTCTGCACGGCAGAGCATTGGCGCGATGCGGTTGGACGCTGTCGTCAAATATGACCCGCTGTTCTTCCTTGCGTCCGTTCTCGTCGCAGCTGGCCTCTCAACAGTCGCACTCTGGCTCCTCCTAAAGGACCGCGATAGGCGGGACTTACCCTCACGCACATCATCAGGCTTGAAACGCATTGGCAGCGCCGGCGTACTGGGCCTGTCAATCTCCGCCATGCATTACACGGGCATGAGTGCTATCTAATTGATCACAGCACTCAATCCGTCTGCGCCAGTCGTCGGCCTAGTTGGTAGCGCCATACTGTTGGCGGTTCTAGCGGGCGTGATTCTGCTGACGATTCTGGCCCTTGCCGCTAGCGCTATTAATCAATTGGCGTTGGTGAGAGAGGCTGTCGGCCAGGTAGCCTAGGACATGGTATTGATGGACGTGCAAATGCCGGAAATGGAGGGCTTCACTGCAACCCGTCGCATACGCAAGCTAGATGGCCCGGGTGCCAATACGCCGATCATCGCCCTGACCGCCAATGCCATGACTGGCGACCGGGAGGCCTACCTGAAGGCTGGCATGTCGGACTATGCGCCCAAAGCTTTGGACCAGCACGTACTGTTGCGAACCATCGCCCGTACCGGACTAGGTCAGCCATATTCCAGACGCCGAACCCGCACCGCCAAAACCTGAAGCGACGGCCAACGCTGAAAAAAGCTCCCTCGAATCACTGATAGCCGATCTCGAAGCGTTTATGCCGCCAGAAGCAAAAGACTTCCCACCAGCACCTTCAGCAAAGAACAAGTCAGCTTAGAACCAGTCTGGCGCTGATTGTTCGTGGATCAGGTCCTGGTATGTGCGCGGCTTGCGGGCGAAATCCCAATTCTGACTTTGTACAACAACCTCTGGTGTGCGCGGGCGGCCATTGTATTCGCTTGCCATAACAGCGCCGTAAGCTCCCGCCGCCAGGAAGGCCACGCGATCACCAGCCGCTAAAGGCGGCATCATACGGCTGTCAGCGAACTTATCGGTGGATTCACAGATCGGGCCGACGATATCAGCCGCCGTCCATTCAGCATCTGCTGCAGGCAATCTCAGCGGCACGACTTCATGCCACGCTTTGTACAGTGCCGGGCGGATCAGGTCATTCATCGCGGCATCCAGAATGACGACACGATGGTCGCCCGCCATCTTCTCGCCAATCACGTTTGCGATCAGCACGCCTGCTGGACCAACTATCCTGCGGCCTGGCTCAAGCATCACTTCGCAATCGATATCCGCAACAGCAGCGCGGATTGTATCGGCATAGGCTTGGATTGAAGGCGGCGTTTCATCTTTGTAACGAATGCCAAGTCCACCACCCACATCAAAGCGGCGGAGCGTAACGCCATCTACAGCCAAGCGATCCCAAAGCGTGCGGAGCTTGGCGCAGGCGGCGGCAGAATGGGCGACGTCCCCAATCTGCGAGCCGATATGCATAGCAATACCCATGGGCTTAAGGCCAGGCGCGCGGGCGGCTTCCTGGTACAGGCGCTCCGCATCGCCATAATTGACGCCGAACTTATCCGTCGCGCGCCCAGTGGAGATTGCATCCAGCGTGCCCGCATCCACATCCGGATTTACCCTGAGCGCAATCGGCGCCTGGACACCCTTGGAGACTGCAACCTGGTTAAGACGCTCCAGTTCCGCCTCAGACTCTACATTGATCTGCATAACGGCAGCGTCGAGGGCGTCTGACAGTTCCTGGTTGGTCTTGCCAACGCCAGAGAACACGATTTTGTCCGCGGATGCGCCTGCAGACAGCGCCAAAGCCAGTTCGCCGCCGGACACAACATCCACGCCAGCACCCTTGGCCAGCAGCGTCTTCAGCACACCGACACTGTCATTGGCTTTCAGTGCATAGCAGATGCGGGTCGGCTGGCCTGCAAAAGCATCCGCGAAGTCTTGATAGGCTTCCGCAACTGCGTTCAGCGCATAAGCGTATACCGGGCCATTAGCAGCGTCCGCGATGGCGTCCAGTGGTGTAGCGTCTGCATGCAGGCGTCCATCGCGATAGGCGAACGCGGGTGCAATGCTGGCGAGTGTCGCTTCAAGATTAGTCATGGGTACAGCCTTAACGGATAGGATATTTGCGCGGATATACAGGCTGCACGCCTTGCCGCTGTTCAAGGTCGCCTTTCTTGCCACAAGCAGATAAGGCGAGCGCGGCGGCGAGCAGGAGGGCCAGCGTCAAAGCACTGAATCCTCTTCCCCCAACTGGCGGAGAGGGCAGGGAGAGGGGGAAGGCTAGCCGCGAGGTCGACTGGCTGCAGAAATTAGAAGACAGGTGATCTTTGTCGAGGCGAGAGCATTGCATACCTGGGAGAGCCCCCCTCACCCTCCCCTCTTCGTGTGCTACAGGGCGAGGAGCCCTCGAGTTTGCCACTGGTGAAGTCGCTGCAGTCCAAATCTTGGAATTTGAGACCAAGCACCTCATCACGCCACCTCCAGCCGCGCCCGCGCTGCTTTCACTGCTGCACGAACGTTATCAGGTGCCGCACCGCCAAAGCTGGTCCGTGATGCAGCTGAGTTTTCCACCTTCAACACCTCATACACGCTGGCATCGATACCGGCGTGGACGCTTTGCATGACATCCAGCGGCAGATTCTCCAGCCCGCAGCTGCGCGCCTCAGCCTCTGACACCAGCGAGCCGGATACGTGATGCGCTTCACGGAAAGGCAGACCCTGGTTCTGGACCAGCCAGTCGGCCAAATCGGTCGCGTTGGTGAAGCCAAGCTTGGCAGCGGCCAGCATGCCATCCCGGTTCGGCTGCATATCTCGCGCCATGCCGGACATAGCGGCGATTGCCAGCATCAAGGAATCTACGGCAAGAAACACAGGCTCTTTGTCTTCCTGCATGTCCTTCGAATATGTAAGCGGCAAGCCCTTCATCATCATCAGCAGGCTTGTGAAAGACCCTGCGATCCGGCCAATCTTGGCACGCACAAGCTCTGCCGCATCCGGGTTGCGCTTCTGCGGCATGATTGAGGAGCCGGTGGTGAAGGCGTCCGTCAGGCGTATAAAGCGGAACTGCGCGCTCATCCAAAGCACGATCTCATCCGCCAGCCGGGAAAGATGCATGGCGTTGATGGACGCTGCCCCCAGAAACTCCAAGGCGAAATCCCGCGCCGATACGGCATCCAGCGAATTCGCCATCGGCCGATCAAACCCAAGCGCCTTTGCAGTCATGTCCCGATCCACGGGATAGGGCGTGCCAGCGAGAGCAGCTGCACCCAGGGGTGATTCGTTCAGCCGTTTGCGGCAATCCTCAAACCGGCCCCGATCACGGGCGATCATTTCTACGTAAGCCAAGAGGTGATGGCCAAACGTGATGGGTTGCGCGTTTTGCAGGTGTGTGAAGCCAGGCATGACCATATCTGCGCCAGCCTCCGCCTGATCAATCAAAGCGGCTTCCAGGTCCTTCAGTGCGGCCAGTACCGTATCAATCTCATCCCGGAGCCAGAGCCGGAAATCGGTCGCCACCTGATCATTGCGCGAACGGCCTGTATGCAAGCGTCCGGCGGCGGCACCGATGATCTCAGACAGCCTGGCCTCGACATTCATATGGATGTCTTCAAGGGCGTCTTTGAATTCAAAACTGCCAGCGGCGATCTCCTGGCGGACCTGCTCCAGCCCACGGGTAATTTCAGCCGCGTCAGCCTCTAAAATGATGCCCTGTTTCGCCAGCATCGCCACATGCGCTTTGGAGCCCGCAATGTCTTGTGCGTACATTCTTTGGTCGAAATGAATGGACACATTGATTGCGGCCATTATATCCGAAGCACCACCTTTGAAGCGCCCGCCCCACATTGTGTTTGCCGCGGGAGTGCCATTCGAACCGTCATTGGAGCCGGACATGCGCCGATCCTTACCTGCCATTATTCTTGTCGCCGCCTTATGGATCATCCTGCCAGCCGCGTCCATGGCGGCGGATATCCCAAGACCGCCGTCAGATGCTTTTGTGATGGCTGAAGTTCCTGGAATAGCGCCGAATACGCCCTTCGCACTGCCAGATGGCACCACAGCCAAACTGTCGGACTGGCGGGATAAGGTCGTCGTGTTGAACTTCTGGGCCACATGGTGCGCACCCTGCGTCAAGGAGCTGCCATCGCTCGACCGTCTATCGGCTGCGCTGCCTTTAGAAACCCATACCGTCCTCATAATCTCAACGGATCGCGGCGGCCCTAAGAAGGTTCCACCGTTCCTGAACAAGCTAAAGGCCGAAAACTTGGTACCCTACTTAGACGCCAAAAGCACCCTGGGCCGCGCATTCGGCATACGCGGGCTACCAACGACTTACATCATCGGCAAGGATGGCAATGTGGTTGCGAAACTCGAAGGTGCAGCCGAATGGGATAGCGAAGAAATCGTTGAATGGCTGAAGACGCTGACAGACTGGCAGAAAGCGTCCTGACCATTCGCCAGTCTATTCGTCCGCGTTTTCCAACGAAAACTCGCCGTCCTTAATGCGGGCAGGCAAATCTTCGAACAGGCTGGCGGTGAGCTCTTCGCCCCGGTCTGCCACAAGATCCGTGATCGCCAGATAGATCATCACTTCGCAAAGAAGGTCGGCCTCAACGCCATTTTCGCAGGCTTTATCCCACGCTTCCAAGAAATGATCGAGAGCGAACTTCTTTTGTTGCTCATCGCTGAGACGGCTTTCGGCCATTGTGCGGGACTATCCTTTACTGCGGAATTGGGAGCGATTGGCGATGCGGCCATCATCCTTGACTGCGATGATCTCAAGGACTGCGTCTTGCTGGCGCGTCATCATCGTGATGGCGTTATCCCAGAAAACAGGGCGCAACAAGCGGACCTCGCCTTCAAACTGCTCTGCCGGTGCGGCCAGCTTTGCCGCCTCCAAGTGCCAGTTGACCATCTGATTGCCTGCCGTGATAGGTGCGCGGAAACCGAAGGTCTTGGCATAAGCCGGGTCCGTATGGATCAGGTTGCGGGTCGCACCACAATACCCAACCACGTTCTCCGGCGTGCAAGTTTTGGATTTAAGGTCCCGCCACCCTTCTGCCGCCAAATCCGCCATGCGGTCAGCCGGAGTCGGCTGCGGGCCAGACTTCTTGGGCGGCGCTTCGGTATTCCGCGTCGGGTCCGCCATCAGCGCAATTGGAGAGACAACCTGCGCGAGGTCGCCATTTTCCAACCGATACTCAAACCGTGCATGCATCAGCCATCCGCGCGGATGATCTTCAATTTTCGTAAATTGCCCAGACATGGCGACCGGCGTATCCACCCGGATCGGCAGGATTCGCTCAATCTTCTGGACAGTGTGGACATAGCCCCGTTCCGGGTGATGATCGAACAACGCTGAGCCGATAATGCTGATCGGGCGGCGCGCCAGAAGGCCCAGATCGACCTCATCGCCATAAATCGCCGGGTCGATATCACAAAAATGCAGCATGTCATCTTGGAATTGGCGGCTAATAACCAAGATTTCATCCTGGAATTCAGCACCTGCTTCCACTTTCGGATAGATGGCTTCGCCTCCGGCGATGGCCTGCACAATGAAGTTTGGGTCATATAGGTCTTGCATTATGGGCATGGTCTCAGGGTCCTTCTGTGGAACGCGGGCTGGGTGCGAACGTCTGGCACCTGGGCCGATAGGTCAAGCAGAACTGGAATGAAAGAGCGGCGCGTATCCGCCACGGAGTGCTGCGAGGGACGTCGGCGGCGTTAATGTTGTGACATTGCCCAAACTCCTAGAAACAGGCCTGCGATAGCTAGTATGCGTCCAAGGCAGCAGCCTATCACCCATGCGGGCGTGCCGGAATTCGGCTCTAGGATAAACGCGCCATCAGGTAAGTCTTCCAACCGGACTTGGTAGGTTTGCATGGCCCTGGCACCCGGAACTGCACGTTCTGCATGGAGTCGCTTATCGACACCAGGGGCTGAGAGCCTGGGAACCCCTGCGCCGGCGCTCATGGCGTCCATCCAGGCGTTATAAGCCTGCCTGCGGCATACAGCGCAGGGGCGGTGACCAGCAGCCAGCGCCACGGCTTCGTCGAGAAAAAATAGTTCCGTCCAGCGATTCGGCGCCATTAGCTGCCGGTGCCGGCCGTTGAATCGAAGTGCACATATGATCCAGTTTTTGTGCCGCCAAAGCGCCAGATTCAGCCGTTTATCCGGCCTATGCAGAACGCCACGATTGCCTGCAAACAGGCCACGTGCAGGCACAGCTTCGATGAGACCATCCGGCGTTATCCGGTTTTGCAACGGCGACGGGCGCGAATTCGTGAGATTCTTAGGTTCTAACGACGCCAAAGCGTTGACCTTTCTGGCGGGATCGCTATAACTCCGGCTTCTCGCGACAATCTAGCTGTTTTGCTGGGCGTGTGGCGTTGCATAGTTTCCTAGCTGCCGGACGGCGCTAAACCGCCCCCAGCCAATGAGAGAAAACCGATGTTTGCAGTGATCCGCACCGGCGGCAAGCAATATCGCGTCGCTGAAAATGACGTGATCAAGATCGAAAAGCTGCAAGGCGAGCCAGGCGACGCCGTGTCCTTTGGCGAAGTCCTGATGATTGGCGATGAAGGCGGCGCTAAGATTGGTGCGCCTTTGGTTGAGGGTGCCACCGTGCAGGCTGAAGTCGTTGAGCAGATGCGCAATAAGAAAGTGATCATCTTCAAAAAGCGTCGTCGGCAGAACTCACGCCGCAAGAATGGCCATCGCCAGCACCAGAGCATCGTCCGCATCACCGGCATTTCTGCCTAAATACTGAGGTAAAGACCTATGGCCCATAAGAAAGCAGGCGGCAGTTCAAGGAACGGTCGCGATTCAGCTGGTCGGCGCCTCGGCGTCAAAAAGTTCGGTGGCGAAAACGTCGTTCCGGGCAATGTACTTGTGCGTCAGCGCGGCACAAAGTTCCATCCGGGTGAAAACGTCGGCATGGGCAAGGACCACACTTTATTTGCGCTCGTCGAAGGCAATGTTGAGTTCGCACACAAAGCACGCGGCCGCACCTACGTGCAGGTGGCATCGCTAGCGAACGAAGATGATGGAGCCGTCGCAGCCGAATAGGCGCTGCAGACGACGCTCCGACGCGGGCGTCAAGTCGGTTCAATCAGGATCGCCGGACGCCTTGGGCAGTTCAGCGGGACAGGGTTTGACCGATGCGGTTTCTTGACGAAGCCAAAATTTTCATAAAAAGCGGCAATGGCGGCGGGGGTGCGATCTCCTTCCGGCGTGAGAAGTTTGTCGAATTTGGCGGTCCCGATGGCGGGGACGGCGGGCGTGGCGGCGATATTATTCTACGCTGTGTCCACAACCTAAATACGCTGATTGACTTCCGCTATACCCAGCATTTCCGCGCCGCCAGCGGCAAAGGCGGTGCTGGCCGCCAGCGCACCGGCCCCAGCGCCGACCCCATCATCCTCCAAGTTCCGCCCGGCACCGAAGTGCTGGACGAAGACAAGCGCTTTATCCTGGCCGATATGACGGAGCCCGGCCAGGAAGTCGTGCTGGCCAAAGGCGGCGATGGCGGGTTTGGCAATCTCTATTACAAAAGCTCTGTCACGCAGTCCCCCCGCAAAGCGATTCCCGGCTGGCCCGGCGAAGAGCGTTGGGTCTGGTTGCGTCTGAAGCTGATCGCGGATGTCGGGCTGATTGGTCTACCAAACGCTGGGAAATCCACCTTTCTCGCCGCCTCAAGCGCTGCCCGCCCAAAGATTGCTGATTATCCGTTCACCACGCTGATCCCAAACCTTGGCGTCGTGCGCCTGGATAGCGAACGGGAGTTTGTGCTTGCAGACATCCCAGGCCTGATCGAAGGCGCCCATAAAGGTGCGGGTATCGGCGATAGGTTCCTTGGCCATTTAGAGCGTTGCCAAGCGCTGGTACATCTGGTGGATGGCGCTGGCTTGGGCGAGCTAGGGATCGAAGGTGTTGCCGCCGCCTATAAAGTCGTGCGCGAAGAGCTCGTGGCCTATGGCGGCGATCTGGCTGACAAGACAGAGATCCTGGCACTCAATAAAATCGACGCACTTGATGATGAAACCGCCGCCCGTCAGCGCAAAGAGCTAGCGGAAGCCGCGGGCTGCACGATCGAAGACATCCTGCTGATTTCCGGCGCTGCTGGCGCAGGCGTGCGGGAGGTGCATGAGCGCCTCTGGAAAGCAATTGGCCGGGACCGAAACGCCCCCGTGCTAGATGATGTATCTGAGGAAGACTCAGGTGGCACCTGGTCACCCATATGACAAGCACACCCACCTCTAGACTGGCTACAGCGCGTCGGGTGATCGTCAAGATTGGCTCGGCCCTGCTCGTGGATGCAACCACAGGTGAGCTCCGCCGCGAATGGCTGGCTGGCGTTGCAGACGATCTCGCAGCCATGCGCGCACGCGGCCAGGACGTTGGCATTGTCTCTTCTGGTGCCATTGCGCTGGGGCGGCGAAAGCTTGGCCTTCCTTCCCGCGCACTTCGGCTTGAAAAAAGCCAGGCCGCCGCTGCCGTTGGCCAGATTGATCTGGCGCACGCATACCGATCAGTATTTGCACCTCACGACTTAAATGTAGCCCAATTGCTGCTGACCTTGAGCGACACGGAAGAACGTCGGCGCTATCTGAATGCTCGCGGCACGCTGGCCACTCTGTTCCGCATGAACGCTATCCCCGTCATCAACGAAAACGATACTGTGGCGACCGAAGAAATCCGTTTCGGCGATAATGACCGCCTCGCCGCCCGGGTCGCAGCCTGCGCCAGCGCCGATGCCCTTGTGCTGCTATCCGACGTCGACGGTCTCTATACCGCCGATCCACGCCGAGACGCTTCCGCAACAAAATTGAAGGAAGTCGCCGCTGTCACGGCGGATATTGAAGCCATGGCTGGCCCCGTTGGCAGCGATATGGCGTCCGGCGGCATGGCGACCAAGCTCGCCGCCGCCCGCATTGCGTTGGATGCCGGGTGCAGTATGGCCATTGCGTCTGGCGTTGCCGAAAATCCTCTCCACCACCTTGAAACCATAGATGATGCAACCTGGTTCATTGCCGACCAAACGCCAGTACAGGCCCGCAAGCGCTGGATCGCAGGCGGGTTGGCGGCAGAAGGCGAAGTATGGATTGATGCTGGTGCCGCACGTGCACTAGGGCACGGTAACAGCCTGCTGCCAGCCGGTGCCATGCGCATCAAGGGCAAATTTGAACGTGGCGCGCCTGTTATTGTGCGCGGCCCAGACGGGCGGGAAGTCGCACGCGGCCTTATCGCCTATAGTGCTGAAGACGCTAGGCGTATTTTGGGGAAGCAAAGCGCTGATTTCGCTGATGCGTTAGGTTATCATGGCCGGGCCGCACTCATCCACCGCGACGACATGAGCATGACCGGCCGCGCTGGCGCATTAAGCCGAGAGGAGGAATAGCCCATGAGCCCTGATTCCACCAGCCTCAACACTCCTGAAGCTTTGGCTCCAGCAGACGCTGACGCCATGGTGGCCGAAACTGCCGCCCGCGCCCGCGCCGCCGCCCCGGCCCTTGCCCGCGCCAAACCGGCGGACAAAACCCAGGCACTCAGGGCTGCCGCAGATGCTGTGCGCGCCCAAACGGCAGGTATCCTGGCCGCCAATGCCAAAGACATGGCAGAAGCCGAGGCCAAAGGCCTATCTGGCTCAATGTTGGACCGGCTCAAGCTTGACGGCACCCGCCTGGAAAGCCTCGCCCAAGGCCTAGAATCCGTGGCGAATTTGGCTGATCCGGTGGGCCGCATTCAGGCGGATTGGACCCGCCCGAATGGCCTCGTGATCCAGCGCATCGCCGTGCCTTTGGGCGTGATCGGCGTCGTTTATGAATCCCGTCCCAACGTTACTGCGGATGCAGGCGGATTGGCATTGAAGGCCGGGAATTGCGTCATCCTGCGCGGCGGGTCTGAAAGTGCCAATTCCTCTGCCGCCATCGTCGATGCACTGCGGACTGGGATTGCAGCAGCAGGCTTGCCCGCAGACGCCATCCAACGGGCACCCACCCAAGACCGCCAATATGTCGGCGCCATGCTCCGCGCCCACGGCCTGATCGACGTGATGGTGCCCCGCGGCGGCAAAAGCCTGGTCGGCCGCGTGCTGGAAGAAGCGCGCATGCCCGTCATTGGTCATCTGGAAGGCCTTTGCCATGTTTATGTGGATGGTGCTGCGGACATCGACAAAGCCCGCGCCATTGCCGTTAACGCTAAGATGCGGCGCACGGGCGTGTGCGGTGCGGCTGAAACCCTACTGGTGGACCGTGCCATCGCTGATACAGCCCTCCCGCCACTGCTGGATGACCTGATCGCGGCTGGATGCGCCATTCGGGGCTGCCCCGGCGTCCAGGCTGCTGATACCCGTGTCACAGCCGCTTCTGAGGAAGATTGGACGACCGAATATCTGGACGCAATCCTCTCCGTCCGTGTCGTCGATGGTATGACGGGCGCGCTGGATCACATCGCCCGCTACGGCTCAGGCCACACCGACGCCATTGTCACTGAGGACAGAAACACTGCCGCCCGCTTCACGGCAGAGGTCGACAGCGCCATCGTCATCGTCAACGCATCCACACAATATGCAGATGGCGGTGAGTTCGGATTCGGCGCTGAAATCGGAATCTCCACGGATAAATTTCATGCGCGCGGCCCCGTCGGCGCAGATCAACTCACGAGTTACAAATATGTCATTGCTGGCTACGGTCAGACCCGGCCGTGAATCCGGGCGGATCGGCTTGCTGGGTGGATCCTTCAACCCCGCTCACGACGGCCATCTGCAGCTCAGCCTGGTTGCGCTGAAGCGGCTGCGGCTGGATTCGGTGTGGTGGATGGTCTCGCCCCAGAACCCGCTGAAGGCAGCAGATGGGATGGCGCCGCTGGAAGATCGGATGAATGCCGCCCGCATCGCCGCCCGCAATCCGCGCATCTATGTAACTGATATTGAACAGTATTTATCCAGTCTTTATACGGCAGACACGCTCCGCAAGCTGCGCCAACGCTTTCCGCAGGCCTCGTTTGTTTGGCTAATGGGCGCGGATAATATGCTGCAAATCCCACGCTGGAAGCGCTGGGCCGAGATATTTGAAACGACGCCGGTTGCCGTCATCGCACGACCAGAATATCGTTGGAATGCTATGCACGGAAAAGCGGCGACACGATTTCAGCGCTCTCGTCTTGGTCCACATCTGGGCCCCCATGCTGCGGGTAGCCTCGCTGCGCGCCGCACGCCAGCATGGACTTACACGCCAATGCGCTTGAACCCGACCTCTGCAACAGATATCCGCAGCGGTCGCCAATCACCCTTCGGAGGACCCTGGGCATCCTAAGCGACGTTAACGAGACTAAAGATACATCGAAAACGGCGGACACCGTTCCCCCCCAACCTGCAGACGACAAAGCGCGTGCAATGCTGCAACGCGTTCTGGAGAGCCTTGAAGACGATAAGGCCCAGGACATCGTCACCATCGAAATGTCCGGTAAGTCCGCCATGTGCGATTTCCTGGTCATTGCGTCAGGCCGCTCGAAACGCCAGGTTTCGGCCATGGCGGAGCATCTGCATGATGCAGTGAAACCATCCTTGCCAGTAGCGCCCGGCATGGAAGGTCTGCCCCAGGGTGACTGGATTCTGATGGACGCTGGTGACGTCGTGGTCCACCTGTTCCGCCCGGAAGTGCGCGTGTTCTACAATCTGGAGCGCATGTGGGACCTGGAAGCGCCCACCATCCCGCCTAGCTACTTCGCTGAAGACGAAGATGGCGGCGATGATGACGTGGACTAACCCGCACCATGCGCCTTAAGATCATAGCCGTTGGTCTCGCCCGGAATGCTGACGAAGCGCGCATCGTCTCCCGCTATCTCACCCGAATGCGGCCAAAGCCAGAGCTCATCGAAATTGATACCCGCAAAAGCCGAAACGCCATGAATGAATGGCAACAGATCGAAGCCCGGATTCCCAATGGCGCCGCTAGAGTTTTGCTGGATGAGCGAGGCAGCAGCCTCCCCAGCCCCAAGCTGGCGGCGCGGCTTGGCCAATGGCGGGATGACGGTCGCGACATAGCCTGCTTAATCGGTGGTGCTTATGGCTTCCCAGACGCTGCCCGCCAATCCGCAGACCTCATCCTTGCGTTCGGCCAAGCGACTTGGCCGCACATGCTTGTCCGCGCCATGCTGGCTGAACAGCTCTACCGCGTTCAAGAAATATTGGCGGGCAAGCCCTACCATCATGGCTAGGAATGGCCACCAATATCCCTCTGGACACACCGCACCCCCTCGCTTATAAACCGCGGTCGCTACGCCGTTTCTGTAGCCGTCGCCCAGGTAGCTCAGCTGGTAGAGCAGCGGATTGAAAATCCGCGTGTCGGTGGTTCGAATCCGCCCCTGGGCACCATTCACTCCTCCAAGACAGTCAGATAAAGTCCAAAAATTATGCCAATGCGTTGTTTATGAATATTTTTTGTCTAATCGTGGCCGATAGCATCAGGCTGCACCCAAGAAAATTGATGATATTCTGCTTGTTATCCTTAAATACCAACAGAGGAGATACCAACATGGCGCTAACAGATGTGCAGCTGCGGAAGCTGAAGCCAAGAGACCGAACCTTCAAAATTTCCGACGGCGGCCTGTTTCTGATGGCGTCGCCAAAAGGTTAAGAACTTTGGCGGTTGGCATATCGGTTTGCCGGAAAACAGAAGACGCTCGCTCTCGGCAGCTATCCCGTTGTCACATTGCAAGCTACACGGGACGCGCAGACGCTCGCCAAGCGGCAACTGGCAGAAGACATAGACCCTAGCGGGGTAAAAAAGGTTAAGAAGCGCCAAGAATACAGCCGTGTCCGCGATGTCGGATGGTTCAACAACGCCAGAGAGCGGCAGGTTATCAAATGCGTCCGGCAATTTCTGCTTCGCTCAAGCCATAGCGCGGTTGGGCCGTGTCAGTAATCCTGGGCGCAATCGCGTTGCAGCGGATGCTATTGTCCGCCATCTCCTGACTGACAGCCCTTGTTAGCCCGACGATGCCTGCTTTCGCCGTCACATAGTGGACGCCACGGGGCAAGCCGCGGAACGCCGCCGCAGATCATAGGTTAACGATGGCGCATTGGCGCCCCGCCTCTACCATCCGCTTGCAGGCAGCCTGACTCGCAAGAAAGGCGGCGCGCAGGTTAATCGCCATCAAGCCATCCCAGTCGTTTGCGGTGATCTCCAGGATCTTCACGCGCGGAAAGACGGCGGCGTTATTCACAAGAATAACAATGCCTCCCAGATCGTCGGCCGCCTTCATCATGTGCTCGATGTCTTTTGGATTAGAGACACCGCCCTGCACCAGACGTATTTTTCCATCCGATAATTCCGCCACAAGAGCTCCCGCCGCTGTATGATCGTGCAGCCAGTTGATGACGATATTGGCGCCTTCGCCCGCAAACGTCCGCACAATTGCAGCGCCGATGCCCTGCTGTGCTCCCGTAATCAGGGCGGTTTTCCCAGAAAGTCTGGGTTTTGTAGACAAAAGAGATTCACAACGACGGCAGGATATGATCCGAAGATAGCTTTCGGATAGGCGGCTGTTTTGGCACGGAAGCTAATGCCGGACGCGGAGTGGGCGTTTTTCGGACCTTTTTTTGGCGGCGTTGCGCCAGC
>Ga0315331_10000210_pt1 | contig 37425 bp, 27 predicted proteins | sample M160m34915metaG_FD_203456 | JGI IMG/M metagenome (GOLD analysis project Ga0315331, IMG submission 203456) | Ammonia-oxidizing marine archaeal communities from Monterey Bay, California, United States - M1 60m 34915 | ecosystem: Environmental > Aquatic > Marine > Intertidal zone | place: USA...
CGCGGACCTCGATCGCTGGCAAGCGGCGCACGTTTCAGCGCCTGATTTCCGCGGAACGCGGATGGGTTATCTGGTGGACAGCCACCCCTCGGGCGGCGCACGGCTCTTCGAGATGCGCTTTGACGAGTCCCGGGGCCTGCTCGACTTCAAGGTCTATAACGCCGGGCGGAGCAAGGTCCGCGGGTTCCTGAAGAGCCTGACGGAGCGTTCCGGTCAGCAGCTCTTCGAGGTCGATCGAGACGCCTTGCGGGCGCTGGTGTGGAGGGCGAGCCGTGCTCAGCCTCAGGACCGACCCCTTCCGACTGCCTTCGTCGAGTGGCGCTCCCGTCTGTTTTCGGATGACCTCGAGAAAGAGGCGACGCCCGGAGACCGAGCGCGAGCCGCATGTCCAGCCGCAGAGCTCGCAGGGGCACGCGTGTGGCTCGTCGAGCGGATGAGGTCGGGCAGCCTTGGGCCCTGGCCACCCGCGACGGCCTGGGTAGGGGATTGGATGGATCGAGGGCGCGAGGCGGTCGAGGGGCTCGACGCAGGCGCTCGCGAAGTAGCGATCGAGAGCTGGACGGAATCCGTAGTGGCTGCGCTCGACGAGGCGACCGACCCTGTGCTGATCGCGCGGCATCTGGATGAACTCGCGTGGGTCGAGTCCGAGAAGGGAGACATGGAGGCCGCGGGCCAGCTCCTCGCGGTGTCCGAGGTGTTGGGAAGCGATGAGGGGGTTCGCGCGGAACTCACGCGAGTCCGCGTCGAGTCTCTTTTTGAACCCTTCCTGGCGAGTCTGAGAGTCATCGAGGAGCCTGGACTCGAAGCGTGAGGATCCGGGATTGGATGCGAGCACAGGAGAACCGACGTGCTGCTCTCACAAAATCGATATTGGCGCGCGACACGCGCGAAGAACGCAAGCGAGATCATGCTCTCGCTCGAGACGGAAGAGCTGCCAGAGGACTGGCGGGACTTCAAGGATTTTCGGCTGGAGATTCCAGTCGATCGATGGAACCGCGTCGTCAAGCACGTCCGCACGGACCGGAAATTGTTCGGTGGGGTGGTGCTCGAGTTCGCGAATCAGGAACAACAGCTGCCGGTCGTATTGGGTTACGACCGACTCTATGGAGATCTCCAGCGCGTCGTACAGGACGCGACCTCCTCGCTCGTGGAGAGCGGGGCGCTCGCGCTGGCGGCGGTCGACTTAGCACCCGAGTAATACGCGGGGAGGTCGGGAGAACGGAGCCGAAGGGCAGCCGGGGGAATAGATCATGATGAAGCGTTTTTCGAGAAAACGACGAGGCTCGGCAGACGGTCGCAATGTGACGATCGACGCGTCGACGTGGATGAAAAAGATTTCTGAGCAGGGCGTCGTTGAGACCGAGAAGCTCGAGCCCTGGGATGAAGCCGGTGTTCCCGATCGCGTGGCCGCGGTGGGTCGAGGCGAGCGTGCGGACGGCTCCTCCGTGATCGTGGCGTTTTCGCCCACCTCGACGACCGAGGCGATACTCGGGGGGGTGGCTGCGGCGCAGCATGCCGTCGAGTCGGCCGGATTTGCCGGAGAACTCTTGATCGTGGCACCGCAGTGGCCGGCGGGCGCACGTCGGATTCTCGGCCTGCTGGGGCGAACGCCTTATAGCGTCGAGCCGGTCGCGGCACCCGGCTTGACCGAGGGGCGAGTGGTGATTGAAGCCGAATCGGCGCCGCGTATCCTGGCTTCGAGTGCCCACCAACTGGCCTCCCGAATGATCTCGAGCGAGTCCCGGTCCGCCTTCAGTCGGGCGGCGGCTGCGCTCGAAGGACTCGCGGCGAAGCACGGCGGGTGTGTGCGCGTCGGAGTGGATCGGTTGGAACTCGTCGTACTGGCTCGCCGTGTGGCCGAGCTTCGCGCGGATGGAGAGAGCGCCGTGCTGGAGGTCCAGATTGGCGGGCGCTCCGTGACACCGCTCTCGGGCGCAGATCTCGCTGGCGCGCTGGACGGCCTGGAGGGGCAGCTGCGTCGCAGGCTGAATGATCGGAAGGTCCGCGAGGGCGAGGAGGGGCTGCGCGGCCGCGTGATCGGCCAGCTGGTCGAAGGCAGCGAACTCCGGGGCGTGCGGCCTTGGCCACAGCCCGGAGCGGATCTGGACGCCGTAGATGGGGTCGGGGTCAATGAGTCAGGGGAGCCCGTTGTCGTCGCTGTGCGCGAGGAGTTCGATTGGCGGTCGCTTGGGGCCGTGCTCGAGTCCCTGGCACCGATCGAGTCGCTCCTGCCCGTGCTCTTCAACGATATTGCCCCGCCGCTTCGGTTGGGAACGCCGCGACTGCTGTTGACCGCGACACGATTCGCAGACGGGCTGGAGAAGGCGCTGGCCGCTCTGACCCCGGCCTACGAACTCCGGGCCGTCTCGGGTGAAGCGGGCGCGCAGGTCGATTTGGTCTCTCAGGCCACGGGCGCAGGGGCGGAACAGCGCGGCGGCCGCCGCACCCGGCGGCGTGGCGGGCGAGGGCGCTCGTCCTCAGCGCCGGCAGAAGAGCCCCGAAACCAGGAAGCGGAGACGGTCGCGCCGGAAGCCGTCACAGACGAGGCGCAGGGAGCGTCGGAACCGCCGCGCGCCGAGCAGCCCCCCACGGGCCCGAGCGAGACGGATGAGACGCGGGGTCGGGGGCGACGCCGCCGTCGATCTCGACGGGGCGGTCGAGGAGGCTCCGGCGAGGGGGTCGCGCCCGACGGGCCGGCTCGAGAAGGCCGGGAGCCTGAAGAGAGCCGCGAGGGAGGAGCGCCTCGGCGCCCGCGGCAATTCGAGTCGGTCTCGCTGATGGATCTCGACGAAGGCCCAGCTGAGGACTCGAGCGCTGCCGAGGCGGATGCGCCGCCGCAAGGCCGCCGACGCCGTTCGCGGTCTCGCGAGCGCAAGAGTTCAGCCGACGCCACCACGGAGGGGGACTCGGGGAAGGCTCCTCGTGAGGTCGAGGCGCCGGAACCGATCGTAGAAGAAGACCTGGTCGATGCGGACGACCTGTCGGAAATCCTCGCACGGCTCCCCGACGATGTGCCGGAGTTTCCCGTGTCGGGCGACGGCGGCTACGACGACGAGGATGAAGAAGAAGAGGAGGGTCGGGAGGACGCTTCGAACCGCACGGATCGCGATGCGCGTCGTCGCGCTCGGCGCGGAGGGGACGAGGGGGGCGACCATCGAGCGCTTCGCGGTCGGTCGGCGATTCTGTGTCATGCCGACCCCGGTTCGCTGATGGCGGCGGCGTTGCTCGCTCGCGATGTCCGCCAGCTGGACGGGCTTTGGGTCTACCCTCAAGAAGACCTGATGACGTTCTTTCGGAGCATCGCGACCGATTTACGCGAGGATACGCCGATCTTCGTGGTGGGCTTCTCGCCCTACCCGTCGCAGGACGTGATCCAGGCGGCGTCGCTCTATCGTGGGCGATTGACCTGGTTTGATCGGCACGCATGGCCGCCGGAGGATCTCGCTGCGCTGCGTCAGGCCTTGGGGGCGGACGCGGTCCACGGAGGCACGGGGCTCGACGGGACGCTGCCCCTGGTGCTCGAGACTTGTACAAGGAGGAGTCGCTTCTCGGACAAGCTGGTGGACCTCGCGACAGGCCGCTTCACGCAGCACGATTTCGAGCGCTGGGGTCGGTTGTGGAGATGGCGGGCAAGCGAAATCGCGTCCAAGCGAGGCGACGTCCGAGGGGATATCGCAGCTCTGCTCGCGGGCCGTCCCAGTGATCTCGCAAAGGAGGCGGCTCTGGTCGACGTTCCGCCTCCGCCGCCCGAAGTGGATTGGGTCGCCGAGCGAGATTTTCGGCTGGTGCATTTCGGCGGGCACGTCATGGTCGTGATGGAGGTGGAGCCGGGGCTGGATGTTCACCTCGCTTCGAGAATCGGTCGAGAGCGGTACGGGGCGACCTTGTCGCTCGCCCGCACTCTGGGCGAGGAAATCTTCGTCTTCGCGGGTGACGAGACGACGGGAAAGCGGGCGCTTGACTACGTCGCGATGTCGGAACATCTGGCCGATAAACTGGTTTGGGTCGAGAATCGGCCCGACGCCGATCATGTTTCCCGTTTTTGTATCCGCGACGTCGAACGTCGCCCGGAGCGGCTCGAAGAGTTGATCGCAGAGATCGCCATGGGCCGGTCGGTGCTCGAGCGCTAGGGCGGTCGTGAGAGAAGGCGCGGCGAGTTCGGTCCAGGGCGGTGGGGAGGTCTCACTGGTCGAGGTCTTTGTTTCCGCTCAAGGGGAGGGGCCGGAGGTCGGTCGGACCACCGTCTTCGTGCGTTTCGGGGGCTGCGACCTGCGCTGTCGATGGTGCGACTCCCCCGGAACGTGGCGAGTCAGTCCAGGTTTTCGGGTCGAGCAGGCGCCGGGCAGTGAGGACTTTGAAGAGCACGCCAACCCGGCGAATTTAAGCTGGTTGCTGGATCAGATCGACGGATTGGCGCCGACCCCGTCCACCTGGGTCAGCCTGACGGGGGGCGAGCCGCTTTTGCAGCCAGCGGCGGTGGAGGTGCTGGCTCGGGGCCTCGCCGACCGTGGCCGGCGGGTCTACCTGGAGACGCATGGGTTGCATAAGGAGGCCCTCGAGCGCTGTGTCGACTTCGTCGACCTGGTTTCGATGGACTGGAAGCTGGCGAGCGACGTCCAGCCTGGGCCCGATATGGAATGGCCGCGCGGACTCGACTTCCACGCGGCACACGCCGCTTTCCTGGACGTGGCGCGGCGCGGCGCGGGCGCCGTCTATGTCAAGCTCGTGCTGACGACCTCGACACAGGTGGACGAATTCGACGCGATGCTCGATTGCCTCGCGTCGGTCTCGCGAGACGTCCCGCTCGTGCTCCAGCCTGTGACGCCGGTGCGGGGGGTCGCATCGGTGCCGGAGCCCGGGAAGTTGCTCCAATGGCTGGCGCGCGCGGAGGCCCGATTAAGCGATGTGCGCCTGATTCCGCAGACGCACCCGATCTACGGCGTCTTGTAGGGCGGAGAGTTCTCCGCTGAGGTCGACTGGCGCTGCTTGTCCGAAGCGCTGGGCCAGATAATGGTTTGTGATGATCGTGAGCGCGGCGAGGCCGTCTTCGGGTAGCCGCGGAGAGAGGGTCGCAACGAAATCTCTCGCGCTGACGGTTTTGTCGCGTCGGTATCCTGCGCGCGCCAGAATGCGCTGCGCCGCTTGGTAGCTCGCAGGCACATTCGACGCAGGGCTGCGCCGTGGGCGGCGCCAGAAAAAAACCCCGACCCCGGTCGCGAGGAGTCCGAGGAGGAACGGAATCAGTTCGAGCCCGGGTAACTCGGTTTCGGGAGAGGCGGGGAGCCAGTCTTTTTGTTGAGGGTCTCGCGCGCCCTCTCGGATGGCACGCCAACTGCGCCATAGGCTGCGTAACGCTCCGATCTGGTCGGCGCTGTCGAAGTCGACGACTCGCTGGAACCACCAGAGTTCGACGGCGCTGCCGAGTTGAGCCACGCGCTGCCAGAGCGAGAGCGCGTCTCCCGCACGCAGACGCAAAGCGGGGGGGGTGGGGTCGAAGCGAACCCAACCCGCCTGCTCGAAGTGGATCTCGACCCATGCGTGGGCATCCGCACGCGTGACTTCGACGAATCCGCCGACCTCGTTCGGAATGCCGCCCGCGAAACCGTTGACGAGTCGTGCAGGGAGCCCTTGGCTGCGTGCCATGACCACCATGGCGCTCGCGAAATACTCGCAATGTCCCTTGATCTCCCCCAGCAGGAAGGCCTCGATCGGCGATGTTTTTTCGTCGCCCAGGGGTGGGGGTGTATCCGTGTAGCGGCCCTGAGTGCGGAGCGCGTCGCGGAGAGCGAGGGCTCGCTCGAAATCGGTGGGCGCGCTGCCGACGATGCTCGTGGCCTGGGCGGCGACGCGGGGATCCAGGTCGGGGAGTTGAAGATAGCGGGTGGTGGGGCGGGACCCGCCCGGTCCGGGCTCCAGCGGGGCGGCTGTGCGGTCGGCGCGGAGCCTCACGGCGTCTCGCTCGGAGTCCCGACCCCAAATGGTGTAGCGAATGCGCTCGTCGCCACGGCCTGGCAGATAGAGGCCCCCGTTTCGGTCTCGTTCGAGATGTTGGAAGGGGCCCTGGATGCTCTGCGGGCTGCCCGGGGTGAAGAGCACTCCTGCGTCGACGGGCTCCCGGAGGATCCGTTGGCCGATGAGCGGGCCCTGACCCGTCGATTTCAGATTCACGCCGAAGCGCCCAATCCCCGTCACGGGGCGCCGGTCCCCGATGCGTTTCTCACTCGAGATCGACCAACTCGTGCCGTCGAAACGGTCGAATGCGAGGCCTCTCCAATAGGCATGCGAAGGCGCTGGGGCCTCCGAGCCGATCGACTCGACCCGCATCACGACGGTGTGGTCCTTGCGGATGCGGCCCACGTCGCCGAGTTCGACCCGGTCTGAGAAACCAGAGAGCGAGTTCGAGAAGCCGATGCCGCTGCTCACGACATTGGTCTTGAGGCGAGGAAGCGTAACGAAGAGGACGCCGGCGAGGACAAGCGACGTGAGGGTCGCCAGCAGGGTCATCCGCTTGAGGTCAGGGGCCAAGGCCTGGGAGGCCGCGGCGGGGTCACCGGCCTCGGCCGCCTCCATCGCCAAGGTGTGTAAGAGGAGCGTCCAGGTCACCGTGACGAGGAAGAGGACGAGGAGCGGCGGGAAGAGAATGCTGTCGGTGAGATTCGAGGCCAGGATGACCTGGAAGAGCGCGAGCGCGACCAGGACGAATTCCGACTTGCGCGGTCGTGCGTCCAGGAGCTGGAGTCCCTGCGCGAGGGAGGTGAAGTAGGCGAGTGAAATCGCCGCCGGGTTGCCCTCGAGAGCGGAGCGGATCGTGACCGTGGTGATGCCCGCCATGAAGACGTTGAGCCAGATATCACTCCGACGATAGTTCGGGGGGTTGAGGCGGGTCGCCCAGCTGACCGCGAAGGCGGCGCATTGGATCGAAATCACCCAGAGGGGGAGCTGCTCCGTGATCCAGAGCATGACGCTCGAGACGATCGACATCGCCCAGGCGGCGGCCGGGCGCGGACCGTCGACAACGCCACGGAATTCTCGCCGTGTCATCGCGGGTTCGGCCCGGAGCGACTGGGGGCCGAGGCACGCCTGGGTTGTACGGTCAGTAGGTCTTCGGCATCGACGCGCGCGAGATAGCTGAGCAGTTCGGCACGGTGGCCCGCTCCTCGTCCGATGGGAATCCGGGCACGGGAAGAACGCAGGCCGACCCGACGGCCGGACTCCAGGTAGGCCACGACCTCCGAGGCTGCTCTCGAGATGCTTTGCTCGCGGGCCGAGGCGGGGGCGTTCGGCGAGAGGCTCAGCCGAACCTCGATCTGGCCGGTGGCCTCGCCCTCGCGCTCGCCCACCAAGAGCCGCCCGGCGCGGAGGCTGCGCCGCCAATTGACTCGGCCCAGACTGTCCCCAGGGATGTGTTCGCGGAGTTCGGCGACGTCGACCCCGAGGCGCGAGGCCCCCTCCCGTTCGAACGCCTCGTGAGGATTCGCGTGATCCTCTTCTTGCAGCTCGGTTTCGATGATCGCGGGATAGGCGAGGCACTCCTGTTTCGCGTCGAGCTCGACAGATTTCACGAAGAGGCCGAACGGGAACCGGGTCGATACGCGGACGCGGTCGAATCGATGTTCACCTCGGTGTTCCGGCTCGAAGAGGTAGCTGCGGTCCGTGTGCATCGCCGGGCCTACGCGAAGCGCAAAGGTACGTCCGCTGCGGTGCTCGGTTTCGCCTTCGGCCATCAGGTCTTCGAGTGTGATCGCGAAGGAAGCGACCCTGCGTTGTGCGTTGTGGATTCGCAGTACCACCCGATTGGGTTGTCCAGCGAAGAGCTCTCGCGGCAAGAGGCGCTCGACTCGGATGCCGCGCAGGGAGGCCTCGGAGAGCAGTCCTGAGAGGACCAGGAATGCCAACATCAACGCCAGCACGAGATACAGCAGGTTATTCCCGGTGTTGAGCGCAGCGAAGCCGACTCCAAAGATGATTGCGATGAAGCTCCAGCCCGCTCGCGTAGCACGTAACGAGCGCGGGGCTCGGAAGCGCGACCTCAGAGCGGGATCGGGGCGCGGTCGACGATCTCGCTCAGGATCCATCGGGACTCCTCGCCGGGGGGTTGCAGGCCGTGGTGCGATTGGAGCGTGACCCGGTGGGAGAGGACGTCGACCGCGAGGTCACGCACGTCCTCGGGGATGCAGTAGTCCCGACCGTCGGCCAACGCGCTCGCTTGACCGGCGCGGCGCAGCGCGATCGCGCCCCGGGTCGAGGCGCCCAGCGCGAGGGCCTCGTGGGACCGTGTCGCTTCCACTAGATCCAAGAGGTAGCCGAGCAGGCTGTCTTCCAGCTTGACGCGTTCGAGCGCGGTGTGGAGGCCCATTAGATCGGCGGGGGAGAGGATCTTCTCGAGTTTCGGAAGAGCATGCACGCTGGGGTCACTCGCCAGCACCCGTGCTTCATGATCGCGATCCGGATAGCCAAGGGAGAGGCGCATCAGGAAGCGGTCCAGCTGGCTCTCGGGGAGAGGGTGCGTCCCGTGATGCTCGAGGGGATTCTGTGTGGCCACGACGAAAAAGGGACTCGGGAGGGCGTGGCTCACCCCGTCGATGCTGACGGTCCCTTCGCTCATCGCCTCGAGCAGGGCGGACTGGGTCTTGGGGCTCGCTCGGTTGACCTCGTCGGCGAGCACGAGGTGGCCGAAGATCGGTCCTGGTTGGAAATGGAAACTCGGCACGCCTCCGGAGGTCGAGCTCTCCGGGATCGTCATGCCAGTCACGTCGCCCGGGAGTAGGTCGCTTGTGAACTGGATGCGTCGGAAATCGCCGTCGAAGGTTCGGGCAAGCGCCTGAGCCAGGGTCGTCTTGCCCACTCCCGGTACATCCTCGAGCAATAGGTGACCGCCCGCGAGCAGACAGAGAATCGTTTTCTGAACGACCTCGGGCTTCCCTTGTACGGCACGCTCGACCTCTTGGCACCAACGCTCGACCAATGCCGCGGCGTCGGAGGCGCTCCAAGTGTGGGGATGCGGGTCGGTCATCAGGGCGAGCTCCCTCCTGCGGGCGCAACGATGGCCGCCCTGAAAGTTTTTCGGCTGGCAGGGGCCTTGCCATGAGCAAAGCCGACCCGGTCGCGAAGGAGTGCTGGCTCGGCCGCGTGGAGGTGCAACTCTGCGGCAAGGGCTCTAGAAGCTGTATTTGACCTCACCGTAGAGGCGGTCATTGGAATCGTAGGATCCTAAACCGCGGCGCGGGCCGCCGAAGAAGACCAGCCAACCGGCCTCGACCTTCATGGCGTCCGTCAATTCGTACTCTGCCGACGCACGGAACAGGCCGCCGTCCTGGAGTCGCTCGCCGAGGGCAACGCCGAGCAGAGTCACATCGAGGCGTTCTCGAAGGAAGGGGCGCGTGATGCGGAGCGCGGTCTCGAACTCGTCTTGGGAGACCAATTCCTGACGGCCAGGGGGCCCACCCGGGTGGTCGAAGAGATGACGGTTGACGATTTCCAGGGCGATCGAGAGTTGGTCCGGTCCGTAGTACTCGATGCCGACCAGGGTGTCGAGGCGGTCGCGTCGGGTCGTGATCAGGTCGGGCAGTAGAGGTGGGCTGTCGAAGCGCAGGACTCGAAGACCCGACAGATAGGCCATCTCGGCCTTCACGAGAATCGGGCCGCGGGTCACGTTGCCCGCCAGGCCGGCCATGCCAATCTTGTTCGCCTCGTTCTGGAGACGAGGTCCGTTCAGGTCGAGGATGCGGCGCGTCTCGTCGACATAGGCCCCATAGACCGAAAAATCCCAGCCGCTGAATCGCCCATCGAATTTGGCCGCGAGGCCGGGGGTCCCGCTGAAATCCGAGCGATCCTTGATGGGCACCCCGCCGGCGAGGCCGCCGCCTCCGAGCGCGGGGTCGGTGAAGGCATCGGGGATGAAGTCGCTGCCCGGAGGCGGGAAACGACCGTAGCGATGTTCGGGGACGACGAGAAACTGTGCGCTCCAGGGACCCGACTGGACATCGACCTTGACCATGGCTCGGGCGCGGCGGAGGTCCTCGATGTCGACCAGCCCGGGCTCTTTGTTGTCGAGCGGGTTCACGACGTCGACGACCCGGAAGGTGTCGGAGCGGCCCCAGTTCACGATCTTGCGGCCCACGGCCAGATCGACGTTCGGGTGGATCGGGCCCGCGATGTAGACTTCTCCGGAATCGACCTGCCACTCGTATACATCGAGCACGGCGCCGTTGTAGTCGGCCCGGCCATTGATGCGATAAGCGAAGTCGTACCAGGCCAGCGCCTCTGCCCGGATTCTCCACTCGGCGGGCAACTTCACGTCCAACTGGAGTGTGCCGTCCAGATCGAGCCTCGTGAGGCCACCATAGTCCGTCGTGCCGCCGAGGCCGTCGGAGACCGTATGGGAGAGGTAGCTCCACTCTGCGCCGGTCGCGATCGAACCGCTCAGATCCACGTTTTCGAAGATCCACGCGCCACCGGGTAGGGCAGTCAGCCAAGCCGGCGGGGGCTCTTCGTCCTCGACGTGTTCGGAGATGTCGAAGCCGTCGTCGAATCCGCCCATGAGGTCGTCCAGGTCGTCGTCCTGGGCGATCGCGTCGAGCGTGATCAGAGTGGCCAGGCAAACGCCCAGCGCGAGAACGCGGCGACCTCGTGGTCGCCGGAGGTCACGGGGAGGCACGCGTCAGGGACCGGTTTCCAAGCCACGAACGCTGAACGAATCCAACTTGAGGTCCTGATTGAATTTGACGTTACGGGTCGTCAGGATCGTTCGGTGAAGCGTCTGCTTGCCCTTCTTTGTCGTCATGGTCATGACGGTCGGTACCCAGATTCCGTCGATCTGCTCGAGTTCTTTGACCTCCAGATACTTGTTCCGCTTCCCCTTCTTGACCCAGATCTTCGAACGGATGACGACGTCATTGTCCTTGCGGACGAACTGAATGGATTTGGTGTACCCGGTCTCGTCGATCTCCTCGTCATCGATCGGCGTCGACTGCACGACCCAAACCGGATGACCGTTGATCTCCGACTCCTGGATGAGCTGGTATTCGTAATTTTCGAGGGGACGGTCGGTCATGTCCGCATACGAAAAGTCAGAGCCCATGAAGCTGCCACTTTTATCGCTCGAGGCGATCCGTTTCGTTTTTTTGAGTGCAGGGAGGTAGAGCCACTGGTCGTCGTCCCGTTCGGCGTCTTCGTAGTCGTAGGTGAGAAAGCCGGTATCCTGGACGTCCGCAGGACTCACGAAGAACATCATCGAGTAATCGTCTTCGCCCTGGTCCTTTGCGAAAGAAGTGAGTTCGCGCACACGCTTCTTGCCACGTTTGTCGATCAGCACCATCTCCATTTCCGAGGTTCGATTATCGCCGTCATCGCGTTCGTCGACCCGAGTCATGATGTCACGGGCCTTGGGCTCGTCGGCGGCGTTTGCGAGGTCGGTTCCGCTGAGGCCTACGACGAAAACCAGGCAGGAGAGAGCGAGGAGAGCTGGGCCCTTCCTGAGAGCGCCGGGCTGGGAGCAGAACCTCGTATCCGTGGCACTCGATCGCTCGGTCGCCTCTGGATCGCGGGGCTTGGCAAGTCGGTCTCGAACGTTCATCGCGGTTCCTCATTGATGTTGCGCCGCCGCCCAGCCGGTGATGGGGGCGCTTTGCCAGCTCGAAGCTTGCAGCAGTAAACCCCATATCCAGGCTGGCGAAAAGGGCGCTCAGGCAAAGGCCAAACGGGGTTCTATGCCGCCGCCTCGGATCGTTGCGTGAGACGGTTCGAGGGGGGCAGGCGCGTTATGGTGCGGTCGGCGCGCGAGCGACCTCGGGTGCTCTGGGAGAGGGGCTTCCGGGCTCTTTTCGCGTATGAGGGGTCGTGTGATGTCAAGTTCCGAGAGCGGAGGGGCCGAAGCCCCCGACAGGATGGAGTCGGGCTGGCGGGTTCGCGTCGAGGACGGCTTCGAGCGTTGGGGGCATTTCGTCGTGCGCCATCGCTGGGTTGCGCTGGCCGTCTCGCTACTCTTGACGGCCTTTTTGGTGAGCTTTCTGCCGAAGCTCGAGATCGACAACTCGACGGAGTCGTTCTTCACGACGGATGACCCTGCCGTCGTTGCGTACAACGCATTCCGCGATCAGTTCGGGCGAGATGATAAGATCATCATTGCCGTGGCGGGGGGCGACCTCTTCGATCGTGCGTTCCTCGACAGGCTTCGCAGTCTGCACGAGGCCATCGAGCACGAAATCCCCTACGTCACGGAGGTCGAGAGCCTCATCAATGCTCGGTACACCCGAGGCGAGGCGGGCGAGCTCGTGGTGGGCGAATTGCTGGAGGAGTGGCCGGAGGGCCCTGAGGCGCTTGCGCTATTCGAGGAGCGCGTCAGGTCGAATCCGCTCTATCGAAACGCATTGGTCTCGTCGGATTACACGGTCACGGCGATCGCCGTCACGCCCGACACCTATTCGAGTGAAGGCAAGGAGCTGGCTGACCTGGCGGGGTTTTCGGACGTCGGGCTCGACGCTGTGGAGGAGCTTCCTCGATATCTGCGAGCCGCAGAGTCGAACGCCTTGATCGGGGGGCTCTATGAGGTGCTCGATCGCTTCGAGGCGCCCGATTTTCGGCTCCACATGGCCGGTGCCCTGCCGATGACCTGGCGCATCGACATCGGGATGCAGCGTGATTTTCAACGGCTCCTACCGATCACTGTCCTTGTCATGGGGATCGTCCTGGGGTGGCTCTTTCGGAGGGTCGGTGGGGTCGTGCTGCCTCTGCTGGTGGTGATGCTCTCTTTATTGGCCTCACTCGGGATCATGATCCTGCTTGGCATTCCGGGTTCGACGGCCGTTCAGATCCTGCCCGTCTTTCTGCTGACCGTGGGAGTCTGTGATGCCGTCCACATCCTGGCCCTCGCGTACCGTTTTCGAATGGAGGGGCTGGGTCAAGAAGACTCGATCGCGCGAGCGCTGGGGCACTCGGGGCTCGCCGTCTTGATGACGAGCATCACGACGGCGACCGGCATGCTGTCGTTCATCACTTCCGAGATGGCGGCGGTGCAGCATCTCGGCGTGCTGGCACCGATCGGAGTCGCCCTCGCTTTCGTCTATACGATGGTGTTGCTGCCGGCGCTCCTTGCGATCTTCCCCCTCCCTGTCCCACGTGGCGGCCGCTGGGTGGAGGGCGTGTTTCCCTTCGAGGGCGTGATGATCTCGGTGGGACGCTTCGCGGTTCGCCATCCCAGTCGGGTCTTGGTTTCGACGACGATGTTGGTCGTTTTTGCGTTCGCGGGCGCCTTGCAAATCGGTTTCTCCCATAACGGACTCTCATGGTTTCCGGAGGAGGACCGAACCCGCCTGGATTTCATGCAGATCGATGACGTCTTGGGGGGCTCGGTCTCGATGGATCTGCTGGTCGACACCGGCGTGCCGGGGGGGCTCTACGAGCCCGAATTGCTGCGTGCACTCGAGCGCATTGGGGTTGAAGTGGCGGCGATTGCGGTCGCACCAATCGAGGTCGCGCATACGGTCTCGATCCGCGACATCGTCGAGGAGACCCATCAGGCCTTGAACGACAACGATCCCGAGATGCGCAGAGTGCCGGATTCGCGTACGGCCGTCGCCCAGGAGTTGCTGCTCTTCGAGCAAAGTGGCAGCGACGACACGGAGGAACTCGTCGATCTCGAGTATCGGATGACACGAGTCACCCTGCGTGTGCCCTTCGTGGACGCGCTGCTCTTTCCGCCTTTCCTGAGCGACGTGGAGCGGATCGTCGAGGAACGTCTCAGCGGGCGCGCAGAATTTCAAATGACGGGTTTGATGACGCTGTTGGCAGGGATCTTCGACTCTGTGATCGTGAGTATGGGCCGGTCCTATGCCTTCGCGGTCGTGGTGATCACGCCGCTGATGATGCTGCTGCTGGGGAGCCTGCGCCGCGGTCTCGTGAGCATGGTGCCGAATCTAATGCCGATCCTGGGCGTGCTCGCCGTGATGGGCTGGATGGAAATCAAGATCGACACGACCACGATGTTGATCGGGGCGATGGTGATCGGGATCGCCGTGGACGATACGATTCACTTCATGCACAAATTCAACCGTTATTTCGACGAGCTGGGCGACGTCGAGGCGGCCGTCGTGGAGACCCTGAGGACAACGGGTTCGGCGTTGCTCTTTACGACGCTGGTCTTGATGGCGGGATTCCAGATCTTTGGGCTCAGTGAGATGAGCAATCTCCGGGTCTTTGGTCTGCTCTCGGCTTTTGCGGCGGGGGTCGCGCTGCTTGCGGACGTTCTGGTCGCGCCTGCGCTGCTCGCGGTCGTGGAGGGGCGACGGAAGACGTAGGGCCCGCGCTTGCTGAAGTGCCAGGAGGAGCCTGCTCGATGGCTGTGCTATCCCGGGCGAGGGGGCGGAGGGTCGCTTTCCCATAGGAGGGGGCAGGTTGAAGGCACTGATCTTCGATACCGAGACGACAGGGATGGTGCAGTTTCGGCAACCGCCGGAGCATGAGAGCCAGCCCGACCTGATCCAGCTCGGCATGCTGTTGGTCGATTGTGGCGACTGGGAGCCTCGGGCGCGCCACTCGTTGCTGGTGCAACTCGGCGAGGGCGTCTCGATCGATCCCGGAGCGAAAGAAGCGCATGGGATCTCGGAGGAGGATTGTGCGCGTTACGGGGTGTCGCCCGTCGTGGCCTGCTCGCTCTTCAACCAGGTCTGTATGCAGGCCGACATCATCGTGGCCCATAATCTCTCTTTCGACGCTTCGATCATGAAGACGGCACTCTTCCGGATCGGGAAAAAGCCTCACCGCTTCGACGGGCGGCAGCAGATCTGCACGAAGGAGGTTTCCACGGACGTCTTGAAGCTCCCTGGGAAATATGGCTACAAGTGGCCCACCTTGGCGGAGGCCTATCGGCATTACACGGGTGAGGAGATCGTGGGCGCGCACGACGCCCTGGTCGACACCGAGGCGTGTCTCGCGGTGTTTCGGGGATTGGCTCAGGCAGGCGTCGTCGAATTACTGGGTCGTTGAAGAACCCTGGCTGATCTGAAAAAAACTCGTGCTCGACCGATCTTCCTGTGCCCAGCGGCGTAGTCGATCGATGAGTGCGGAGAGGTTGCCGTCGAGCGCTCGCAAGAGGGCCGCGTGTCGGGGCCCGTCACGGGCATAGCTGCCCTGGAGCGAGAGGCAGGCGTCAGAAAGGCGTGCAGTTTCTGCGGCTCGCTCCGCGTCGATCACGTGGAGGGGGAGGGAAGCGATCCGCTCTCGGGCGCGGGTTTCCTCCAACTCGCGTTTCCTCGGCCGGTCGGGATCTCCTTCGAGCGTGTCCAGACGATCTCGAAGGTCGAGGATCGCCTCGGCGATCAAGCGTCGGTCTCCGATGGTGGCTCGGACGCGTTGGGAACTCGGCCAACTGGAGTCGAGCGCGGTGCCGCGGGCTTCCAGGGATTCAAAGAAGCGGATGGCGGATTGTTGCCCGATGAACTGGGCCGCGCCCTCGTTGAAGTCGGCCTCGCCGGGCAGGAAGGCGGTGGCATGAACGAGTTCGTGGAGGAGGGTTTCGACCAGTCGGCCCGGCCCCCGCCCGAGCATCGGTCGTGTGACGGGGTCATCGAGCCAACCGAGCGTCGAGTAGGCCGAGACGCCGCTCACGCACACGTCGTAGCGGCCGTCGCGACGCAGCCGGTCTGCCTCCTGCTCTGCCGACCGTCGGTCGAAATATCCCTTATAGGGAAGTGAGCCAACGACCGGGAACCACCAGGGTACGCTCTCGAGGCTGCCTGCCCGCGTGCGCACGAGGGTCGTCACGATGCGGTCATCCGGCCAATCGACATAACTCGTGTATTGTTGGTGGACCGAGAGTCCCAGCTCTTCGGCGAAGTTGCGGACATCGTTTACAAGATCGAGCTGTTGGCGGATCTCGAGCGAGTAGGCCGGGTCGGTGCGGGCCTCGGCGAGGGGCTGTCGACCCCAGAGCAGGCTGAGTTGTCCTCGGGCGAGTTGGGCGTAATAACATCCCGTGAGGGTCGTGCAGGCGATCAGCGAGAGCAGCAGTGGGAGGCGTGAAGTGGCCGCGGTCTTTCGGCGTTTTCGCCTCGAGTGCTCGGATGCGATCACTCGGGAGTGGTTGCTCGCCGAGGCCTTTGATTCCGGCGCGGAGGGCGCCGAGGAGACCGAATTCGACGGTCGTTTTCGAGCGGACATCTATGCGTCATCCGATGCGGTAGAGGCCGTCCGCGAAACGCTGATCCGTTGTGGTGCGGAGGGTGCCTGGGTCGGGTCGATCGAGACGGCGCCCGAGGTCGACTGGAGCGAGGCCTGGAAAGAGGGGCTCGAGGCCGTCGAAATCTCGCCCAGGCTACTCGTCCGACCTCCCTTCGTGTTGGTGCCAGAGCGGCCGCACCAGCGCCAGATCGTAATCGATCCAGGCCAGGCCTTCGGTACGGGGGGCCACGCTTCGACTCGGCTCTGTCTGGAATGGCTGGATCTGCTTTTGCTGGATCCGGCAGAGAGCCGCCTTCGTGCGGGCGTGCTCGATGTCGGTACAGGTAGCGGCGTGCTCGCTCTTGCGGCCGTGGTGCTCGGAGCGGAGCGGGCACTGGGCTTCGATCTCGACCCGGTCGCGGTCCGGGCCGCGCAGCAGGCCGCTGAGGTAAACGAGATGGGCGCGCGCGTCCAGTTCTTTACAGGCCCAGTCGAGGCGATCTCGCCCCAAGTCGAGCCGGTCCCGCTGGTCGTGGCCAATCTTTTGAAGCGAGAGGTGTTACCGCTGGCCGTCGAAATCGGGGCCCTTGTGGCGGCGGATGGGCGTCTGGTGCTCGCGGGTCTGCTGGAGGAGGACATGGGGGAGGTCCTCGAGGCATTCGGGGAGGAGGGCTTTGTGGAGATCGGCCGGCGACAGCGCGCCGACGGGCTGGGCGTGTGGGTCGGTGCCTGCCTCGCACGGGGTTGAGCGGGCGGGATCATGAAGCGTCCCGGGCCAGCCAGTCGTCGAAGAGTTCACGCAGTGTCGAATCAAGAGTCCGGGTAGGCGTCCATCCTGTGGCTGCTCGCAGATGGCTGGCATCGCCGACCAGCCAGTCGGTCGGACGAAAGCGCGCGGGATCCTGTTCGACTCGGGGATGGATCTCAGCCATCGAGATCAATCGATCGAGCAAATCTCCAATCGAAGTCGCCTCGCCGCTGGCCACGTTGTAGACGTCTGCAGGAACGTCCGGCTCGAGGAGCGCGAGATAGGCCGACAGTACGTCCTCGACGTGCAGGAAATCGCGCACGCTGGCGAGATTCCCCACGTGCATCACGGGGTCCTGGCGACCGGCTCGAATCGCAGCGACCTGGCGTGCGAAGCTCGACGCGACGAAGGCGTCGCCTTGCCCAGCCGCGGTGTGGTTGAATGCCCGGACACAGACGGTGTCGAGGCCTTGCATGCGTGCTCGATGGCCGAGGAATTCAGCGGCTGCCTTGGTGCGGGCATAGGGCGATCGCGGACGGAGCGGACTCGATTCCGAGAGAGGCGGCGATTGCGGAGCACCCGGGGCGTATTGGTCTGCGGAGCCGATCAACAAGACGCGCGCGCTGGGCACGAGGGACTCGACCACATTCAAGAGCGTGCGCGTCCCCAGGAAATTCACTCGGTAGCAATGAAGGGGCTCCTGCCAGGAGGCGGCGACGCTACTCATGGCGGCCAGATGGACGACGGCTTCTGGAGCATGGCGGCTCAGGGCCGCGTAGAGCTGATGCTCGTCGGTGACGTCCACGTCGCGGTCTGCCCCGATCGCTTCGTGCCCTGCCTCCCGTAGACGACGCATCAGGCGTCGGCCGACGAACCCCCCGGCGCCCGTGACGAAGACCCGCATGGGCTCAGGCTGCCAGATCCTGGCTGTGAGGGCAATGATTCTGGCGCCACGCGGTCAGGTGGGCTTGACCGGGTCGGTCGGGATCGGGGACCATCACGCAATGATCATAGGCGTGGCAGGTCGCAACGGAGCGGGTAAAGGGGAGTTGGTCGACTTTCTGGGGGCCCGCAGCTTTGCGGTGGTCTCCTTGTCGGATGCGATCCGACGGGAGTTGGCATCGCGAGGGCTCGAAGAGACCCGAGAACGGATGATCGAGACCGGGCAGGAAATGCGTCGTCGGGGCGGCCCGGGGGCGCTGGCGCAAGGGCTCACACGTGAGCTGACGGCGGATCGAAACTACGCGGTCGATTCGATTCGACACCCGGTCGAAGTCGAAATCCTGCGCCAGCATGCCGAGGCGACGGGCCATGTCTTTCGTTTGGTCTGGGTGGACGCCAAGCTCGAAACTCGGTTCGAGCGGATCGTGTCCCGTGGACGCAGCGGAGATCCCGCCAGCATCGCGGCGCTCGAGGTGCTCGAGGGGCGGGAACGGGGCAGTGAGGATCCGAACGCGCAGCAACTCGATGCCGTGGAGGCCGAGGCCGATTCACGGCTCGTGAACGACGATGGACTCGATGAATTTCATCAGCGGGTGCAGGCCTGGGTGCGGGAGAACCTGGGTTTCGCTCGTCCCGACTGGGATGACTATTTCATGGGGATCGCCCGCGTGGTGGCTTCCCGGTCCAATTGCGTTAAGCGCAAGGTCGCTGCCGTGGTGACCCGAGATAAGCGCATCATTTCGACGGGCTACAACGGAACGCCTCGGGGCACGACGAACTGCAATGAGGGCGGATGTGCACGCTGTAACGACCTGGCTCCCGGCGGAACCCGCCTCGACGAGTGCCTCTGTTCCCATGCCGAGGAGAATGCAATTACGCAGGCTGCGTATCACGGGGTCTCGCTCAAAGGCGGGACGGTCTATACGACCTTCTCTCCCTGCCTTCAGTGCACGAAGATGATCATCAATTCGGGACTGAGAGAGGTGGTTTTCCAGAGTGAATACCCGCTCGGGGGCGTTTCCCTGGCGCTGCTCGAGGAGGCCGGGATCGAGGCCAGGCAGCTCTTGGGCGCCTGAGCTTCGTCCCGAATCCACCCGCCGCCGGTCGAAAAGGAGTCTCTGCGTCAGCAAAAACGGCGCTTTTGCGCATGCTTTGCACGTCGGCGAGCGGCGAGATCGGAGGTTTTGCTCAATTGACCTCGGGGATGCGCCGAATTTTATCCGGAAGGTGGGCCGCTGTTGGCTCGTTGGGGGCGGGTGCATTGCGTGCCCTTCACCCTGCGAACGAGAATCGGCGGCTCTCACGAGGATCGGATGAGACCCAAGCCCTCCAGATTGTTGGACCACCGAGAATATCCGGTCCTCTACGTTGACGATGAGGTCGACAACCTGAGGGTCTTTGAGCTGACCTTCCGACGCGACTTCACCGTCCTGACGGCGACTTCGGCCAAGGAGGGCTTGGAACTCCTCGCCAGGCATCCTGTGGCGGTCGTGCTGTCGGATCAGAAGATGCCGGGAATGGAGGGCGTGGAGTTCCTTCGACACGCGAGAGAACTCGACACCCGTGCGTTGAGGATTCTCGTCACTGCCTATGGCGACCCCAAGACGCTCGGCGACGCGATCAACGACGGAAATATCTACCGCTACGTATCCAAGCCCTGGGAGCCCGATGACATGCGGCTCACGCTGCAACGGGCGATCGAAGCCTACGCGTTGGAGGCGGAGCGGGCGACGCTCCTCGAAGAGCTGATGATCCTGAATCGCCTATCCAGGGCGATTCATCGCGACATCGACGGCGGACGGCTTTATGAGACCCTGCTGACCGCGATTCGTCAGGAGCTCGACTTCGATGGATGCGCGCTGTTGCTTTGTGAAGAGGGGACGGAGCGGCTGACCTTTGCGGCGAGCGAACCCGACGACGACGTGGCGCGGAGATTGCGCCTGATCGATTTCGAGCACGCCGACTCCCCGATTTTTGTGGAGCGCGTTCTGAAGGGGGAGGCGCAGCTGCTCAAGGGGGACGATGCTCTTCATTTAGAGCCTTCGGTCCGCGCCTGGTTGACGGAGGTGTCGGCCGAGGAGGTGTTCGTGGTCCCTCTTTCTGGCAAGGATCGCGTCGTCGGGGCGCTCGCGGTGGACAATCGGCGCGGCGGACAAGCGCTCGGAGCCGACGGCCGCATGCTGGTAGAAGGTCTCGCGATGCAGGCCGTGATCGCGATCGAGAACGCGCAACTGGTGGACGATCTTCGCCGCTCTCGCGCACAGGTCCAACGGGTGGACCGTCTGGGGACGCTCGGCACCCTCGCGGCGGGGCTGGCCCACGAGATCAACAACCCGTTAGTCTCCCTGAACACATTCCTGAGTCTCGTGCCCGAGAAGCGCAACGAAGACGACCCGGGATTCTGGGGCGAGTATCACGAGATCGCCTGTGGCGAACTCGAGCGGATTCGCGGGTTGGTCGAGACCATGAGCCGGTTAGGTCGAGGGGGGCCGAATGCCGTACTCGCCAAAGAGAGGGTCGACCTGGGTGAGGTTGCCTGCCAGGTCGTTCGACTGGTCCATCGAGAGAGCGAACAGGCTGGGATCGAGATCGTCCTCGAGGTGTCTCCCGAGATGATGCCGATCGACGCAGTTCGCGACCAGATTCATCAGGTCGTCCTCAACCTGACGCTGAACGCTGTCGAGGCGAGTTCGGCCGGGGGCAAGGTCATGATCTCTGTCGAGCCCGAAGGAGCATCGGACGGGGTCATCGGCGCGAGGCTCAGCTTTCGCGATTTTGGGTCGGGCATTTCGGAAGATCACCTCGACCACATTTTCGACCCCTTCTTCACGACGAAGGGCCCCGACAAGGGGACCGGGCTCGGGCTGATGATCTCCCACCAGATCGTGACCGATCACGGTGGATCGATCGAGGTCGAGAGTCTGCCCGGCCGGGGGGCGACCTTTCGGGTCCGCCTGCCGAGGTCGCCTCGCGTACAGGGGGCCGAGTTCGGCAGTTGACGCTCGCCCATGGATCCCAGAGACTCCGCCCGGCTTGCACGTACGGGACCGTCGTGGGGGGATCTGGGACAATGAGACGCAACGAGCGGAGATGGCTTCGAGACCGGTGGCGGTCTCTACGGTCCGTGCCTGCCGGGGGGAGCCTGTGCGTCGCATTGCTGCTCTTGATGCCGGTGCGGGCTGTCTGGGCAGAGGGGCAGCCGAGCCTTTTGCTGCTCCCCATCGTCGTTCACAGCGCGGAGGACCCGGAATATGTTCGGGAGGGCCTTTCGGACATGCTGGCGTCTCGCTTTGAGCGGATCGGCGCGCTCGAGTTGCTGCGCGGGCCAGAGGAGGGGGACGGGACGACTGACCCGACGAAGGCCCTGGACCTGGCCGAGCAGGCCGGAGCCGATTTCGTGCTCTACGGGTCCTTCACGCGCTTTGGCCAGGGCGCCAGCCTCGATGTGCAATGCGCACCCGTCTCGCCGGGCGAGGGTGCGGTGGTGAGGGAGCCCCTCAGAGAGATCTTCGTCCATTCGGGCTCGATCGGAGAGATCATCCCTGACCTGGACGAGCTGGCGGGGAAGGTGAGCCGATTCGCTCGCGGCGAGGCGGTCGCAGAGGGAGGCAGCCGCGTCCCTCCGGTCGGAGGCGCGCCGCCGCCGACCGAATCGCTCCAGGAGCTGACGGACCGGGTGGCCGCGCTCGAGGACGCCCTGGTCGAGCTGCTGCAGCAGAGCGAGGAGGCTGAGACGAGCGAGGAGCTGCGCTAAGCTCTCGCGCCCAGCACCCTGCGGGATATTGCTTGGACCCGGTGAGTCCGCGGACGAGTGGAACCCGGGGCCCCATGAATCGAGTTCGAGGCGGTGTAGCTCAGCAGGTTAGAGCGGCGGCTTCATAAGCCGTAGGTCGGCGGTTCAAGTCCGCCCACCGCTACCATTTATTCGTTATTCGTTTGAAGCAGCCACTCATGGTTCGAGCACGGGTGCTGCGGGACTTCGCTGGCACGCTCGGGCTTCGGCTTTCTGCCTTCTGCTGAGGGGCGGCGTCCTCCTCGTGAGCGGGCTCGCTGGCATTCTGGGCGACAGGGCGACTGGCAACGCCTTCGGCAGTGCCTGTTTCGTTGGCAGGGTTGGCAGGGTTGGCACCCTGGCGGCCGTGAGGGACTCGTCGGCTGGCAAGTCAACTCCTCGAATGGGATTCTGATTCGCCTGCCTCGCGCTTTCACCTTCGGGTTGACTCATTGCATCGCTGATCACTCCTGCTGTCGTGGGTCGGCAGCAATCATCTCGTGCTCCACCCCGACGCAGGGGAGGGCGCCTCGATTCCGCGCCCGTTCCCGAGTCGCGGTTCCCGTCGACGCAGTGGCCTGGTGTTCACGCTTGGTCCGTGAACCGATGCTTCCCACCGCACGCCTTGGGCGCGCAGCAGAGGTAGGTCTCGGCTTAGGCGTACCTGTAGGGCAGGGCGATCTCCTGCGGTGCTCGAGTTTGACTTCGCGGTCGCCTTCGTGGGCGTCGCGGCGAATAGGCGCAAGCGAGCCTGAATACGCGGGCGCGGCCAGCAAATGACGCCCGTCTCGGCTGGGCGGATAGGAACTTCAAGCTGCCTTTTTCGCGCCGCCGAGGGAGGGGCTGATGCGCCCAGACGGGGGCCTGATGGGTCTGAGTGCGGTTCAGGCAAAGAATGCTGATTGACGGCACAGCCCCTGAGTCGGATTCTGATGTTGCAGCCCTCGGTTCCGGCGTATCCGCTCTTCCCTGAGACCTGCGAGCAAGATCAGGAGAACGAGACCTGCCGGAATTGCGATCTCCAGACGAGGTTCTGGCACGAAGGTGGGGTCACAGGCATCGCCAGGCCCCACCAGATCTGTGTCCTCCTGCGTCATCGAACAGGATCCAGCGGGGCCACAGCTTTCATCCATATCGCACCGCGATCCCAAAAGAGATGCCTCACCCCCGATACAAGTCCCACCGGATGGGCCGTTCGGAGCCGCAGGGCAGTTGTCATCGCCATCCAGAACGGCGTCCTCATCACGGTCGACTGCTGAGCGGGGGCCGCTACCGGGCGGCACGCAAGTCCAGGTGATCGTTTGTCCCAGTTGGCCGGCCAGGCCGAAGAGCTCACTCGTGCTCTTGGGAGCTTCAGCCGCCTCGTCGGGTTCGTAGAGGAGCGTGTTCGGATTGAAGAGAAATCCGCGAGGGAATCCCGAGACGATTCCTTTCGCAATCAGATCGCATTCTTTGGCCGTCGCATCGCCCACCAGCGCGAAATCCGTGATCGCCCGTTGTTCCAGGAGTTGGACGCGCCCGGCCAGCACGATTGGAGGTGAGCCTGCCGACCCCGTGATGGTCACCTGCTGACCCACGATGGGTGCGAGATTGGACGGGAAGGCGAACACGAACTCTTCGACGGCATCGATGGCTTCCTCACGAGCCGGGAGGCCGAACTGAGTGACAGCGGCATCGAAGTCGAAGATGTCGAGAAAACTTCGAACGGTGTCGAAACTGCCGTCATGCAGAAAGCCGAAACCCCGGATCTGGTCCGCCGAGGGATCTCCCGTGAGCGCGGTAGCGAGCGCCGCGAACCGACCGTCCATCCCGAATTTTCCGACTTTTTGATAGGCGTTACGAAGGTGCGGGACCTTGATTTCTTGGGGCGGTCCGATGTTGGCCGTTTTGCCTGAGGTCGCGAAGAAGCCCTGGCTCGGGTCGAGATCGTGGCAGCTCGTGCATGTGCCGGATCCGTCCGTTATCGGCCCGTGAAAGATGTCGCTGCCCAGGTCTTGTTCGGCGGTCAACGAATTATCAAGCCGTCGAATGGGGTTGGGAGGAGGTACTACGGCGAGAATGAAGTTGGCAAAGGCCTCCATCTCCGACTGTGTGAGGTGATTCGCGCGTCCGAGGAGGCGAACGAACGCATCGTTGAACGTCAGGAAGTTGGCAAATTCGTCATCGAATACGCCTCCACCCGGCACGGCGGTTCGGTCCCCGCGCCAATGGAGCGGTCCATGGCCGTCCATTCCGCGAAGGGTTTGAGTCGTCATGGGTCCCTTGAGCGGGTGAAACTGGACGTTCAGAACGTTCGCCGCTTGGCTCGGCACGATCGGGTTCAAATTCGGCACGGTGGGAAGGTCAGGCTCCCCTAGATTCCATGCCAGACTGTCCAGGTCGCCGAAGACGTGGCAGGCGCTGCAGGATGCTTCTCCGTTGCTCGATGAGAATCGTGCGTCGTAGAGAATCGAGCGCCCGGTTTTGACTTGTTCGGGCTCGCGATCCGTGAGCGGGTGAGAGGAGAGTTCCACGCCTCGTTCGAGATCCACGACCGCGACGGCGTGATCAAAGCGGGTGTAGGCGTAAAGCAGGTTGCGAACTTCGTCGAGGACCATGCCGGCTGGACCGCCGCCCGATAATTCAATGTGAGTCGAAGCCTCGGGTGCGAATGTGTCGGCGTCGATCTCGGACGTTTCGAAGACTCCGATCTTGCTGGATCCGAATGCAGCGACGTAGAGCTTCTCGCCGTCCAACGAAAGGGCCAAAGCGACGGGGGTCGCCAGGCTCATGTTCTTTGCGTTGAGATCGCCTTCGGCAGAATATTCCGGGAGTGCGGCGAGGTGTTTGTTGAGGTGCCGTGGTTCGACGTTGCTCCCGTCGATCACGGTCACTCTCGAACGATGGAGCTCCCCGCGCAGGTTGCCTGATGTGGCGGAGAACCCCTCAAATCGGTCGCGGTTGTTTGCCTCTGTGTTTGCCACATAGATCTTTCCCGTGGTGGGATGAACCACCATGTCAAACAAGATTGTCCCAACCCCCGAGTATTCCTCCGTGACGAAAGGTAGCGGCGCGTCAGCATCCAGAGCGAAGACGTCCTTGTCCGGCAGCCTGAAGCGAACGACTCCGGTCGGTACGGCTGCGCCGGTGGCATCGCGCCAGTCAGTGCCGTCGAAGCCAGCGATACGGCCCTGAAAGGGTGTGTTCGCGATCGGCTCGACGGTATTTGCGAGGGGAGGGAGGCTCAGGGTCGGAAGAGTGAAGTTCTCACGAAGCGTCGTGGTGCGGTTTCCTGAATGAAAGGCAGCGGCGAACACGGTCGATCCATCGGGCGACACGGCAAGAGCGCTCGGCGTATCCGAAAAAAGTCGAACGATCGTGAGGGGTGTTCCCGATAAGGGGTCGCCTAGCTGATCTGCGTCGAAGACCCAGACATCCGCCCGGCCGATCCCTGGCGTGGTGAGTTCCGGATCTTGTGGATGGTTCTGGCCGCGGTGGGCCGTCGTGATGAATGCTCTATTGCCGTTAGATCCGCCAAACACCACATCTCGAGGTTCATCGCCCACCAGCAGAGTTCTGACGACCCGAGGAGGATCCAGTGATACGTCGACGATGCTCACGGAGTCGGAAAGATGATTCACGACCCACACCTCGTCGTCATTTCTTGCAGATACCGCACAGGGTTCCATGCCGACTGGCACGGAAGCCTCGAGCACGGGTAGCGATGCCGCGGAGAGCGAGAAAATTTCGAGTCGCTGATCGGGGATATTCGTAACGAAGAGGCGCGTGCCATCGGGCGAAATCGCCAATGGGCGGACTGGCCCCGTTTCGAAGGTCCAGAAGCTCCGGCCGTGTGCGCCCCCAGCGACTGTCATGCTGAGGAGGGTGAGGACGAGTAGGGCCCATGAGGGGGGGCGTTCCGAGGGTCGATCGCATTCGCTGTGGTGCATCACGCCCCTTCTGAAGGTTTTGCGACACGCTGCTGTCATGAAGTCGATCCATCGACCAGGATTTCTTGGAGCAGGGCCCCAAGCCTAGCACGAGCGGTCGCTCGACCGGTGCGAATAGTGGATAGGATGCGTGAATCGTGGCTTCATTCGGGGGGGCGCTGTTGTGGGTCTCGGCCCTGTGATTCTACCAGTGCCGTGTTGGATGAAATTGACGATGCGTCAGTGGGCGCATCTCGGATTGTGTTAGTTGCGAGGATCTCGCGGAATCGATTTGAATCGTGTCGGGGCCCGACTGATGGGCTGAGGCCTCCTTCTCGGCGGTGTGAGTGCCCTCGTGCCTCGGGGGTGCCGTTCGGTGCCGCCAGTAAGCTGCGAGAACTCGACCAAGGACAAACCCTCATCGAATTATTTCATCACATCGGTGTCGGTGCCCAGCGTGCAAGCTGGATCCGCATGCCCCAACTGCGCGCTCAGCCATCCAATGTGCTTGCCAGATTCGAGTGCAAACGCTGCCCGGGTAGGGCGGTAATGTTGGAGTCGGAGAGGTCGAACGGCCTCTTTCTGAGCCTTTCGCTCTTCGGAGCTGCCCGAGCCTTAGGGCAGGCGCAGGTGCTTGGATTGAATTTCGGCAAGAACTCTGTTGATTTCGGGATCTTTATCAGGCGCCCGCCGGGAAGGATTCTGGCAATCCGAGACCCGAGCAAATTCGACGACCGTGCTTCGTCGATCGCCGATGACGTGTGCCCGGTGAGTGGCCAGAACGCCCAACGGATGGAATGAATCGACGATCTCGACCGACGATGCGGGCCGACTATGAAAAGGCGACAGCCTGTTCTATCGGGGGTCGGGTTCGCGAGAGCCAAGCGCCGGCGTCGGCCAGGATGAACTGCCCCGTGATACAGCGGGCGAGGTCCGAAGCGAGGAAGACTGCTAGCCGGCCGAGTTCTTCGGGCTCCGTCATCCGGCGAAGCGGCAACGAATCCCGGAGCCTCTCTACGTGTTCGTCGCCGAAGACGGGACGAACCGTCTGTGTCAGCGTCGTCCCGGGCGCGATCGAAAGGACCCGGATGCCCTCTGGCCCGAGCTCGGTGGCCATTGTCTGGGTCAGATGGTTGATCCCTGCCTTTGCTGCACCGTATGCCGCGAGTCGCAGTGAGGGACGTGTGGACTCTCCCGAACTCACGTTAAGAATCACTCCACCGTCCCCCTGATCGGAAAGCAATCGGGCCTCGGCGACACAACACAGGATGGTCGCCACGAGATTCCGATCGACGACAGAACGAACATCGTCCGCTTCGAGGTCCGCGAAGTTGGCCTGAGGCGCGTCGCCCATCAAGCCGACGTTATTGACGGCGACATCGAGTCGTCCGAGACCCTCGACCGCCCGGGTCAACATCGCGTCGACCGCGGCGGGATCCCTGACATCACCCGGTACCGACACGCCGCGGCGGCCCTCGGCTTCCACCGCCGCTACGCCCGGTGCCGCGCGAACTTCGTCAAGGTCGTTGACCGCCACATCGCAGCCTGCACGCGCTAGCCAACGGGCGATCTCGCACCCGATCCCTGCGCCTCCGCCGGTCACGAAGGCGACCTTTCCCGTCAAATCGATCAACTGCTCGCTCAAGAGAACCTCCATGATCGGGATCCGATCATCCCTCGTGATGACTTTACCTCGTCCGACGATGGGGATCCGCCGTGACTTCGGCGCCTAAGGTGCGCAGCGGCCGCGGCAAGGTGCCTCAGGGGCAATGGTATGGTGAAAGTGCCCTGAACCAGAATCGTAGACAGCGGGCCCTGCGCCCCTTCCTGGGCGTGACGAATACGTCGCGATTGGGTGACGTCTGGTGATATTGGATACGTTCGATGCGCCGCTGCTCGCCACTCTGGGATACACGAAATATTTTCGGTCGCAATAAAGGGCGTTTATGCCTCCTTTCCGCGGTGTCCTGATTTCCGGTAGCTTTGTGCGTAGGCAAAACGCTTGGGCCTATCACTCCGATGGAGGAATTCAGATGACATCCGGAAGGCATAATCGCCCTCGGCGGCTTTTTCTAGCCGCGCTCATCGTCCTTTCGCTCTCCTGCGCACGCACGAGCATGAACTCAACACCCTTGGTTGGCGACGGCTCGAAGCTGCCTGTACCGCATCTCGTCCTGATCCAGGACTACGATGTGGGCGCCGACACCGTCAAGCTGGACAGTTCGGTCGGCTCAAAGCTGCTCCGAAGCATCTCGAGCAAGGACAGCGCTGCCGAGGGATTAGAGCTCGGAAAGTCGATCGCACAGGCGCTGTCCGAGCGGATGGCTGAAGACATTCGGAAGCTCGGGCTCCCGGCGGAACGAAGCACGGGGGTGCTTCCGGAGACGGGAGGGCCTTTCCTCGTGATCAGCGGCCAATTGCTCACGGTGGACGAAGGCAACCATTTCCGGCGCTTCGCGATCGGACTCGGCGCGGGCGCGACCGAGGTGAGCGCGACAACGCGCGTCGCCATCCGTGTAGGTGGCAACGAGACCCCGATCGAGGAGTTCACAGTGACGGGGAAGAGCGGCCGGAAGCCGGGCGCTGCGGTGTCCCTGGGTGCGGGAGCCGCCGCCGATGTACACCACAATGTCAACCATATGTTCGACGGAGATATGTTCGACGGATCCGGGCCCACGCACAGCCACTTGAAACAGGCCGCCGTTACGACCGCCGCGGGCGACGCCGCGGTCGCGGCGGGCTCCAAGCTGAGCGACACCATCGGCGATTCGGTGCAGGCGGACGCTGCCCGGAGCGCCAAGGCCATCGTGAAGGAACTCGCCAAGCTCTTCCGGACGCGTGAATGGGTCGACCCCGCGAATCCCTAGGCCGCCCAATTTCGAAGGCTTCGATTCCGATGGGGTACGCGAGGGCCTCGAGTACGGCACCGGACCTTTCGTCTCAGAGGTCGGTGCTGACGCGCTGTGGTCGGGCCTCTCGAGATGTGTTTGGAGGGAAGAGGAACGGGGGTGTGCGGGGCGCTGAGGGAACGCCCGCATCATGGGGCCGACCCGGCGCGATCCGGCATATCGAGCTTCAGGCGATGCGGGGGCGCCTCGATCGGGAAGCGGGCACGCTGAGACCGGTCAGGTCCCAGACTCTGCGACCCGATGCCATCGAGGGATACCGGCCCTCGCCGGGTGCGCAGGGCACCGCCATTGGGACTAGCCGGAGCCGACTCGTTCGGGCACCCCGGTGGGGGTCGAGATCAAGGACACGACTGGCCCTGCCGTCAGCGCGTGGTTTGTTCTCCCGATCCAGGCAGGAAATCGCCGCGGGGGTGCCGCACCCGACGTGCGAGCGGAATCCGAGGGCGGACGCCCCCGAGTTCGGGCGGGGGGAGCGGCCGGCCTTGTCCGGCCGCTGCCGAGCCCGCGCGCCGAAACGGCCACAAAACGTGAGTTCCAGACTGCAGCTGTGCTTGGGGTACTCTGCCCAGCATGCGGCTGGTCTTCGGCGACTGTGAAATCGATCGCGACTGCTTCGAGCTGCGTCGCCGGGGCCGCCTCGCCAAACTCGAGCCAAAGGTCTTCGACGTATTGCTCTACCTCGTCGACCGGCGCGATCGCGTCGTCACGAAGCAGGAGATCCTCGACGCGCTCTGGCCCGGCGAATCGGTCAGCGACTCGGTCCTGCCGCGTTGCATCGCTGCGATCCGGCGAGCGGTCGGCGACACTCGTGCGCGTCAGGCGACGATCGCGACCGCGCACGGCCGCGGATATCGCTTCATCGCCGATTTCGCGGAGGCAAAAGCAGCGCCCGGACTTTCAGACGACCGAGCCGCCGCGGCCGGTGAGCGCGATGGTACGGCGGCGTCCCCCGAAGAAGCTCTGCCCCCGGACGCTTCCGTGGAGGGGTCGGTCCTCGAGGCAGGGAGCGACTTCGTGGGCCGTTCCGAGCGTTTGCGACGTCTCGAAGCGGCCTGCGCGCGAACCGAGGCGGGTTCCGGTGGAATCCGGTTCATCGTCGGCGAGCCTGGCATCGGCAAGACGCGTCTGGCCGAAGAACTGACTCGCAGGCCAGTTGCGCGGGATTTTCAGGTCTTCTTCGGCCGCTGCCACGAGGGCGACGGCGCCCCGGTCTACTGGCTGTGGTTGCAGGTGCTGCGAGATGCTGTCGCGTCGATCGAGGACGGCGACCGGTTGCGATCGCTCATCGGATCCGGCGCGTCGGATCTTGCGGAACTCGTGCCAGAGCTCGCTCTGCGGCTAGGCGACGTTCCGCAATCGGCAGGTCCTGAAGGGGAGCAGGCGCGTTTCCGGCTCTTCGACTCGGCGACGCGCTTCCTGTGCGCACTGGCCAGGGAGCGCCCGGTGTTGCTCGTGCTCGACGACCTGCACTGGGCGGATGCGTCTTCGCTGGGTCTGCTGCGCTTTCTGGCCGGAGAGCTCGGCCGGACTCGGCTACTGGTGGTCGGCACCTATCGGGACGTGGACGTGCGCCGAGGCCACCCTCTCTCGGCGTTGCTCGGCGCGCTCGCTCGCGACGAACGCTGCGAGCGGATTCCGCTCGGCGGGTTCGACGACGTCGAGATCCGGACCTTCGTCGAAGGCCTCACGACCCAGGTACCTACGCCTTCGTTGATCGAGGCGATGCGAGAGATGACCGAGGGCAACCCATTCTTCTTGCGCGAGATCGTGCACCTGCTGGCGGATGCGGGTGGCATCGGCGAGGCGGATGGCGCGGCACTCGACTCGCTTCGCTTGCCCCAGGGCGTGCGCGATGCGATCGGACGACGTCTCGACGTGCTTTCTCTGGAATCCAACGAGGTGCTGCGCGCCGCTTCAGTCATCGGACGCTCCTTCCGTCTCGCCCTGCTCGCTACGATGGTCGAAGACACTTTGAGTGCAGGCCGCGAGGAGCTGCTCGAGTTGCTGGCGGAAGCCCTGGATGCCGGCATCATCGAGGAGCTCGGCCGCGGTACCTATGCCTTCGGGCACGCGCTGACACGGCAGACGCTCTACGAAGAGCTGCGCGCGCCGCAGCGTACGGCACTGCATCGCCGCGCCGCCGAAGCGCTCGAGCATCACCGCGACCCGAGCCGGGGAGACGAAGAGCTGCCCGAACTCGCCCACCATTTCTACGAGGCCGCAATGGGCGGCGACGTCTCAAAGTCGATCGCGTATTCGGCGGCGGCGGCGGAAGCCGCGCATCGACGCCATGCCTATGATGAAGCCGTCCTGTTCTACGAACGAGCGGTCGAGGTGGCCGTGCTGGAGTCACCAGTCGACGAGCAGCGGCAGGCCGAGCTGTTGCTCGCCCTCGGGAGCGAGACACATATCTCGGGCCATCGGGAGCAAGCTCTTGCAACCCTCGACCGCGCAGTCATTCTGGCGCGCAAGGTCGAGGATTGGAACCTGTTGGCGCGCGTCGCGATCGCGATTCGAGGCTTCGGCGAATCCGGGTCGAGGCCGGCAGACGGCGTCATCGAACTGCTCCACGAAGCGCTGGATCTCCAGCCTGAGAACGAAGCCCGGCTCCGCTCACAGCTGCTCAGCCGGATCGCGCATGCGAGTGCGAAGACCGTCGGGGAGCGACGAACACTCTCGCAGCACGCGCTCTATCTCGCGCAGGCTTCGGGGGACTTTCTGGCCTTGCGTGATGCGTGGTTCTGTCGCTGGTGGGCGACGCTCGGTCCGGACTTCGTCGAAGAGCGGCTCGAGGCGGCCGAAGCGCTCACCGGTCTGGCGGATACGACCGGAGACGTCCACACACGGTTGTTGGCCTATGAGGTTGCGTTCGGGTTCCATCTGATCCGCGGCGATGCCGATGCCATCGAGGATGCGCTGAGCGCGCTGGAGCGTGTCGCGGGCGAGCTTCGACAACCGTCGTTCATTTTCATGGCGATGACCTACCGCACGAGTTGGCTGATCAACCAGGGGCGCTTCGAAGATGCCGAGGCACTGGTCGAGCGGGCCTTTGCGTACGGAGACGGCGTCGTGCCCTACGCGGCGATGACCTGCGCGGGCCAGCGCTACTGGTCCCGCAATCTGCGCGGCGACGTCATCGATCACACGGCGAGTGCCGATGAGCTGGTCGGCCTTATGCAGGGAACACTCATTGCGGCCTCGAAGCGCGATCTCTTCGTGCTGATCATGCGCTATTCAGCGAGCCGCGACTCGGTCACGGCGCATGCGGCACTCGATCAAGCAGCGCTGAAGCAAATCGACCGCGATGACAATTGGTTCATCATCATCGTGACCATTGCGGAAATCGCACTCGACGTCCGCGATCGGGAACTGATCGAGTGGTTGTACGAAGCCCTGAGTCCGTACCAGCACCTGGTGGCGCTGCACGACCTGATCCGGGTCGGACGGGGGTCGGTTGCGTACACGGTGGGGCTGCTCGCGGTCGGGTTGGGCCGGGTCGGCGACGCCGTGCAGCACTTCGAGCGGGGGATCGAATTGGAGCGCAATGCGCGGATGGCCTTCTCGCAGCTCAACAGCGAAACCGCGCTTGCCGGCGCGTTGTTGAGACGCGCCGGGCCCGGTGACCGCGAGCGGGCACACGATCTGCTCCAGGCAGTCCGCCCGCGGCTCGCCGAGCTGAAGCTCGGCAAGCTGGCTCCACTGGCCCGCTGGTTCAGCGAAGAAGGCCCAGAAAATCCATTCGATTCGGCCACTTGGCGTCACATCAAAGCATCATGAGATCCTCAGGAGTCCATCGGGACTGAGGGGCGCGTGTCGCCGATCCTGCTCGTCATGGTCCCGGCCGCTTCCGGTCGGGCGCTACGAGGAGGACTCCGATGACTGCTCTCTCCATTGACTCTCCGCTGCTCCCGCCGCCCGGTATCGAAGGGCCACTCTCGATCCCTCCGCCCAGACCTGGCCATCCGCTGCGCTGGCGCCGCCTGCGCGAGCTGATTCTCGAAATCCGCTTGGACAAGGAAGACGCCGCCAAAGTCGAAGCTGGCCTCGAGCTCTTCGAGGCCGTCGGCGGGCTGGGCGGCGAAGCGACCTTCCGTCGCTTTCAGAAGCGTCCGGAAGGACGCCGCTTGCTCCGCATGCGCCCGGACCTGGTCGCGACCCTCGGAAACCGCGACGCATTGGCGGCGATGCCTGCCGGCAGCCTCGGTCGTGCCTACCTCGACTACGCCGAACGCAACGGCTTCGCTGCGGACGGGCTCGTCGAACAAAATAAACAGATCGAGCGCGAACGGGACGGCCAGGACCCCTACCGCGAATGGTTCTGGAACCGCTTCACGATCGCCCACGACCTCTGGCACGTGATGACCGGCTGCAGCACCGAGGGCGAAGGCGAAATGCGCCTGCTCGCATTCTCGTTCGCGCAGACTCCACAGCGCGGCTACGCGATCCTGCTCGCGCTCGCCGCCTTCGGACGCATCTTCGAGCCGAGCTTCCACCTCGACCAGGTGCATGCCTTCCGAGCCGGCCTGCGGGCACACGATCTCGTTGCCGCGCCTTGGGAGCAGTATCTCACCTGGCCACTCGATGAAGTGCGACAGTGCTTTGCGGTGGAGGTACTCGACGCATGAGTGCGATCCATCCGACAGCAGCGGCAAGAGCGGCAAAAATAGTGGATCTGCCCCGGCGCACGTTGTGGCTCTACGCATTGCCGACCTTCGGGACGACGGCGATGCACTGGCTCATCATGGTCTTCCTGCTGAAGTACGCGACGGACACGCTCGGGATCGCACCCGCGATGGTGGGTGTGCTCTTTGCCGCGGGGCGCTTCTGGGACGCGATCAGCGATCCCCTCGCAGGCTGGTTCAGCGACCGGACGCGCAGCCGCCTGGGACGACGGCGCCCGTGGATGCTCGCCGCTGCACTCCCTCTCGGACTCTCCTTCTGGGCGCTATGGAGCGCCCCCGCTGCGCTCACGACCAGCCAGTCAGGCCTATGGCTGGCCGGCAGTGTGCTGCTCTTCTACACCGCACAAACAGCCGTTGGCATCCCGTACATGGCCCTCGGTGCCGAACTGACGGACGACCACCACACGCGCACACGGATCGCCGCGTTCCGGGTCGGGGCAGAAGCGGCCGGGATCTTCTTCGCGATCGGCTGCCTGCATCTCGTCGAGAATGCAGCGTCGGTCCCTGCGATGGCGTCTTCGGTCGCTGCCGTGATCGCCTTCGCTACGGTCGTGCTCATCGTCATTGCCGCCAGTGGGCTGCGCGAGCGCTTCCAGCAAAGCGCGGTGCCATCGGAGCGCCCCTTACGCGCCCTGCTCGACGTCGTCTCGAACCCGCACGCGCGGCGGCTCACGCTCGGCATCATGTTCACCGAGATCGGCTTGGGTTCGCTGCTCGTCGCCATCCCCTTCGCGACAGAGCAGTTCTCCGAAGCCGGAACGAGTGCGCAGCACATCCTCGGCTTCGTGATTCCCTTCGTCCTCTCCGTGCCACTCTGGATCCCGCTCGGGCGTCGTTTCGGAAAGAGCCGCTGTTACGCAGCGGCAAACGCGCTCTGTGCTGTGTCCTTCGTTGCGATCGGCGTCTTCGGCTACGGCTCCGGCTACGGCATCGCGCTGATCCCGCTGCTCGGAATCGGAGTGTCACAAGCTGCATTGCGAACCTTCCCGGACTCGATCAAGGCCGACGTCATCGACTGGGACGAAGCCGAGACCGGCGAACGCAAGGAAGGTGCCTACTTCGCCGCGTGGAACCTCGCCGAAAAATTCGCGGGCGTGGCTTCGGTCGCACTCGTCGGCTTCTTCATCCAGGGAGAGGGTGCAGCGGTTGATCCGGAGGGCATCCGCCTCGTGGTTTCCTACGTACCGGCTGCGTTCATGGTGATGGCGATGGTCGCGCTTCGCGGCTTCCGCTTGGACGCGGATGCACATGCTGATTTGCGGCGACGCATCGGGCGCGACGTCGGATCGCCGGAGGCGGGCGAAACGACCGGGGCGCTCAGCTCTTCCGGGGCGTAGTGCCCGAGGTTGGATCACGAACGGCCCCGAAGCCGAGACGTACGTGATCTATGCGAGGTCCGACCCGTCAGCGAACTCGCTGGGGCCGGCTCGACGGAGTTGTCCGCATTCGGTTTCGCGCGACTCATGGGGATAGAGATTTCGAGCTGCCTTGATCCGCGAGCTCGATCAGGCTGCAGAGTGTGAGGCGGGGACCGAGGGGGCGGGGCCAGGCGCGCCAGGGGCAGCACGAGCTCGCGACTCGAGCGTGCGTGCACGCTACGGCGTGGCGATTTTGCGCGTCGCGAAGGTGGGGGTCGCCAGATCGAATCGCGTCAGGGGCCCATTTGAAGATGCTCGCCTCCGATTATTTGGGCAGGCCCGTTCTTCGTGAGGCGACTGTTCTGGGCGCGCCGCTTGCTCGTTCCCTTTCTTTGAGGAGGCGGAGGGTCTCTTCGGAAACCTCGGCGCAGAGCAGACCTGTTACGAGGTCGACGAGGTCGCTTACGAAGAGGCGGTGGTCTCCGCGTCGTCGGGAGGCAGCGCGGCGTCCGAGTTCGGAGAAGCAAAGGTTGGTGGCTGAGAAGCGACGGTGGAGCGGAAGCGTCGATTCCGACATGGATTGTTTCGCCATTCGGTTCCAGCGGCTGAGCTCCGTGTGATCAAAGGGCCCCCGTCGCCGGATGTTGGCCGGTTCGGCGATCAACTCCGCCACAATGCGTAAATAGTCGCGTCCCGCCGAATCTTCGAGCATGGCAGCCGAAGGGCGGACGAGTGCGCCGGCGATCGAGCGAATGGACGGGGCGGCGCCTCCAACTTCGAGTTGGTCGAGCAGCGCGGCTCTCCGGGCCCCTACGGACTCGTTGTGCGGCGCAATCACGGCCAATACCAATGCCTCACGGTCGCCAAAATGGTACTGGACCGCATTATTATTCCGCTGGGCTGCGGCGCGGCCCAATTCCCGAATCGAGATGCCCTCGATTCCTCGCTCTGCGAAAAGGGCCCGGGCGGCTTCGATCAGCGCCTCGCGGCCACTCGACTCGGCGTTCTGTCGACTGGGTCTGATGGAGCCCATGGCGGAATCCTCCGATGACTCAACGAGCCGAGCGGACCTGCTGATCTGAAGCGCTCATCGACGGCGCTTCTCGCGGTACTCCTTCAATCGTTGGGCCGATTGAGCCAGCTCGGGATTGGCGTCGAAGATCGGCTGCATCTTCTTCCACGCTGCTTCTTTTTTATAGGGTCGAAACTCGCGCGGGAAGTCACCTTCGTGAGGCTCATAGTTGCGGAGCACGCGCCGCGCGACGGTGACTTTGTGGACCTCGTCGGCTCCGTCGGCCAACCCCATCGTCGGCGCCACGGCGTACATGTCCTGCAGAGGGGTGAGGTCGGTCGTGCCGAGCGAACCATGAATCTGTAGCGCGTCGAAGGAGATTTCCCGGAGCACGCGAGACATCGTGAATTTTACGGCTGCGATGTCTGTCCGGCATTCCTGCGCGGAAGTCTGATCCATCTTCCATGCGGTCTCGAGCACGAAGAGGCGCAGCATTCGGAGCTTTGCGTAGGACTCGGCGATCTTCTCTTGGACCATTTGGTGCTCGGCGATGATGGCTCCGTGTGATTGTCGGGAGAGCGCGCGTTCGCACATCATGTCGAATGCCATCGTGCACTGCGCAATCGTGCGCATCGCATGATGGATGCGTCCACCCCCTAGACGCCGCTGCGCCAGGATGTGGGCCCCGTCTTCAGGTCCCAGCAGATGGTCGGCAGGCACGCGCACGTCGCGGTAGATGATGTGGTTGTGATTACGCGGTTCGGGCATGATCTCGACGCCCGGCGTTTTGCGGGGAACGATGAAGATGCCGTTGGTGCACATCACGAAAAGAAGGTCGGCGACGCGTCCTGCGGAGGTGAACCATTTCTCGCCGTTGATGACCCAATCGTCTCCGTCGCGCAGCGCGGTCGTCTTGAAAAGAGTCGGGTCCGATCCGCCTTGGGGCTCGGTCATCGAGTAGGCCGAGAACATCTCCTGGGCCAGCAGCGGCTCCAGCCAGCGCTTCTTCTGTTCGTCGGTCCCGTAGGCCGCGAGGATCTCCATGTTGCCTGTGTCGGGCGCGGCGGCGCCGAAGAGCTGGGGCGCAGCTGGGTAGCGGCCGAGGATCTCGTTCACGAGTCCGAGTTTGAGTTGCCCGAATCCGGGGCCACCGAGCTCTTCGTCGAGAAAGAGCGCCCAGAGCCCCTGGTCTTTGACATCCTGTTGGAGGTCACGGACGTAAGCCTTGACCACGGGGTCCGGCACACGCACAGCGTGGGGGAAAACATGGTGGAGCGGCTCGACGCGCTCTTCGCAGAATTGCTGGATCCAATCGAGTTTCTCTTGGAACTCGGGCTCGGTAGAAAAATCCCATGCCATGGAGAGGCTCCTTGAAGTGTGGCCCTGGCCCGACGCGCTACGCGAAGGAAAGTCAGAAATCCTGAAATACAATACAAGTGTCTTAATAAAGCGCAAGCTTCTCTCGGGCGACGAGGGCTATCGGCCGAGGGCTTGGCGGATGATTCGAGCGGGCTGAGCGTGCGATCCGCCGGAATCGTCAAAGCGAAAACCTGTATAGAGGAGATGCTCCCTGTCAGGGCTGCGAGAGACATCACGAACGCACTGACAGGAGGGGGGTGCCGAGTGGGGACTCCCGAGATGTCTTCGCCTGGACGGGGATCGGCTTGCGGTGTCGAATGTGAAAGACCAAACCAAGCGATGATGAGTTTGATCACGATTCCGCAGGGCGTGCGAAGCCCAGCTGAAAAGGCGGCGCCGGTGCTCGAGGTCATGATCCAGGGTTTGCGGTGACGAAAAAACAGTTTGAAATTGCTATTTCTAGTGGGCTCCCCTTACCGCCGGGGTCATCTGGATAATTCGTTTCCCTTTTTTGGCTGCGGCGTTTGGTGCTGCAGACAGGTTTAGATGACGTCCATCGAACATATCTTGAAAGACCGTT